>Ga0302320_10004216_pt1 | contig 32730 bp, 22 predicted proteins | sample Bog_T0_3_FD_202130 | JGI IMG/M metagenome (GOLD analysis project Ga0302320, IMG submission 202130) | Peat permafrost microbial communities from Stordalen Mire near Abisko, Sweden - Bog_T0_3 | ecosystem: Environmental > Terrestrial > Soil > Wetlands > Peat | place: Sweden: Abisko, Stordalen Mire... | reverse complement strand
ACGGCGATCGGGAGTAAGATTGCATCGGCTCCCGTCTCGACGAACCCACCCCTCCAGGACGCTCTTGTTTGCTCGCATGACTCGGTTTCTGCTCGCCGCGCTGGCGGTCCTCGTCGTCTGCGGGTGTGGGCCGTCGTACCCGACGCCCTTCACCGCGGACGACATGGCGAAGATCGGCACGGGCGACGCGCTGGTTCACTACCTCGGCCAGCCGGGTGCGACGGCCGCCGTGTGCCATCGAAACGCCACCAAGGCCCACTTCCACGGGGCGCGCGACGAGGACTTCGCGGCCCTGACGGACGGGCTCCTCGGCGGCGACGTCCAGCCCGCGCTCTGGGAGCGCTGCACGATGATCATGCTCGACAGCATGCCGGGGACCGAGTCGGCTTCGCTGCTCGACGCGATGGCCCACGCCTACCGGCGCCTCCTCGGCAGGAGCTCGGTCGAGAAGGCGGCAGAAGAGCAGGCCAAGCTCGAGGCCCTCCACAAGACCTTCCTCCTTCGCCCGCGCGGGACGGCTCCCCACGACGCCGCGATCCACGAGGACGTCTCGAAGCTCCGCGAGGCGCTCGCCAAGGGCCGGCTCGGGCCGGTCGCGTCGCAGCACGGTCGGGACCTGCTCGTGACCATCGATCTGGACACGGGCCTGTGGAAGGGCGCGCCGATCACGGTGGCAGCGCTCGACGAGCTCCAGGCCGCGAAGAACGAGGAATTCCTGCGGCGCATCGCCCTGCGGATCCCCGACCCCGCGCTGCAGACCGAGGCACGACGCAGGATCGTGCGCCTTCACATCGCGGCCTCGCCCTCCGCCGACGTGCACAAGCGTGAGAAGGAGATCGAGCAGATCGTGATGACGACCGGTCGCAACGTCGTGTCTCTGCGTGAGCACGCCGCGACCACGGCGTGGCTGGACGAGGACCGCGCGCGCGTGAAGGGCGTCCTCGTCCGGCAGAACATCGAGGAGCAGACCGTCACCCTCCTGGCCTACGCGGGCGACAAGCCCGGCGTGACGGTCATCCCGTCGCTCGATCTGCGGGGCGCGCTCTACGCGCGCGTGGCCGGCATCAGCGATCCCGTGACGCTGTGCGCCCCCGTCGACACCCTCGACGTCTCCCCGTGCATCCTGCCCGCCGAGGTCCGCCCCAAGGTCCCCATCGTCTACGTCGACCCCGAGGGGCTGCTGCACTTCGTCGACCACATCACGAGCAGCGACGCCATGCGCCTCGTGTACAGCACGCCGGACTTGCCACTTCCCTTCGAGGTCGGCGCGCGCGCAACGCTCACCGTCGACTGGCCCATCTCGTTCGAGAAGCCACCGAACCTCGTCTTCACCGGGCCGGCCGAGGGACGAGGACCCGATCTGCGCGTGGCCCTCGAGCGGAGGTACGCGCCGCGGATCCTGTTCAAGGTGGCCGTCAAGGAGAAGCAGCTCGTGGGCGCGGTCGAGGCGAGCGACTTCGACAGCTTCCTCATTGCATCGCGCGGCGGCCCCGGGAGGCCCGGCACGCGAGGCACCGACGGCGCCAGCGGCAGCAGCGGAAGCCCAGGAGCGTCCGGGTCGTGCCCGGGCTCGCCGGGAGGCAACGGCGGCAACGGCACGTCGGGCGGCAACGGCACGCCCGGTGGACCTGGGGGGCCGGGCGGCCCGGGTGGTGACGTCGTGTTGCAGGTGGCCTGCGCGACGGGCGAGTGCGGCAGCGTCGCCGGCATCGCGAAGAAGATGGTGCAGAGCCTCGGCGGTCTGGGCGGACCGGGCGGAGAAGGGGGGCGCGGGGGAAGGGGAGGGCAGGGCGGAGCTGGCGGGAGCGGCGCCTCGTGCACGGACTCGCAGGGGCACTACACCTCCGTCTCGGGTGGTTCGCCCGGCGCGAGCGGCAGCGATGGCTCGTCTGGCGCGCGCGGCGCGAACGGACGAAATGGTACGCCCGGGCACGTCGACCTCCGCGTGACGGAGTGACGACCTGCTGCCGCGCGCCCCGCGTCCTCGCGTTCGCGGGAGCGAGGGGCTAAGATCGACGCGTGTGTGAGGGGTCGCCATGAGTGGCGCGAACGCGCCGGCACCCGGGACAGTCCTGGCGGGCAAATACCGCGTCGAGCGCGCGCTTGGCCAGGGTGGCATGGGCATCGTGCTCGCCGTCCACGACGAGCTGCTCGATCGGCCGACCGCCATCAAGCTGCTCGCCCCGTCGCAGGTGACCAATGAGCGCTCGGTCGAGCGCTTCGTGCGCGAGGCGCGCGCCGCTGCGAAGCTTCAGAGCGAGCACGTCACGCGCATCTACGAGGTCGGCCAGCTCGAGCACGGCATGCCCTACATCGCGATGGAGCTCCTCATGGGAGCGGACCTCGCGAGCGTGCTCGCGAAGGAGGGAGCGCTCCCCATCGACGTCGCCGTGGACTACCTGCTCCAGGCGATCGACGCCGTGGCCGAGGCGCACGCCCTGGGCATCGTTCACCGGGACCTGAAGCCGTCGAACCTGTTTCTCGCGCAGCGAAGCGATCAGACGAGCACCGTCAAGGTGCTCGACTTCGGCATCGCCAAGACCGTCGGTCGGGCCGAGGCGGGCGAGCTCAAGCTCACGTCGACCTCGGCGGTGCTCGGGTCGCCTGCGTACATGTCCCCCGAGCAGATCAAGACGCCACAAGGCGTGGACGCGCGCACGGACATCTGGGCGCTCGGCGTGACCTTGTACGAGCTCGTGAGCACGCGCTCCCCTTTCGACGCGGACACCGCGAGCCAGCTACTCGCCCGGATCATCGAGCACGAGATCATTCCGCTTCGCTCCGTTCGTCCGGATGCGCCGCCGGAGCTCGAGGCGATCGTGATGCGTTGCATGTCTCACCGCCCCGAGGGCCGCTACGCCCACGTGGGGGAGCTCGCGCGTGCTCTCGCGCCCTTCGGCTCGGGCAAGCAGCAGCGCTCGATCGATCGCGCGCAGATGCTCCTCGCCAAGGCGGGTGAGACCCCGAGCCCGGGGCGCACGTCGGGTGCGGAAAACGCCTCCGCGCCTACGGTCGCCGGACCGGGTCCGTCCACTCCACATCCAGGCGGGCAAACGGGCGCGTGGGGCAGCACGAGCGCGGGCGACGACGGCAAGCGCAGACGTGTCGCCATGATCGGCGGAGCGCTTGGTGTGCTCGTCGCGGGGATGCTCGCGCTGGGGCTCGCGTTCTTCCAGAGGACCTCCACCGTGTCGACCGCGCAGGAGGCGCCCGCCGCGACGGAGGCAGCATCTCAGCCGCCGATCGCGCCCGCTCCCGTGAGCCCGGCCCCGGCCAGCGCCTCCGCTCCTGCCGTCTCGTCTGCCGCACCGCCGGCCACGGCGCCGCAGCCCTCCCCGGCCCCATCGCCTCACCGGCGCCCGAAGAAGCCGCGCGACCGCCCCGAAGACCCGCTACACCTGAACGATCGGCACTAGCCACGATCTCATGCAGCGTCCGCGTCTCCTCGTTCGACGGCACCGACCCCGCAGGCTCACGCCGGGATGCGTCCTGCGCTCTGCGTGTGCAGCGTTGAGCTTGGTCGCAGTCGTGGGGGTCGCGCACGCGGACCCGTCCGCGACGGACAGGGCGCTCGCCGAGCAGCTCTTTCGCGACGGCAAGGAGCTGATCGGCCAGGGGAAGGTCCCGCAGGCGTGCGCCAAGCTCGCCGACAGCGAGAGGTACGATCCTCAGCCCGGGACGTTGCTCAACCTGGCCCTCTGCCACGAGCAGGAGGGCAGGACGGCGAGCGCCTGGGTCGAGTTCGGGGACGCGGCGAGCCTCGCCAGCCGGGCCAACGAGCCTGAACGTGCTGCGTTTGCGCGAAGGCGGGCGGCCTTGCTCGAGGCGAAGCTCTCACACCTGCGCGTGCGCGTGACGTCGAGCGCCCCCGGGCTGACTGTCCGGATCGACGGGGTGGTCCTCGCAGCCTCGGCGCTCGGCGAGGCCGTACCGCTCGATCCGGGAACCCACACGATCGACGCTTCGGCGCCCGGCAAGGCGGCCTTCGCGAGCACGGTCACGATCGCCGAGGGGCCGGGCTCGGCGGAGGTGGTCGTGGCCCCCCTGGAGGGCGCCCGCGAGCCGCCGCCGCTGCCGCGCGACGCGGGCGGCGGCGGGGCCGGAAGAACACTCGCCTTCGTCGCGCTCGGCGTCGGCGTCGCCGGCCTCGCCGTGGGCAGCTATTTCGGCGTTTCGACGTTCGCGAAGAAGAACGACGAGTCCTCGTACTGCGACGCCACCAACTGTAGCCCACCCGGCATCGCGGACCAGAACGCGGCGCGGACGGACGCCACGCTGTCGACGATCGGCTTCGGCGCAGGCCTGGTCGCCGCGGGCGCGTTCGTCGCGCTGCTGGCGGTCTCCGGGTCGCCGAAGACCCCGGCGAGCGCCGTATGGGTGGCGCCGCAGGTTGCGGCACGCGGCGCGGGCTTCGGGCTCGGTGGGCGGTGGTGAAGGCGAGCGCGGCTACTTCGCCTGTTTCGTCGGCCCGATCGGAAAACCCTTCGAACGCAGGTAGGCTGCGACCTCGGGCCCGCGTCCCCGGAACGACTGGTAGGCGGCCTGCGGGTCGACCGTGTTGCCGACCGACATGACCGTGTCCCGCAGTCGCTTCGCCACGGCCTTGTCGTAGGGTCCGCCGGCTTGCTGGAACGCCTCGAAGGCGTCGTGGTCGAGGACCTCGGACCAGAGATAGCTGTAATAGCCGGCGGAGTACCCGTCGCCCGAGAAGACGTGACCGAACTGCGGCGTGCGGTGACGCATCACCACCTCGGCGGGCATGCCCAGCTTGCCCAGCTCGTCGCGCTCGAACGCGTCCGGGTCGATGGGCGTGTCGCCGGCGAGGTGCAGCTTCATGTCGATGATGGCCGCCGAGAGGTACTCCGTGACCGCGAAGCCCTGGTTGAAGGTCCGGGCCTTCTCGATCTTGTCGACCAGCGCCTTGGGGATGGAGTGGCCGTTCACGTCGACCGCGAAACGGGAGAGCACCTCCGGCGTCGACAGCCAGTTCTCGTTCAGCTGCGACGGGAACTCGACGTAGTCGCGAGGCACCGACGTGCCCGAGAGGGAAGGGTAGGTGACGTTCGAGTTGAGGCCATGCAGCGCGTGGCCGAACTCGTGGAACATCGTCACGGCGTCGTCCCACGAGATGAGGACGGGCTCGCCGGGCTTGGGCTTCACGAAGTTGGCGTTGTTCGACACGATCGCGTCGATCGGACGGTCGAACCTCTCCTGCGACCGGTAGGAGTTCATCCACGCGCCCGAGTTCTTGCCCGTGCGCGCGTAGGGGTCGAAGTACCAGAGGCCGACGTGCTTGCCGCCCTCGTCCTTCACCTCGTAGACGGTGATGTCCTCCTGGTAGACGGGGACCGCGGCCGTGGCCGGCACCTTGGTGAACGTGAAGCCGTAGAGCTGCCCCGCCGCCCAGAACATCCCCTCCCGGAGCTTGTCGAGCTGGAGGTAGAGCTTCACCTCGTTCATGTCGAGGTCGTACTTCGCCTTGCGGACCTTCTCGGCGTAGTAGCGGTAGTCCCACGGAGCGATCTTGAGCTTCGCGTGCTCCTTGTCCGCGACGGCCTGCATGTCGTGGACCTCCTGGTGTACGCGCGCGACGGCGGAGGGCCAGACCTGCATCATCAGGCGCATCGCCTCCTCGGGCGTCTTGGCCATCGCGTCGTCGAGGCGCCAGTGGGCGTGCGTCGGGAAGCCGAGGAGCTTGGCGCGCTCTGCCCGCAGGCGGAGGATCTCGGTGATGCCCTTGCTGTTGTCGTGCGCGTCCTTGTTGTCGCCGCGGCTGTAGTACGTCCGCCAGACCTTCTCGCGCAGGTCGCGCCGGTCCGAGTAGGTCAGGAAGGGGTCCATCGAGGAGCGCGTGTTGGTGATGGCCCACTCTCCCTTGTGCCCCAGCCGCTCGGCCGCGGCGGAGCACGACCCGCGTACCGGCTCGGGCAGGCCCGCGAGGTCGCTCTCGCTCTTCAGGTAGAGGACGTAGCTCTCCTCGTCGGCGAGCAGGTTCAGGCTGAACTGCGTGTAGAGCGCCGCGAGCCGCTGGTTGATCGCCGCCACGCGCGTCTTCGCGGCGGCATCGAGCTTCGCGCCGGCGTGAACGAAATTCTTCCACACGACCCACGTGAGTCGCTGCTGCTCCGGGGTCAGCTTGGCCTTGTCCGGCGAGCTGTAGACCGCCTCGACCCGACGGAAGAGCCTCTCGTTCTGCGTGATCTGGTCCTGGTACGCGGCGAGCTTGGGCTCCATCTCGACCTCGACGGCCTGAAAGTCGGGCGTCTTCATGGTCGAGCTCCACACGCCGTACACGGCCGCGACGCGATCGAGCGTCCGGCCGGCGCGCTCCATCGCCGCGATCGTGTTGTCGAAGGTCGCGGGCGTGGGGTCCGCGGCGATGCGGTCGAGCGTGGCGAGCGAGTCTGCCATCCCCGCCTCGAGGGCGGGCTTGAAGTCCTTGACGTCGACCTTGTCGAACGGCGGCACGCCACCAAAGGGTCCTGTCCAGTCGGCGAGAAGTGGGTTGGCGACGACGGTGGGCATGGCTTGGCTCCGTTCTTCGGGGTGCTCGACCTTGGGCGCGACGGGTGCCGCAGGCTTCGGCGGCTCGGTGCTCGCGCAGGAAGCGAGGGCTAGCACCAACCCCACGCCCACGCCGCCAAGGTCTCTTCTTCTCATAGCGGCGCATCCTAGAGCTACTCGCCGGGATCGTGGTGGGATATGGTGGCGCGGATGCTGCGTCGAACCTCGGGCCGGTCACACTCGATCTCATGGGGCCTCGCGTCTCTCCTCCCCATCGCGTTGCTCGCGTGCCACCACACGCCTCCGCCCGCGCCTCCCCCGCCTCCTCCTCCTCCACCCGAGGCGCCGCCTCCGCCTCCGCCCCCGCCGCCGAAGTGCGAGGCGCTGACGGAAGCGTGCGTGGCAGGCCCCCACACGAAGGCCACGATCACGCGGACGAGCTGGACGTTCGAGCCACCCGCGGGGTGGACGTACGCGCAGCTGGAGGACGCCACGCTGGCCCTCTCGGGTAACGCGGCCGTGGCCGTCATCGTCTACCCCGCGCCTGAGCCGAAGAAGGAAGCCGCCCAGAGAGACCTCATCGCAGCCGAGGTCATCAAGAAGCTGGCCGTCGTCACGAAGAAGCTCGTGTGGCCCAGGAAGCCCGACAGCGTGGCTCCGGGGGCGCTCAAGGTCTCGCTCTACCAGTTCGATGGCGCGAAGCGCGAGGACAAGCCCGGGGCTCTGCTCTTTTTCACGACCAAGCTGCCGGACGGCAAGGCGCTGCTCGGCGCCGGCTTCGACCCTGAGGCCGACACGACGAAAGCCGACGAGGCGATCATGGCGGCGGTGGGCTCCATCGCGGCGCAACCGGACGCCGCTCCTCCCCCTCCTGCGGCTCCCGCGCCCGCAGCGGCTCCGGCTCCGCCTGGGGCGGCGGCCCCTCCGGCGGCCACCCCCACCCCAACGCCCGCCAAATGACCGTCGCCGACCTCTTTCCGGGTCACGTTCTGGGGGGCAAGTACACCATCCAGTCGCTGCTCGCGCGATCCGCCGCGGCCTCCACCTACCGCGCCCTCGCCAGCGGAAACCAGGAGGTCGCGGTCAAGGTGCTCGACGCAGCCCTGGCCGACCGGCAGGACACGCAGAACGAGATCCTGCGCGTGGGCTCGTCGGTGGCCGCGCTGCCCGCCTCGCTCGTGCTCGCGCCGCTCGAGCACGGCAAGGATCCCGGGACGGGGGCCCTCTACATCGTCACGCCTTTCAGCCCCGCGCTCTCGCTCGCCCGCTTCGTCGAACGGCCGTTGCCGCCGGAAGACGTGCTGTCGCTGCTGCGCAGCCTGGGCCGCGCTCTCGATGAGGCGCACAAGGCCGGCATCGTCCACCTCGCCCTCAAGCCGACGAACGTCTTCGTCACGCCGGGCCAGTCGCTCTCCGTCGTCGTCGGAGACTTCGGCGCCAACGCCATCCGGACGCATCTCCCGGACGACCTCCGGCAGCTCGACGCGGCGCCGTGGCTTGCACCCGAGCAGATGGGGGGCGACGGATTTGCGGGCCCCACGGCTGATGTCTTCGCGGCGGCGCTTCTCGCCTTCTTCGCGCTCACCGGGCGCCGCTTCTGGCGCTCGTGCGCGGGTGCCGCCCCCGACCTCGCGGCCTGGCGTGTCGAGGTCACCCAGAACCCCATGCTGGCCAGCCAGCGCGCGGCCGAGCTGGGCGTCATGCTGCCGCCCGTGTTCGACGCCGCTTTTGCGCAGGCAGTCTCGTTGCCGCAGCACCGGCAGCGGACGGTGGGTGAGCTCGCGCAGGCCTTCGCGGCCGGGTGGAGCGCCACGGTCAAGGGAACGGGAACGCTGGTGATGGCGACGGCGCCGTACCCGTTTGCGCCGGGCGGCGTGCCCGAAGCTCCGGCCGCCGCCGCGCTCGCGCCGCTCGCGCCGCTCGCTCCGGTCGCACCGCTCGTGCAGGCTGCCCCTCCGCAGGAGGCTCCGGCGGCGTATGCCGCGCCCGCTGCACCTGGCGAGCCGATGAACCTCGCGGCCGCTGCGCCCGGTGCGCCACCCGCCCCTGCCGTGGCGCCTGGCGTCGACCCTGCACCGGCGAAAGGTGGCAGCAAGACCTGGCTGTTCGTGGTCCTGGGGGTCGTCGTCGTCGGCGGTCTCGTGGGCACCATCATGGCCGTTCGCGCGCGACAGGCCGGCGCAGCGTACGCCGCAGCAGCTTCGGCCTCCGCCCAGGCCGCGGCCGCTTCCGCGTCGGCCCAGGCGGCCGCGGCGGCAGCATCGGCGCAGGCAGCCTCGGCCCTCGCATCGGCGTCGGCTCCCGCGGTGCCCGCTGCGCCGGGGGATTCGGCGGCGCCGGCGGGCTCGGCGGCCCCGACCGCTCCGGCTGGCTCGGTCGCAGCGGCGGACTCGGCGGCCCCCGCGGCGTCGGCAGCGCCGGCGGACTCGGCTGGCGCGGGCTCGGCGCCTGCAGCGCCGGCGACGGGGACGCCCGAGGCTCCCGCCGCGGACAGCGCGCAGCTCACCATCGTGTGTGACCCGGCCTGCGACTCGTTGACGGTCGACCAGCAACCCGCCGCGAACGGTGCGGGGCCTGCCCCCGTCGGTGCCGGCCCTCACACGATCGTCGCCTCGCGCGCCCACTACGTCGACCAGTCGAAGACCGTGACGGCGAAGGCAGGCGAGAAGCTCACCGTCAGCTTCAAGCTCGTCCGGGCAGACGCTCCGCCCGTGGCGGCAGCCCCCACGGCAACGGGCGCCGGGACGCCGGCTCCCGGCCCGGCTCCGACGGCCAAGAAGCCGTGCGGCAAGTTCCTCAAGCGGTGCACCGACTAAGTACGGCCGGCGATGAGCTCGTGCCGGGATGGGAGGTTGGCCGGCCGTGCTAGCGCCGGGCGGACTCAGCGGGGCAGGAGCCACGCCTCGACACGCCTGTTGCGGTCGCGGCCGCTCGCCGTGGTGTTGGAGGCGACGGGCATCGATTCGCCGAAGCTCTCCACCACGGCCGGCTGCGCCCCCAGCGCTCGAAGCTCGGCTTCGACGGCCTTCGCGCGCTCCAGGGAAATCTGCAGATTGACGTCGGGCGTCCCGACGTCGTCCGAGAAGCCGAACAGCGCGAGCCTCGCATCTGGCCGGGTCTTGACGAAGGCACTGACGCGCGCGACGTCCTCCCGCGCGCGGGTGTCGAGCGCCGCGCTGGACGACTGAAATCGGAAGTCGATGGATAGCCGCTCCGCCTTTTCGGTGAGCGAGGCGTACCGGGCGGGGCACTGTGCGCCACATGGCGCCGCCGGGCGAGTCTTCACGCTCAGGTTCACGAAACCAGCGCCGGCCACGACCTTCTGGCCGTCCGTAGAGAGCGCGAAGTCCAGAAACTCGTGGGTGAGGGGATTGGAGCTCCCGCTCGTCGTGTACAGGTAGATCCGACGGGTGAGGGGGTAGCTCTCCGTGCTGACTGTGAACTCCGATGGCACGAGCGGCGTCATCCCTTGCTCGCCGATGTCGAGCACCTTGGCGTTCTGTGCGGCATGCATCGGGACGAATCCGATCGCGTGGTCGTCCGCCGCCACGGCGTCCGCCAGCGCCCCGTTGTCGGCGAAGCGCTTCGCCAGCCCCAGTGGGCTCGCCCCGAGCACGAGCGACCGGAATACGTCAAAGGTGCCCGAGTTGTCGTCGCGCGCGAAGAGCTTGATGACGCCGAGATCTTTGCCGTCGCCCGTCCATGTCTTCGTCTCCCCCGAGAAGATCCGGGCCAGCTCGGGAACGTGGAGTGCGTTCGTCGGGTTCTTCGCGTTGACGATGACGGCGATGCCATCGAGGCCCACCACATGCTCGTTCGACGGGGCGAACAGGTCACCGAGGCCGGCGCTGGCGATGCGGGCGGCCTCCTCGGGTGTGGCCCGTCGGGACGCGAGCCCGATGTCGCAGGACTTGGCCGCGAGGCACTCGAACGCAGTTGCGGTCCCCGCAGCCTCGATGTTCACGACCGTCGGCAGCTTCGCGGAGGGGAGCAGCGCGGAGACGGTGGAGCCCGGCTGAAAGCTCCCGGGCTCGCGGACGATGTGCGTTCCGCCCTTCTGCGCGAAGAAGGCTTCGGAGAGCGCCGGCGCGAGCTCCGCGCCGAGCGTGTTCGAGCCGTGGATGCGAAGCGGGGTCGCCGAGACGACCGTAGCCATCGGCGTCGAATCCGCATCGTGCGGGGCGACCGTGGTCGTGTCGACCTTTGGCGTGTTCTTGTCGGGCGCGTCGGGAATGACCGCGCGAAACAGCAGGAACAGTGCGCCCGAGAGAAGAATCGCTGCGGGCAAGGTCAGTACCCAGGCGAGGGCTATGTTCCGGACCGTCGAGCTCTGAAGCCCCGACCGGTTCGCCACCATCGTGCCAGCGATGCCCGACGAGAGAACGTGGGTCGTGCTCACCGGCAGACCCATGTACGCCGACACGCCGATCGTGCTCGCAGCGACGAGCTCTGCGGCCGCGCCCTGCGAGTAGCTCATGTGGGTCTTTCCGATCTTCTCGCCGATCGTGACGACGATGCGCTTCCAGCCCACCATCGTCCCCACGCCGAGGGCGAGCGCTATGGCGATCAGCACCCACGAGGGCGCATAGTCGACCATCGAGCGGAGCTCCTGCCTGTTCTTCTTCAGCGTGTCGGCCTGCGCAGCGGAGAGGCTCGACGGCGTCTTCTCGAGCGAAGCGAGGTTCGAATCGACGCGCATGACCCTCGTGCGCAGGTCCCAACGCTCCGCGGGTGGGACATCGAGCAGCGAGTGCTTTCCATCGAGCGTGGCATGGATGGACTCGAGATCGGTCACGACCTTGCTCGCGAGCGATTCGGTCGCCGCCACGGGCGCGCTCGAAGCGAGCGTGCGCGGCTCGGCGTCGACGTAGGCGACGCGTGTGAGCCCGGCCATGCCGTCGGCCACCGCGACGGCGCGCTGGACCTGGCTTGTATCGTACGCGCGATTCAGCGCGAAGTCGGCCGGGAGGACGCCGATCAGGATCAGCATCATGAGGCCGACCCCCTTCTGCCCGTCGTTCGACCCGTGCGCGAAGCTGACCCCGGAGCACGTCAAGACGAGGATCACGCGAACCCACCAGGGCGGGACCTTATTGGGGTCCGCAGGCTCGTGAAGGACCTTGTTGACGAGGACCTTCTTCAGGGCGACGAGCAGCAGCCCTGCCAGGGCCATCCCGAAGATCGGCGAGACCACGAGCGACAGCCCGACCTCCTGGACCTTGTGCCAGTTGATGCCCGAGCCGAACACGTGACCGGCGCCCAGCGAGTTGGCCAGGCCGACCCCCACGATGGCCCCGATGAGCGTGTGCGAGCTCGACGCGGGCAGCCCGAAGTACCAGGTCCCGAGGTTCCACGTGATCGCCGCGATGAGGAGCGCGAGCACCATCGCCAGCCCTGCGCCGCTCCCGCTCGAGGCCAGGAGCTCGACGGGCAGGAGCTTGATGATGCTCATCGCCACCGCGATACCGCCCAGATAGACGCCGCAGAAATTGCAGAAGCCCGACCATATGACCGCGTACCAGGGCCGCAGGGTGCGGGTGTAGATGACGGTCGCCACCGCGTTGGCGGTGTCGTGAAAGCCGTTCACGAATTCGAAGCCGAGGGCGATGACGATGACCGCGACGAGCAGGACGACGCGCCCCACCCCGATGCCGCTGTCGAAATAAGTCATCTAGCTCTCCGGTTCCTTTTGGCCGCCCCGGGCTCGGGGCACCCCGGACAGCAGAGTCCAGCAAGATGACGATGGTGTGACGGAACCGCGAAACTGCGGGGCCATCGTCCCCGGCCGCCGTCAAGAACTCACCCCCGCTTCGCATGCTCGCCACTCGCGAAGACCATCCTTTGCGGCATCATGAATGGCTGGGAAACCTTGGTTGTCGTAGGGATCGTCTACTTGGCGCTTTTCGTCGAGCGGCGGGCGTCGAACTCGCCATGAAGCGAACGATCGAGATCCGCTTCTCGGACCGCTGCCCGTACGTGAAGCTCGCGATCCATCGCGTGCTCGCCATCCTGCGCCGGCGCCACCCCAGCCAGGAGGTCGAGCTGAAGCTCGTCCACGTCGACAGCTTGACCGAGGCGACGCGCCGCCGCTTCCCCGGCTCGCCGACCGTCCTCGTCGACGGTCGAGACGTGGACGGCGAGGGCGTGGGATCGGCGAGCTTCGGCCTCGTCAACCGAGCGTACCTCGTCGACGGCCGCTTCGAGCCGGCCCCTCCGGAGTCCTGGATCGCTCGCGCGCTCGGCGTTTGCGCGGTATCGTCCGCAGACGTCTGACCGCGGGGGTTTCTAGGCGCGTCTTACACGGGGCTGGAGCTCATGACCAAGAGCACGAGCAAGATAAAGGCCGCGGAGCGTGCGGCCGCCCTCAAGAGCCGCATTCGCGGCGAGATCGAGGACAGCTTCGACGAAGAGCTGGAGATGGAGGTCGACGACGAACGGCTCGCGGTGCTCATGGGGGACATTGGGCTCTCGAGCGAGCCCGGCGCGCCGCCCATCGACCGTCAGTTCTACTTCAAGGAGCTCATTCGGCTGCAGGCCGAGCTCGTGAAGCTCCAGGACTGGGTGGTGCACAAGGGCCTCAAGGTCGTCATTCTCTTCGAGGGGCGCGACGCCGCCGGGAAGGGAGGCGTCATCAAGCGCATCACCCAGCGCCTGAATCCGCGCGTCGCGCGCGTCGCCGCGCTCAGCGCGCCGACCGAGCGAGAGCGCTCCCAGTGGTACTTCCAGCGCTACGCAGCGCACCTCCCGGCGGCGGGCGAGATCGTCCTCTTCGATCGCAGCTGGTACAACCGCGCGGGAGTGGAACGCGTCATGGGCTTCTGCACCGATGACGAGGTCGAGGAGTTCTTCCGGACCGTGCCCGAGTTCGAGAAGATGCTCGTTCGCTCCGGCATCATCCTCATCAAGTACTGGTTCTCGATCACCGACGACGAGCAGCACTTGCGGTTCATGATGCGCATCCAGGACCCGCTGAAGCAGTGGAAGCTCAGCCCGATGGATCTGGAGTCGCGCCGGCGCTGGGAGCTCTACACCAAGGCCAAGGAGGCCATGCTCGAGCGGACGCACATCCCCGAGGCGCCCTGGTGGATCGTGGAGGCGGTGGACAAGAAGCGCGCACGGCTGAACTGCATCCACCACTTGCTCACGCAGATCCCGTACGAAGAGGTCGATCACCCGGCGATCGCGCTCCCCGCCCGCGTGCACAACGCGAACTACATTCGCGGCCCCATCCCGGACGAGATGTACGTCCCCTCCGTGTACTGAGCTACTGATGCAGCACGCTGGCGACGTGATGCACCGGGCCGGCGAACGGGCGAAGAGCCTCGTCCAGCGCGTGCTGGGTCCACCGGCGGAGTGGCTCGAAGTGAAGTGCGGTGGTCGGTTCGAAGTGGTCGATGCTCATGAGCCGCGCGAGCGCGCCGTTCGGGGCAAACTTCGTCGAGAGCAGCGCCGCCGTGACACGGATGCGCGTGGCGTCATCGATGGATGACCCGCAGAGAACGACGTCCCCGGGGATGGGGCCCGCCGTGGCGAGCAGGCGCGCGCCTGCGAGCGCCGTCGGCAGCGTGAAGCCGCTGAGGGCCGGATCCAGGTGTGCGTACGTTGCGATGACATCGACGCTCCCGGCGATGAGGGCCATCGCCGACCGAGCGTGGGAGCCGGAGAATCGCTCGCCGCTGAAGAGCGTAGGGACGTCGAGCCCGAGGGACTGCAGGTACAGCCTCGGGACGACGTAACCCGCCGCGCTGAGCTTCGAAACCCAGCCGACCCTTCGCCCACGCAGGTGCCCCAGGTGGGCGATACCCTTCGTGGCGTGCGAGACGAGCGCTGCGTAGTAGTTGGTCTTGCCGCGCCGGTTCACGGCCACGAGCGGCACGGCGAACTGCCCGCGCACCAGATCGAGCGCGACGAGCGGCGACGCCCACGCGAACAGCTCCGGGTCTTGCTCGACCGCGGAGAGCAGCGCCACGTAGCTCGGAACGAACAGGGGCTCGAGGATGATCTCGTTCGACACGGCCTCACGCAGCTCGGCGAACGCCGGAGCTACGGTTGAAGGCGCGGCCAGCATGGCGAGACGAACACGATCTTTCATGACGCCCAACCTGCGCCCCGGCAAGGGCGGCTTGGCGGAGCCCATGGAACATCGACGTGCCCCCCTGGAAGGGAGCGCCGTCTACTTGACCCAGACCTCGATGCGGCGGTTCTTGTCGCGTCCCTCGGGCGTGTCGTTCGGCGCGATCGACAGAGCGCTGCCGAACCCGTCGACGGCGTTGGTTTCGATGCCGCCACGCTTCAGAAAGTCGGCGACGGCCTTTGCTCGCTGTCGGGAAAGCTCGACGTTCTTGGTTTCCACACCCGTGTTGTCGGTGAAGCCGAACAGCGAGACGGTGGGCTTCGGGGTCGCCTTCTTCAGGTAGCGAACGAGGCGATCGACGTCGGCCTTTCCCTTCACGTCGAGCGCCGACGTGCCGGCATGAAACCGGAAATCGAAGGACAAGCGTCGCGCTCCGGCGATGGCGGTCGTGTACTCCGGGGGCGCGTTCGCCGGGCTCTGAAGGTTCGCCTCTGCCACCGCGAGCGAGACGAAGCCGGTCTGCTCCACGATCTTCTGTCCGTCATCGGAGAGCGCAAAGTCGACGAACTGAGACGCGAGCGCCTTCTCCGGCTTCTCGGGAGTGTAGAAGAAGAGCCGACGCGAGAGCGCGTAGTCCTCCGTGGCCACAGAGAAGGCCGACGGAGTCAGGGCGGCCCCGTCGCCGTCCTGGACGGCGAGCGCCTTGCAGTGATCGACGTAGGGCAAGCCGATGAAGCCGATGCCCCCTTCGTCCGCGGAGACGGCCTGGGAGAGCGGTTCGCTCTCGAGGACCTTGGCTCCCTCGATAGAGATCTTCTTCCCGTGCATCACGACGTGCTGGAACGTGTCGTAGGTGCCTGAGTCCGTGCCGCGGACGTAGCGCTGGATGGGTTGGGATGAGCCGCCGACCTGAGACCAGTTCGTGGTCGTCCCGGAGAAGATGTCCGCGATCTGCGAAACAGAGAGCTTCACGACGCGGTTGGCGCGGTTGACCACGACGGCGATGCCGTCCATCGCCACGACGTGCTCCGTCGCGGCCGACGGGATCTCGAAGAGTGGCTTGAGCTTGTCGATTTCCTCGCCGTTGATCGGTCGCGACGCCATGCCGATGTCGCACGCCTTCGCCCCGAGGCACTGAAACGCAGCAGAGGAGCCTGGATAATCGATGGCAAACGTCACGAGCTCGCCCTTCACGTGCCCCGAGACGACGATCTTGTTCTTGGCCTTGCCGGACTCGTCGATCTTGCCGTCGCTCGAGCCTGCGTGGCTCAAGAAGCCCAGGGCCAGCTTCGGCGCCAGCTCGTTGCCCATCGTGTTCGAGCCGCCCAGGCGCACGACCGTGGCAACGGTGGCGACGGGTGAGGCGGTGGTGGCGGCTCCGGTCGGAGTCTCCTCCGGCTGTCCGCTCTGAAGGAGGTAGGCGCACGAAGGCATCGCCACTACGAGGGACAACAAGGGCGTGAGGAGCGCTCGCGACTGCATCCCCAGTTCATCTGCGAGCCCCGTGACGCGCTCGTGCAAGAAGTGCAACGGTAGTGTGACGTCTCAAGCGGCCGGCGGAGTCGCCAGCGTCCTCGGGTCCACGTTTCCTCCGCAGACGAGGATCCCGACGCGCTCACCGGGGGACGGGCGGTAGCGGCCCGACACCAGCGCTGCCAGCGCCGCGGCGCCTCCTGGCTCCGCGGCGATCCTGTATTCGGCCCACAGGAGCCGCTGCGCCGAGACGATCGCGGCGTCGGGCACGAGCACGACGCGGGCGACCTTCTCCTTGGCGATCGCAAAGACGATATCCCCGGCCCGCTTCGCGCCGAGCGAGTCGGCGGCGATCGACTCGACGGCCACGTCGACCGGCCGGCCGGCCTCGAGGGCCGCATGGAGGCAGCGTGAGCCTTCCGGCTCGACGGCGATGACCTTTACCCGCCCGGACCAGAAGCAGGCGATCCCGGCGACGAGCCCCCCTCCGCCCGACGCCACGAGCACCGTGTCGAGCGGCCGAAGGGCAAGCCGGTCGATATCGGCGTCCCACTCGAGCGCCACGGTCCCCGTTGCCTCGATGGTCTCTGGCGCGTCGAACGGATGGATGAGGAGCGCGCCCGTCGTGCTCGCGTAATGGTCGCATGCAGCCTGGGCGTCGGCGTAGCGTGCCCCTCCCACGACGACGTCGGCGCCCTGCGCGCGGATGGCCCCGATCTTCACCGGGGACGATATCTCGGGGACGAAGACGCGAGCCGAGTGCCCGAGCCGCCTGGCGGCGAAGGCGACCGCGACGCCGTGGTTGCCGCCCGACGCTGCTGCCACGCCCGCCGCCGGCACCGTGCGCGACAGGAGGTGGTTCATCGCTCCTCGCGTCTTGAAGGAGCCCGCGTGCTGGAAGAGCTCCAGCTTGAAGATGACCTCCCCGGCTCCGAAGGCGGCGTCCCCGGTAGTGCCCGCGAGGAGAGGCGTATGGCGAATCCAGGACCGGATGCGTTCGTGGGCCGCGCGAACGGCGTCTGGTGTGATGGGGAGCATGGGTATCCAGGCGCAATCCTATACCCACGCAACGCGAAGGCGGCACGCCGGCGTCACTCGGTGACGACCAGATCTCGCCCGAGGGCGTGCTCCAGTTGCACGCGCGCCACGCGCGCGTTGGCGCGGGCGTTCAGTAGATCGAGGCGCGCTCGGGTGAGGTCGGTCTCTGCGTCGGTCAGCTGACTCGAGGTCGCCCGGCTGTTGTCGTACAGCTCTCTCGCGACGCGGTAGCCCTCTTCCGCGCTCATGAGCTCGCGCTGCGCCGTTCGGATGGAGACGTCCGCCTGGCGTACGTTCTGGTAATCCTGCGTCACCTCTACCTCGATGTTGTCGCGGAGCTGCGTCGCTTGCGCCTCGAGCGCGGCCGCGCGGTGTGCGGCGTCGGCGCCCGCGCTGGCCTGGATGCCCGTGTCGTTCGGCGACCAGCTGAGCTGCGCGGACACGTACCAGACCCCGATCCACGTCGGCGTCGGGCCGAGGCCGCCAAGGTTCGCGTTCACTCCAATGGCGTTTGCCGCAGCACTGAGCGACGGATAGCCGGCGTTCCGGGTGGCCTTGGCTTGCTCACGAAGGGACGCCGCGCTTGCCGTGAGGCTCTTCACCTCGGCCCTGCGCGCGAGCGCCTCGCCCTCGAGGTCGGCGAGCGTACCCAAAACGGGCGGTGGCGAGGTCTCGAGCCCCTCGCCGGGCACGAGGAGCTCGTCCGTCCGCGCGTGAATCGCGACGCGCACCTGCTTCTCGCTCAGCGCAGCGAGGTTCTTCGCTTGCTCCAGCGAGAGCTCCGCGGACGCCACGTCCGTTTGCGCCCGCAACACGTCCACCCTCGACGATAGCCCGACGGCGGCCATGTCTCGCGCGAGCGCGAGGTGCGTCTTCTGGTCGTTGAGCGCCTGGACGGAGACGACCACCGCGCCGCGCGCGCGAAGCCACGTGTAGAAGGCGACCCGCGCGTTAGCGCTGGAGCTGGCCTTCTCGTTGGCCAGGTCGTAGCGCGAAGCCTCGCGCGAGTCGGAGGCGGCCGCATGGTTCTGGGCGAAGCGCAGGAAGTAGTCGCTGATCTGGACCGTGACGCTCGCCTGTAGCAGGTACGCGCCGAGAGGCGACGGAATCGCGAGCGGAGCGGTGGTCAGCTGCCCGCTCGTGAGCTGTGCGGCGCCGACGACGCCGGGCCCCGCACCGTCGACCACGACCGTCCCGAGCGACGGGGAGTTCGTGATGTCGACGAGGTCCAGGCTGGCGGAGAGTCGCAGCTTCGGTAGAAACGCCTGCCACGACGCGTCGACCCGCGCGGCCGCGGCCCTCAGTGTCTCTTCGTACTGTTTCACGGAGAAGCTCGTCGCGGCGGCCCTACGGCCGACCTCTTCGCTCCGGAGACCGCCCGGCGACGTCCGCAAGAGGTCCTCCGGCATCGGGCTGGGAGCCACCGACACGAGCTCGCCCGATGGTGCCGCGCCCGTGTCTTGCCCGCTGGCTTGCGCCCGAGCAGACCATGCCAGCAGCGTTGCGGCCGCCAGACACCGGCCACTTGGCCTCCAGTGACGAGCCCGATTCATTCGCCCGCTCGGCTGCACACGCGATGCCGTACGGCTGTCGCCAGGCGCGCGCGGTCGGTTCCGCGATCCCGATGGGGAGCTCGAGCGCGGCCGCCAGGCACGGGCTCCGGACGCGTGCCTGGACCCGCCTCACCTCACGCCGTCTCGCGCTCGAGCGGCGCTCTCCTGACGAGGGACCGGTACAGCTCGACCAGCTTTCCGACCGACGCGTCGAAGTCGAACTGCTTCGCTCGCTCTCTGTAGAGGCCGCGGGCCTGCGCGAGCCTCGCCGGATCGTCGAGGAGCGCGTCGATCTTCGCTGCAAGCGCCGTCGCGTCTCCGGCGGGGAAGCGGAAGTCGTCGTTCAGGGCGAGCCTCGACGCCGCGCTCTCGGGCGCGTCGGCCACGAGGGCTGGGACTCCCGCGCTCATCGCCTCCAGCACCGACATCCCTTCGAGCTCGACCTCGCCCGCGTGGACGAAGAGGTCGGCGGCGGTGTAGTCCTCGAGGAGTTCCGCGCGCGACACGAACCCGACGTCGGCGCCGTTCGGCAAGCTCGCGGCCAATGCCTTGAGCTCCTCTTCACGCGGGCCCCACCCGCACAGGACGAGGTGGATGGCGCCGCGGTGGCGACATCTCCTGACCGCCTCGACGATGACCTCTTGCCTCTTCTCGGCGGCAAAGCGCCCGACGGCGAGGAGGAAGAAGCGACCGGACGGATCGTGGCGCGCGGGCGCGGCAGCCATCGCGAGCGCGACGTCGGGTGGTACGCCGTTGGAGATCACCGCGGTGCGCGCGGAGAGGCCGTGGTCGCGCAGCTTTTGCGCCGCGAATTCGGTCGGACACAGCACTGCGTCCACTCTGTTGTAGAAGTGGTCAACGAGCTCGCGGTAGATGAATGCGTTCAGCCAGGCCGAGCTTATTCCGACGTTGAGCAGGGCGTTTTCGGGCTGGACGTGGAATGCGGCAACGACCGGCAGCCGGAACCGCCGGGCCACGTCGAGCGCGGCAAACGAAAGCCAGAAGGGGAGCTGGAGGTGAACGACGTCAACCCATGCAAACGCATGCGCGAGCACCCTTCGATCGGGCTTCGCCATGATGAAGTGCATTCTCTGCATCGCCGCAATGGGCAGGGGGAGCGCGGGAAGTACGTCGTCCCCATCCGTCGCGACGGTGACGACGTCGTGCTCGCGCCGTAGCTTCGCCACCACATACTCGCCCGACAATACCCCCCCGCCCGCTTGCGTATGGATGGAGTCGGCAACGAACGCGATCTTGAGGCGACCCTCCTGGCTCATGACGCCGACTACGCAAGTACCGCGCCAGAACCGTCACCACGGTCGTCGACCAGCCACCGACAAACTTCGACGGCATGCGTAGGTTGTGGCTCACCTTTTTTTCTCCTCGTGAAACCCGACCCCTCGTCATGAGCCCGATGCCAGGACCCACTCGCAGCTCCGCCCCGGCGGGCTGGGGCGGCGGCGAGTCCGCCGATCGCGAGCGGCTCGGCATTCCCGGCGGGGCCCGCCGCGTCCTCGTGTTCTCGGAGAGCAGCCACTGGGATACCAACTGGCTCCGGACGTCGGGTCAGTACTTCGAGACGCGCGTCAGGCCGATCTTCGCGGCCATCCTCCGCGCGCTGGAGCGGGACCCGCTGCGCATCTACTGCATCGAGAGCGTCTTCTTCCTCAAGGTCTTCTGGGAGCGCCACCCCGAGGAGCGGGCGAGGGTCCGCGTGCTGCTCGAACGGCGCCAGCTTCGCGTGCTCAGCTCGTCGTTCACCACTCCCGACACCTTGTTGCCGCACGCCGAAGCCATCCTGCGCGACTTTCAGCTCGGCCAAGCATGGCTACGTGCGCAGGGGCTCTCGATGGCTCCACGGACCGCATACTTCCCGGACAACTTCGGCCACTCCCCGCACTTGCCGTCTCTCATGCGCGCGGTCGGGGTCGACTCCGTCGGCCTGACACGCATCGACGGCATGTACTTCGTCGCCTCCGATTTCCGACGCAAGAGCGATTTCCCGATAGCCGGGTCGACCGCGGAGGTCCTGCAGAAGACCTGCAAGACGCTCGACTTCGTATGGCGGGACGATGATGGCGCGGAGGTGCTCTGTCACTGGAACGCGTTCACTTACTTCCAGGGCGACATGCTCGCGCACGCCGGCATCGTCCGCTGGAATGGCCTGGTCGCCGCGGTCCCCTGGCGTACCCGCGGTCACATCGCGCGCCGCATTGCGCGCTTCGTCCGCCAGCTCGAGCCCGTCGCGCGTACGCCGTACATGCTCTGCCCGATCGGGATGGACTTCAACGACCCTATCGTTCGTCTCCGAGAGCTTCTCGAGCGCTACAACGCGGAGCTCTATCCCTCCACGGGAGTCTGGGCGGTGCTCGCCGGGATGGACGACTACTTCGCGCTCGTGCGTCATCACGAGGCGAAGCTTCCGGTGCTCGCGGTGGATCCCAATCCGTACTGGATGGGCTTCTACGCCTCGCGCCCCGAGGCCAAGCAGCGCCCTACCCGCATCGCTCGTACACTCCTCCTCGCCGAGAGCTTGTCCGCGTTGCGGCCGCCGCGCCCAGCCCTCGAGGGTGCCCTCCGCACCGGGTGGCAGAACCTCGTGCTGATGAACCACCATGACGCCATCACGGGGACCTCTCCGAATCGCATCTCGCACGGAGAGCATCGGGAGTGGCTCGCGACCGCGGAGGCCTCGGCGGCCGTCGCGCTGGAGCTCGCCTCGGACGACGCGTCGAGCGTGGGAGCCGCGGAGCATACGCGGCCGCGTGCCGCTCGCTGGGCCGGGCGCGAGCTTCGCGTCGAGACGCCGCACCTCGAGATGACGTTCTCGAAGGAGCGAGGCGGCTGCCTCACGAGCCTCGTGCTCGAGGGTGAAGAGCAGCTCCGAGGCCTGGGGCTCGACCTCGTCGCGTACGGCGACGAGGGCGGTCTGTGGCGCCTCGGACACGAGTACGCGGGCGGTAGCTTCACCGAGATAGACCGCGCGAGCCGTCGCCCTGCCCGCATCGAGCTCGCCCGCTCGGAGGAAACGATCTCCGTGGTGGTCCGCTCGGACCTGCGCGGGAGACCCTTCACGAGGACAATCATCTGCGGCCGCGACGACCCGTTCCTCGAGATATACGTCGCCGGCTTTGCCGCGCGGCGGGTGAGCGTGACGTGCCACGTCGAGGTGAGCGCCAGGCCAAGCTCCATGGAGATGGATACCATCGGCGGCAGCATCGAGCGGCCTCGGGAGAGGTTTCACCAGCCAACCTTCTGGCCGGTTCCCTCGTCGCTGACGCTCCAGGGGGAGCACGGAGCCCTCCACCTCGCGTTCGAGTCGCCCACAGCGGTGTCCTTGAGCCCCGGCCACGCGCTCGAGTGGATCGTGGCGCGCAATCCGATGAAGGAGCGCGCCTTCGGCATCCTCCCCGTTCTCGCGCATCCCATTGGCGGAACGGTCGACGAGCTTCAAAGCCACAGGGCGGCCTTGTTCGCCACGGCTGGGCGTGGCGACTCCGCGGAGCTCCGTCGCCGCCTCGAGCGTGCCTGGCTTCCCTTGGCCCAGAGGCCCCTCCGGGATCGCGCGGGCTCGCTCATCCGCTGTGACGATCCAGGGGTCTCGTTCAGCGCGTTCAAGCGCGCCGAGGACGGCATAGGGGTCGTGGCGCGGCTGGCATGCGCGCTCCGCGGGCCGCGTACCGTGCGGGTGTGGCTGCCGTCGCAGGCCGTCTCGGGAGGGTTCCTGTGCGACGCGCGCGAGACGAACACGGGGCCACTGGAGATGGATGCCGGCCAGGTGCTCGTTCCGCTTCGATCGAGGTTGACGACGCTGCGCCTGCTCACGCGCTGACGTCCGGCATCGATGCAGGCCCTGCCGGTCGGCGCAAGGTGTGCAGTCGGCAAAACGCACCAACGATCGATGCGCCACCCGCGGCGCATGACTAGGTTTCGCGCCATGCGAACCGGCGTACTCTCGGTCCTGGGAGCGCTACTCGTGATGTCGACCTCGTCGTTGGCACCGGCGCAGCCCGCGGACCCCATCGTCACCAGGGCTCCGCTCGTGTGCTCCCACGGCCCGGGCGGTGAGTTCTTCGAGGTCCGGGCGACGCTTCCAGCAACAGCCCCGACCGGCTCCGTCTACACGGTGCGGCTCGATAGCTTCCCCGCGCCTCCCGTCACGGACCGAGGGCTCAACTACCTGCACGACATGGTGACGGACTACTACTTGCCGAGCGGGGCATCCTACGTGCCCGGGTCCGCGCGCGTGGTGGACGGCACAGGCACGGAGAATGTTCGCAGGGGCGCCCGCGCGTGGGCGGAGAATGGGTACGTTCGGCTGTATCTGCCCGCGCACATCGACAAGGGGTCCGGCTTCACTCCGCCCAGCGTGGAGTTCCAGGTGAGGGTCGCGGCTCGGCCTGGCGAATCCCTTCCGATCCGGGTCGTCCGTTACCGGGTAAGGGCGAACGTGGTGGTCGCGGGCAATGTCGACGTGGTGTGCAAGCCGCGAGACGGGGCCTACACCATCGGCACGACCGTCGTCACACCGGCACCGGCGCGGTAGCGCGACTTCCGAGCTCGGTCCCGGGCCACCCGTCTTTGCTGGCGAGGAGCCTCCTCTGGTACCGACGGGCGCCTGTAGCTCGTCCTTGCTCGGGCGAGACTTTGCCGCCTACGCTGGGGACCTCTCTCGCTGGTGTGCGCCAGGCGCGCGCAAAGGAACGGCACGGACATGAAGAAGGCTATCGCCACGCTGCTCGCGTTGTTGGTTCCCACCGTCGCCCTTGCCGGGGAGACGTGGACGGAGAACTTCAACGGCCTCGGGACCGGTCAGGACCACGATGGCTCGTGCTCGGTCGCGCACACGACCGCGCAGACCGCGTCGATGGCGGCTTGTGTCCTGAAGGGCGGAACGAAGAGTGACCAGAAGTTCACCGACTGTGCGTGCAACTGCCAGGCGATCGGCCCGGTGCAGGTATGCTCGTGCACCGTCGTGCTGGCGGTCACCTGCAACACCGGCGGCGGCGCGCCCCCCGCTCCCACTCCTGCGCCGACGCCCGCACCGACGGCCCCGCCCAAATAACACGCGGGGCCTGCGGCCCGGGTCTAATGCTCGTCTGGCGCCGGCCGTATGCTGAGGTGGAGCAACTGCGCTCATGGCCCTCATACGTGTCACGCCAGTCCCCGAGAACGAGGAGGACCGCCTCGAGGCGCTGCGGGCGTACGGGATCGTACACACGGGCCCTGAGGCCGCGTTCACCGATCTCGCATCCCTCGCATCCGAGATATGCGAGGCGCCGATCGCCGCGGTGAGCTTCGTCGACGAGAGCCGGCAGTGGTTCAAGGCCGCCCTGGGGCTTTACGTGCTGGAGACGCCGCGGGACAGCTCCTTCTGCGCCCACGCGATCGCCCACGACGGCATCTTCTCGGTTCACGATGCCCGCCAGGACCCGCGCTTCTCCACGAATTCGTCGGTCGTGGGAGATCCCGGCATTCGATTCTACGCGGGTGCTCCGCTCGTCACGCCCGCTGGATTCAAGGTCGGCACCCTGTGCGTTCTCGATACGGTCCCGCGCGCATTGACGGGCCTTCAGCGCCGGGCGCTGCGTGTCCTCGCCGCTCAGGTCGTGACGCGTCTCGAGCTCCGGCTCTCGAAGCGCGAGCTCGCGAGGCACGAGGCCGACATCCGCGCGCGGACGGACTCACGAATTCGGCTGCAGAGGCAAAAGCAGGATCTGGTCTCTCTCGTGGTGCACGATCTGAAAAATCCGATCGCGGTCATCCTGCCGAACACGGGCTTCGTGCTGGACCACGCGCGCCTCACCGAAGAGGAGCGCGAAGCCCTGTGTGACATCGAGCGCAGCGCGCGCGCGATGCACGGCATGGTGATGAACCTCCTCGACATCAGTCGCAGTGAGGCGGGCACTCTCAGTCCCGCCTGGGCGACCGTCCGGCTCAAGGACCTGCTCGAGGAGGTTCGTCGGACCGCACGGCGGCGCGCGGAGGAGCGCGGGCAGAAGCTCGTCGTCTCCTCGTCCCTCGCAAACGACTGTGTCCGTGCGGATGCCGATCTCCTGCGGCGAGTGCTCGAGAACCTGATCGACAACTCGCTGAAATACGCCGCCAAGACCAAGGGAACGATCCGCATCGAAGCGAGCTCCACACCGGACGGGATCGTGGACCTCGCGGTCTGCGACAACGGCGCCGGCGTACCAGCGGCCTACCGCGAGAGGATCTTCGAGCGCTATGCCCAGCTGGACCCGGATACCGCAAAGCATGCACGCTCGAGCCGGGGGCTCGGATTGACGTTCTGCAGGCTCGCCGTCGAGGCACACGGTGGAACGATCTGGGCCGAGGACAGGGCGCCGACGGGGAGCGCGTTTCGCATGCGCCTGCCGATCGGTCTGCTCGAGCTGCGAGGTGCGACGGCGAATGGTGATCCCTCGAATGACATCGCGCTGCGCGTCGTTCGCTCGGTCGCCCCGGGCGGGACGCGCGACGTGACGAGCACGCGCCCCTCCGCCATGCCCGCCCAGCTGGGTCACTCCCGCGGCGTGCCCTGACCATCCAGCCTCCGAGGCTCAGCCGACGACGCGCAGGACGGGCTCCCCACCTCGCTCGCTCGTGATCGAGTCCCCAACCAGGAGCGTGATCCGCGCCGCGAGCGTCATCCCATCCATCAATGCGGCGGGCGCGTCGCCCGTGACGAGCTCGAGCCAGCCGTCCGATGCCACCTCGAGGCGCCACTCGCCGATCGCCAGCTTGGCGAGCCCGAGCGGCGCGACGTACCGGTCCCCGTGGAGCTCGATGCCGAGCGCCCCCGGGAGGGCATCGCTCGGCGTCAGCCGCAGGGGCACCTCTCGACCGAGGGCGAGCTCGAGCCCTTCACCCACGCTGACCGGCCCGGCGAGCGCCATCCCCCGGAGCTGCGTGCCGTTTCGGCTTCCGAGATCTCGGATCACGAACTCGTCGCTCGCCGAACCGCCCGCGGCCGGGGCCGCGCGCGTGATGGAGAGGTGCCTCCTGCTGATCGCGTTGGACGGAACCGTCAGCGAGCCCTCCGTCCGCCCCACGACGACCTCGTCCCCGAGTACGAGCGTCAGCGGCCGACCCCTGAGCTGGATGCGCGCGACGGGTCCCGTGAGCTTGCGGCCGGCGATGGAGCGCGCGCGCTCCATCGCCAGGGCGTCCTCCGGTTGCTCGCGCGAGAATGCCTCCGCAGCGTTCAGGGCATCGCGCCGACGGCCGCCCGTGAGCAGAAGGTCGATCTGCCCGTGCGCCTCCTGGCGCCGCCGGTCCCCCCGCTCCTTCGTCTGCCGTGAGGACAGCAGGTCCTCGAGCTTGTCCACGTCCCCGGCCTTCGCGAGAGCGTGTGCCTCGCCCTCCGTGTCGCCGGCCAGCGCGTACGCCTCCGCGGCCTTGGCGGGGTCCCCGATGGCCTCGAGATCTTTTGCTGCCTCGAGGACGTCCGCGCGAGCCACCGTCGAGATGGCGGCGTCCCCCGCGAGGGTCATCGTGAGGAGCGCCCTCTTCTGCCGCGCCTGACGGTTGGTGTCGTGCAGCGCTGGCGCGGTCGCGGCAGCCTGGGTGTAGTGCTGCAGCCGGACGCGCGGATCGGGCTCGGAGTCTCCGCGCAGGATCATGACGCGCGCCGCCTCGTCGGGGCGGCCCGCGAGGGCCCAGAGGACCACCGCGCGCGCGAGATCGCCCGTGAGCTCCGCCTGCCGCGCCGCCCGCATGTCGTCTCTGCCGAAGAGTCGATCGAAGAGGCCCACTGGTTTGCACCCTTTATCGCACAATCGGGGCGACGCGCCTCCACGATGTGGGGACGGCGGGGCCTCCCGACACCTTTGTCATTTGCGTCTCGGAGGCCAGGTTTCCTCCTATAATCGTGGTGCGCGGCAAGTCGCGCCCAAGAAGAGAGCTAGCTCGCATGGCCAACACGAATCGACTGGGGGAGCTACTCGTTCGAGAAAAGCTCATCTCGCTCGCGCAGCTGCGCCAGGCGCAAGACGAGCAGCAGCGCAACGGCACGAACCTCGGCGCGACGCTCGCGAAGCTCGGGTACATCTCCGACTCGGAGATCACGAATTTCCTATCGCAGCAGTACCGCGTGCCGACGATCGACCTCGAGGAATACGAGGTCGACGCCGAGATCCTGAAGCTGGTCTCGAAGGAGCAGTGCGAGAAGCACCGCGTGCTCCCCGTCTCTCGTACGGGCAACTCCCTCATCGTCGCGATGGTCGACCCCACGAACCTGCACGCGATCGACGACCTGAAGTTCTTGACGAGCTACAACATCGAGCCCGTCATCGCGAGCGAGACGGCGATCGCGACCGCGATCGAGAAGTATTACAACGCGGGCCCCTCCTACGAGGAGGTAATGGCCGGCTTCGAAGAGAACGAGATCGACTTCACGGGCGAGGAGGAGGACATCAACCTCCTCGAGCTCGAGAAGGCGAGCGAGGATGCGCCGGTCGTGCGGCTCGTCAACATGATGCTCCTTCAGGCCATCAAGAAGGGCGCGAGCGACATTCACATCGAGCCCTACGAGAAGAAGCTCCGCGTCCGCTACCGCATAGACGGCGTCCTCGTCGAGGAGATGACGCCGCCGCTGAAGCTCCGCAACGCCATCGCCAGCCGCCTCAAGATCATGAGCTCGCTCGACATCGCCGAGCGCCGTCTGCCGCAAGACGGACGCATCAAGATGAAGCTCGGCAAGGGGCGCGAGATGGACTTCCGCGTGAGCGTGCTGCCGACGCTCTGGGGCGAGAAGATCGTCATGCGGCTGCTCGACAAGGGCAACCTCCAGCTCGACATGACGAAGCTCGGTTTCGACGGCGGGCCCCTCAAGGACTTCATGTGGGCCATCGGCCAGCCGTGGGGCATGGTGCTCGTCACGGGGCCCACGGGCTCCGGCAAGACGACGACGCTCTACTCGGCGCTGAGCGAGCTCAACAAGGTCCACGCGAACATCAGCACGGCCGAAGATCCCGTCGAGTACAACCTGCACGGCATCAACCAGGTGCAGATGCACGACGAGATCGGGCTAAACTTCGCGATGGCGCTGCGCGCCTTCTTGCGGCAGGACCCGGACATCTTGATGGTCGGCGAGATCCGCGACTTCGAGACGGCGGAAATTGCGGTCAAGGCCGCGCTCACGGGCCACCTCGTGCTCTCGACGTTGCACACCAACGACGCGCCGGCCACCATCTCTCGTCTTCTGAACATGGGCGTCGAGCCGTTTCTCATCACGGCGAGCGTGAACCTGGTGCTTGCCCAGCGCCTCGCTCGCAAGATCTGCAGCGACTGCAAGACCGCCATCAAGCTCGAGCCGTCCGTGCTCGAGGAGATCGGCTTCAACCCTGAGCAGGTGGCGAAGGCCCAGCTGATGAAGGGGGCCGGCTGCCGGACGTGCAACGGGTCCGGCTACAAGGGGCGCGTCGCGCTCTACGAGATCATGCGGTTCAACGACAGCCTGAAGGAGATGGTGCTCCAGGGCTCGTCGACAGCGGAGCTCAAGGCCGCGGCGATCAAGACCGGCATGTTGACGCTTCGAATGAGCGGCATCCGCAAGGTTCTCGATGGCGTCACGACGACGGAGGAGATCCTCCGTGTCACGATGGCAGACTGACGGCGCGTACCCGCGCCGAGGAAGATAAGAACGATGTTGCAAGGCGGAGAGCTCAAGCTCAACCTCCACCAGCTTCTCAAGGCGATGATTGAGAAGGGGGCGAGCGACATGCACATCACGACCGCCTCGGCGCCCCTGCTGCGAATCGATGGGCACATCGTCCCGCTCCGCCTCCCCCCGCTCGGCCCGGTCGAATCGAAGGCGCTCTGCTACTCCATTCTCTCCGAGGAGCAGAAGATCGAGTTCGAGAAGAAGAACGAGATCGACCTCTCCTTCGGCGTGAAGGGCCTCTCGCGGTTCCGCGCCAACATCTACGTCCAGCGCGGGGCCGTGGCGGGCGCTTTCCGTGCCATCCCGTTCAAGATCCTGTCGTTCGAGGAGCTCGGTCTCCCTCAGGTCCTCTCGGACATCACGCAGAAGCCGAACGGCCTCATCCTCGTCACGGGTCCGACGGGGAGCGGGAAGAGCACGACGCTCGCGGCGATCATCGACAAGATCAACGCCGAGCAGCGTCTCCACATCATGACGATCGAGGACCCGATCGAATACCTGCACCCCCACAAGAACTGCGTGGTGAACCAGCGCGAGGTTGGATCCGACACCGAAGGTTTCAAGGTCGCGCTCAAGTACGTGCTGCGGCAGGACCCGGACGTCGTCCTCGTCGGCGAGATGCGCGATCTCGAGACGATCGAGGCCGCGCTCACCATCAGCGAGACGGGGCACCTTGTCTTCGCGACGCTCCACACGAACAGCGCGATCTCCACGATCAACCGGATCATCGACGTCTTTCCCCCGCACCAGCAGGATCAGGTGCGGGCGAAGCTATCGTTCGTGCTCCAGGCGGTCGTCTCCCAGCAGCTCATTCCGCGCGCGACCGGCGGCGGGCGCGCTCTCGCGCTCGAGGTCATGGTCCCGAACGCGGCCATCCGAAACCTGATCCGCGAGGGCAAGGTGCAGCAGCTCTACACGCAGATGCAGGTCGGCCAGAACAAGTACGGGATGCAGACGCTGAACCAGGCCCTCTACGCCCTCTACATGCGCCGGCAGATCACGCTCGAAGACGCGATGAACCGCTCGGTCGAGCCGGACGAGTTCCAGATGATGATCGAAGGCCGGACCGCCGGTCACATCTAGCGCCGGATCAGTGCCCGCGCGGCGTGGGCCGATCGACCTTCTTGATCCCGAGCGACGCCGCCGCGGCGACGAGATCGGGATCCTGGATGCCGGAGGCGAGGAGCGCCTTGATGTAGTCGGTTCCGCGCTTCTTGTCCTTCATGGCCGCGAGCGCGACCGCCGCCATCACGCGGGAGGGGAGCGCGGCGAGCGCCGGAGGCGGGTCGACCGATGCCGTCTTGCCGCGCGCCTCGTCCACCTTGCCGCCGCTGGCCTGCGCATACGCCCGCAGCCAGGTGGCGTTCGCCTGGAGCAGCGGGAACTTGGCGAGAAGGGGGCCGACCTCGGCGTTGTGATTCCTGGCGACGAGGACGAAGACGCGCTCTTCGAGCGTGCGAACGGTCACCGTCCCCGACTCGAGCGCCGTCTTGCTGAGCGTGTCGGCGACGTCGAGCTTGTTCTGGTAACGAGCGAGCCGGCTCAGGCGGAGCGCGCGGAGAGGGTTCGCTTCGCTGCCGTTCCACGAGGTTCCGATCTTCTCCGCGACGTCGAGCTGCCCGAGGTCGAGCGCCAGATCCATCGCGACGAGCCCGCTCCAGGGAGCTTCGTCGCCGCTCATGTCGAGGATCTTCTGGGGCGGCGTCGGGGCGGTGCCGAGGAGAACGTTGGCAGCGAGGGAGAGGGCGCTCAGCGAGGGCACCTGGCGGGCCTCGGCCGGGACGGCCTCGAGCGCGCGCTCCACTCCGTCCAGATCGACGCGCTCGTACGCGACCGCCGCGCGCACGACGGCGACGTCGGGCAGGCTCGCCTCGAGCTCGTCCGCTGCCTTGAGCGCCTCGTCGAGCCGGTCGCCGAGGAGCGCGACGCGGGCCGCGAGCACGCGCGCGGGGGGGTAGACGGCCGAGAAGGTCACCGCCGAGAGGGCTGCCTTGCGGGCGAGGGCCTCGTCGCCCGTGTCGATCGCGATGCTACCCAGCCACGAGGCGACGCCCGGGCTGTCCACGAGCTGGAGCCCTTGCTCGATCTGCGTCTTCGCGTCCCCGAATGCATGCTTGTCGACGGCGAGGATCGCGGAGACCGCGTGCGGAATCGCCTTGAGGGGCAGCGGCAGGTCCCCTGCGTGGGCGAGCATCTCTGCAACGTCGGCGGGGGGTTGTTCGCCTCGGCCCGGATCGCGCCCCCACGCCAGCGAGACGAGCGCCGCGCCCTCGGGGCGGTCGGGGAACTTGGCGCGGAACTGCTTCGCCAGGTCGGCCGCCTTCTGCGCGTCTCCGTCGATCGCCGTCTGCCGCACCACGGCCATCTGCGCGATCATCAGGTCGGGATCGAGCTTGGCGGCGGCCGCGTAGCGGTCCGTCGCGCGAGGGTCACCTGCGCGCTCGAGCGTCGCGCCGGCGAGCAGCTGGTACCAGGCGTCGCTCGCGGCGGGTGTGTCCCAGCGAGGCATCAGCGCTGCTGCGCCCGCCGTGTCGCCCTGGAAGAGGAACGACGCGAGGCGGGCGAAGGCGATCTGCTCCTCCGGTACGTGCACCTCCGTGGCACGCGAGATGGCGTCCTCGAAGGCGAGATCGGCGCCGCCCTTGAGCAGTCCGACGAGGGCGCGCTCCCGCAGCCAGTCGAGCGCTGCTCGTGGCGAGCGGGAGTCGAGCTCGAACGTCTTGCCGATCGCGTCCTCCATGCCGGGCAGGAGCGAGGCGCGGCTCGCGTGAATGTCGTTCTCGATGGTCTGGAGGGCCGTCTCGGCGACGAGGTGCTCCTTCATCCGCTTGTCCTTGACGAAGCGGAACACGCCGTACCCGGAGCCGGCGAACAGGAGCATCGCCGCGCCGAGCAGCACGGCGCTCGTCCGCCGCTCCCTGACGACGGGGCGATCCCACTTGGCCATCGCCGCTGCAGCGTCGCCCGGTGGCTCGAAGATGCCCGCGATGGCGAGGGCCTGGAGCACGTCTCTCGTGCTCGGGGCGCCTACCACCTTGTCCTCCACGACGATCGCCGGCGGCGGCTGCCAGGGGCGGGCTGCGGGGGCCGGCGGCGCCGGGGCGGGTGCGGGCCTTTGCGCTACGTTTTGGGGCGGTGGAAGGCCCTGCGTCCGGGCGGGGGCCGGCTCGGGTCGCGCGGCCATGGAGCCTGCGTTGGGCCGGTTCTTGGACGACTCGAGCGCCGCACGTATCTCGGACGACGGGGTCGGAAACGGGACCGTCTCCGCCTCGAGGACGCGGCGCGGGGCGGGAACCTCCTTCGACTGGTGCACCTTGGTGTCGGCGTCGTCGTCGGCGTCGGACGCGACGTGGACGTTCGTGGTGCTGTCGTCGAGCGAGTCCATCCGCGCCCGTGGCGGAGGTGGTGTGGGAGCGGCGCGCGCGATCTCGGCCGCGACCGCCTGCGGTCCCGCTTTCCCCTGAACCGGCTTGAAAACCCGCGCCCGGTCGAGCCAGAGGCGCGTTTCGGGGTCGTTCGTGCCGAGCTGCATCGCCCGCTCGAGCACCTTCTCCGAGCGCTCCGCGTCGCCCCTCCGCAGGAGGACTTCCCCGAGCCAACGGTAGATCGCGCCGTCCCGGGGGGCGAGCTTGCCCGCCGAGACGAGGACCGTCTGGGCGTCGCCGAGCCGATCGGTCTCCAGGTACATGCGCGCCACGGCCAAGAGCACCGAGACGTCGCTCGAATGCCTCTGCTGTGCCGTCTCACCCACCTGCTGTACGAGCGTCGGGCGCCCACCACCCCGGAGAGCCTCGCAGAGGGCAATCGTGGCCGAGGCATCCGGGTTGCGCTTCCAGCGCTGGGAGAGGTCGTCGATCAGATCCGGCATCAAAGGCCACGAGAGATTACGCCATCCGTTTTACCTCGCGTGCCACTCGTTTGGCGAGCAAGCGTCTGTGTCGTACCGGCCCTTACCCTGGTCCGCCGCCGAGAACGCTGCGCGTGTCTCTCGCATTTGGTACGCTCACCCTGTGGGAGTGCCGACCGAACAAACGGCTACCCGGGTCGTAGGGCGTTATGCCCTCTACAGGGAAATCGCTTCCGGGGGGATGGCGACGGTGCACTTTGGCCGCCTCCTCGGTCCGGTCGGCTTCTCGCGCACCGTCGCCATCAAGCGGCTGCACCCCCAGTACGCGAAGGACGGCGAGTTCGTCTCGATGTTCCTCGACGAGGCGAGGGTCGCTGCCCGGATCCGTCACCCCAACGTGGTCCCCACGCTCGACGTGGTGGCGACGGCCGGGGAGCTCTTCCTCGTCATGGAGTACGTCCAGGGGGAGTCTCTGGGCAGGCTCGTGCGGGCAGCGCGCGCGGAGGGCAAGGCGCCGCCGCCTCCGGTCATCGCCGCGATCATCTCCGGCGTCCTCCACGGCCTGCACGCTGCG
>Ga0302320_10004215_pt1 | contig 32730 bp, 24 predicted proteins | sample Bog_T0_3_FD_202130 | JGI IMG/M metagenome (GOLD analysis project Ga0302320, IMG submission 202130) | Peat permafrost microbial communities from Stordalen Mire near Abisko, Sweden - Bog_T0_3 | ecosystem: Environmental > Terrestrial > Soil > Wetlands > Peat | place: Sweden: Abisko, Stordalen Mire... | reverse complement strand
AGCACACGTTCCCGCAAATCCTGCGAATACGATTGCATCCAATTCTCCTCCTCAGAACAGGAGAAGTATCGCATAAAATGTAGTTACTTAAATTAGAAATGCTCTAGAACACAGTCACCGAACTCCCGCCGTTCATTTCGTTCGATTTGTCGCCATGGCATTGACGGCAGAACTGCGACGTCTGGTTCGACGCGGTATTCGTATCGTTCGGGTTGTAGGGTGCACGCAAAAAGAACATGGTCGCGTAGTTGCCCGGCGGCAGCCCAGACATCGACCCGCTCTTGATAGTGACCACGTTCATGGCGTGTTCGTCGTGGCAGGTTGTGCACATCACCACCGGGCTGTTGGCATAGGTACCCGGGCTCACAAAGAACCCGTAGTCCTTCACAAACTGGCTGGAGTGCGTTCCCGTCATCCGCACCGTGCCCGCGCTGCCGATGCTGCAATCCCAGTCGTTTGCCCCGCCGCAGCTCATCTTCGCGCTCAGGCCCACAGGGTGGTCGTTCAGGTAGTTTCCCGCGCTGGTGCCATCGCTTCCCAGCAGCGTGGGAACGCTGTTGCTGGTCCCGTATGTCGCCGGCAGGCTCTCATATACCTTGTTCTTCATCATGGCGCTCGACGCATAGTTGCCGTCATGGCAGCTCAGGCAGGTGAGCATGCCGTTCACGTCAGGCGTTGTAGCTGCCAGGCTCGCCGGCAGTACCTCCACATACTTGCCTCCGCTCGTGGCGATGGTCTTGCCGTACAAGCCGGTCACATCCTCACCCCAGAGAATTGAGTTGCCCGCGGCAGCCTCGCCGGCCCGCGTACTGCCGTTGCCCATGGATCCGCTATGCGGTGTGTGGCACGCCGTGCACCCGCGCCCGGAGTTGAGGTGAGCGCCCAGCACGTCCGTAGACGGCGGCGCGATCTGAGCCTCCGCCAATCCCGCACCGGCTAGAAACATAAACGCAACTAATGAGAGCCGCTTCATGAATGAGAGCCTCCTAGTGCGTACTTCGGCTCATCTTCATCCAGCACCAGCGAGGCTGCACAAATTGCAGTTACGGCAATAATTTGCAAACGCTCTTCAGGGGTGGCACAGGTGCAATCAGATCAATGGAATTTGTAAGCTGAGATAAACATTGTGGCGGAGGGACGTGGGGGGTCTTAACCCCGCATAAACATGGCAGAATCAACGCGGGCTTCAGCCCCTGAGGAACCTTCCTTGTCTGCCAGAGAACTACTTCGAGGCCCCGGCTCTAACCTCCTTCTTCCCCGTGCACCAGCCCAAACTTCTTCAGCTTGTAGCGCAGCGCGTCGCGGCTGATGTCCAGCAGTTTGGCCGCGTTGGTCTGATTGCCGTTGGCCTGGCTCATGGCCAGCTCCACCATCGAGTGCTCCACTTCCTCCAGCGACGTCCCGCCTTCGGGAATATAGAGCCGTGGCAGCGTGCGTCCGTTGGGCAGCGTCCGCCCGCCGTCCGCCGGCGAGGTTCGCTCGAAGAGCGTCCGTCCGCCCGACTCGCCGACCGAAAACGGCAGGTATACCGAACGCAGGAATGGCTCGTCTTCCAGAATCATCCCGCGTTCGATCGTGTTCCTCAGCTCGCGCACATTGCCCGGCCAGTTGTGGCTCAAGATGAGCGAGCGCGTGTCGTCCGTGATGCCGCGGATCGATTTCTTGAACCTGCGATTGTAGCGGTCGATGAAAAACTCCACCAGCGGAAGAATATCTTCCTTGCGGTCGCGCAACGGTGGAATGAAGATGGCAATGATCGCCAGCCGGTAATACAGGTCCTGGCGGAACTGACCCTCGCGCACCGCCTTCTCTAAGTCCCGGTTCGATGCCGCAATCACCCGCACATCCACCTGCATGTCGCGGAGGCCGCCCACGCGCCGGATCACCTGGTCTTCCAGCACCCGCAGCAGCTTGGCCTGCAGAAGCGGAGAGAGCTCGCCAATCTCGTCGAGAAACAGCGTCCCTCCGTCGGCCGCTTCGAACAGCCCTTTCTTCATCTGTTTGGCGTCGGTGAATGCGCCCTTCTCGTGCCCGAAAAGTTCCGCTTCCATCAGCGTTTCGGGAATCGCCGAGCAGTTGATGGCCACGAACGGCTTTTCCCGCCGGGAGCTTTCGTAGTGGATGGCCTTGGCGATCAGGTCCTTGCCCGTGCCGCTCTCTCCCTGAATCAGGATGGTCGTGGCCTCCGACGACGCAACCTTCTTGACGAAGTTCATCAGCTCGGTCATCTTCGGCGAAACGCTCACCACGCTGTCGTAGCCCACTCCGCGCCGCACCTCGCCGCGCAGCGCCTGCACCTCGCTGCGCAGGCTGGTCGCTTCCAGGGCATTCTTGATGGCCACGTGCAGCTCGTCAAAATCGATCGGCTTGCCCACAAAGTCATATGCGCCCAGCTTGAGCGCGGCCTTCACATCGTCCAGCTGTGGGTCGGCGGTGATCATGATGACGGCGCGAGCATCGCCGTTCTTCTTCAGCTGGTCGAGCACCTCGATCCCGCTCAGGTCGGGCATGCGCACGTCCAGCAGCACCAGGTCCGGCGACTCCCGTTGCGCCAGCAGCAGCCCCGGCTCGCCGGACTCGGCCTCCACGACCAGATAGCCCCACTCCTCGCACTTCTGGCGGAGCGACCAGCGCACCAGCCGCTCGTCGTCCACAATCATGATTTTTTCGGCAGGCATTGGCTTTTAATGTACTACGCAGGAGAAACGCCTGGCTCGGCGCGTGGGCGGTTTCCCGTTGAGGGTAAGAGAGATCTGGTTACCCTTGTGGGATCGGTATCCTCAATCCGCGCGTCCTTCTTTGAATGCTTTAATGGAGAAAACCAATCTAAATGGCCAACAAAGAGGCCGATACAGGACAGTCATCCGTGTTCCATCGGTCCACAACCCGGCATGAAAATGGAGTCTTGCTTGCCCGTTGTCTCCCACTCCCGGAGGGAGCAGACGAGAGTAGCCCAGCATGGAGCGTAGCGGAATGCTGGGAACGCATGCCAAACAAGAGTGGCGCCCTGGAGGGGCGCAGCGAATGGGCTAACATTACAGTTGTACGTGCTTCCTGGCGTAGAAAAAAGGGCAACAGCCCGGGCCTGAAGGCACAGCAAAACTGGCCGCTCTCAGTGGGTTAAAACCCCCTGCTCCCTCCGGAATCTCCGATCTACAACCTTAGTTCTAAAACAAGGAACGAATGAGAAGCCTTGGACTCACTTTCGAAGGAGCCAACAAAAAACGGCTCCGCTACGAAGCTTCGCTCAACTCTGCTCGCGCGTTGAAGGGAATCAGCACCTCGAAGTTGCTGCCCTGACCCACCACGCTGGTCACGTTGATCCGCCCGTGGTGTTCTTCCACGATCCGTCGCGCAAGCGACAGTCCCAGACCGGTGCCGTTCCCTCTTGTTGTGTAGAAGGGACGGAAGATCTGCGCCAGGTGCTCTTCGGGAATGCCTTTTCCTGTGTCGCTCACCATCACGCTGGCGCAGCTGTCCCGCTCGCCAATCTCCACCCGCACCGTTCCCGCGCCTTGCATGGCCTGCACCGCGTTCAGCAGCAGATTCAAGAGCACCTGGTGAATCTGGCCGCTGTCGTGTTCCACTTCAGGCAGATCCGGCGCTTGCAGCAGCTCGATCTTGATGGGCTGTGAGAGCACCTGCTGGCGAGCCAGCATAACCGCGTGCTCTACTGTCGTGTTCAGGTTGCTGCGCATCATCATGGGCGGATGCGGCCGCGCGGTTTCAAGCAGATCGGTCAAGATGCGGTTGATTTGGTTGATCTCCAACCGCACATCTTTCACCATCTCCCGCGCCGGACTGGTGGCCGGCAGATCGCGTCCAATGATTTCGATCACCCCGGCAATCCCGGCCAGGGGATTGCGAATCTCGTGAGCCAAACCGGTGGCCAGCTCACCCAGTGTTGCCAGGTGTTCGGCACGTGACATCTGTGTGCGATGCATGGTCTCAATCTCCTTACGGCTCTCGCGCAGTTGCTTGGTCATGTGATTGAAATTGCGTCCCAGGTCGCCAATCTCGTCGTTGCGTTGCGCAAAGCTCACCGCGACATCCAGGTTGCCCTCGCTGATCAGCGCCACCTTCTTCTGCATTTCGATCATCGGACCATGAATCAGATAGGCCACCGCGCCAATCGACACCCCGCAGATGATCACCGCCCCGTCGGCCGCCAGCATCAGAACCAAGTGGCGCTCCGGACTCTGCAAGGTCACCGTCGCCACCGTAAACAGCAGCAGGCCAACCAGCAGTACGAAGACAATCGGCAACAGCGCTTTGATCTGCCAATTCACGCGGACACGATCCACTTTGAAACCCTCCGCCGGCGGGAGCGTTGAACTCGCTGCGCCAAAGATCTCCCCGGTTGCCAACCTCGCCGTTGGGCGCCGCAGCACCGGCAGATTGCGTCGATTTTACGGCACGGGTCAAGCTTTGCAGCCCCGCTGCTCTGAGCCAGCTGAAGCCGGAAGCGTGCGCTTTTCCCCCTTGCGCATCGCTCAGCACTCTTCCATAGCGTCACAAGCAAGTTACGCGCCACAATCGCGTGAGGGCGTAAACAAAAGAAAGGACGAAGGTTGAAACCAGTGTCACGGCTCCTGTCAAGGCTGCGTTTGGGCTAAATCACGCAGTGCAACCTTCGTAGACGGAAATTTCACACATCGTTGCAAATTGGCCCTGCGCCCATCCCCTGACACAGTCTTGGGGCATTTCGCCGACTGCACTGCGGAAGAACGCCCATGGTGTGATCCAAATCACGGTCACGGGTTTCCGCCGCCATATCTAATGACCCTGAGAACCTGTTCTCGTTCAGTCGCTTGCGCGCCCGCTGTTTTTTCCTTCGGAATCGGCAACGGTCGTGCAATACACTTCCTTCGGAGTCGGTATGAAGCTGGTCCCTCATAGCGTCTGGTACGACAAGGCAGCTGCTCAACTCCGTGCGTTTGCTCGCGTCCTTTGGATGTGCATCGCTCTGTTCGCTTTCCTTGCGCCGCGTGCCGGCGCCGCGGTTCATCCGGTCCCGCTGGACAAGAACGTCGATGCCGCAAAGTGCCTGGAGTGCCACGACGACAAGACCAAAGGCAAGTCTGTTCACTCCGCCATGGCCACCGGATGCCTGAGCTGCCACGAAGTCCGCGTCACCAAGGACGTTACCCGCGTCAAGCTCACTACCTCCACACCGGCGGCGCTCTGCGTCACCTGCCATGACGACAAAAAGGCCGCTAACATCAAGGGAACCGTGCATCCCCCGGCAGTGCGCGACTGCCTCACCTGCCACGACCCGCACTCGAGCGACAACAAGAATCAGCTGCTCAAGCCGCTCTCCGGCGGGGAAAAGGAAAACCTCTGTCTCAGTTGCCACCAGACCGGGCTGCACGTCTCCGACAAGGGCAGCCGTCACGCCGCGCTTGACATGGGCTGCGACGCTTGCCACATCACGCACAAGACTGGCGCCGAGCCAACCGACGAGAACAAGTTTCACCTCACCAAATCCGCCCCCGCGCTCTGCCTCGATTGCCACGACGCCAAGGACGCCGACCTGCAAAAGGCGCACCAGGGCCAGCCGTTCGCCACCGCCAACTGTCTCGAGTGCCACAATCCCCACCAGTCCGACTCCCCCAAGCTGATGGTCAAGTACATGCACCCGCCGTTCGAGGCCAAGGCGTGCGAAACCTGCCACGCGCCCTCCAAGGATGGAAAGGTCGTGCTCACCCAGCCTGACGCCAAGTCCATCTGCGTCACCTGCCACGACGACAAGGCCAAGCTGATCGACGGCGCCAAGGTGCCGCATCCCGGCGCCATGGGCGATTGCACCGATTGCCACAGCCCCCACGCCAGCAAACAGCCCGGCCTGCCCAAGACCGACTCGGTCAGCATCTGCCTCGGCTGCCACAACGATCTCGACGACCTGCGCAAGAAGCCCTTCCACCATCAGCCGGCCTTTGCCCAGGGCTGCTCCACCTGCCACACTCCGCATGGCGGCGACCTCGATCACCTGCTCCGCGCCAAAGGCAACGCTCTGTGCCTCGAGTGCCACGGCCCCGACTCCGCTCCGCAGCGCGATGAAGCCGACCATCTGCTCACCATCTTCAACGGCGCCGTCAAGCTGCCCGAGGACTACTACACCAAGAACAAAGTCCCCCTCCTGCCGCTGCGCTTTGGTCTTGGACACCCCGTCGACGGTCACCCGGTCTCCGACGTGATGGACCCAGGCAACCAGGGCAAGGTCAAGACGCCGCTCAGCTGCCTCTCCTGCCATCAGCCCCACGCCTCGAGCCAGGCCGCCCTGCTGGTGAAAGACCAGCCCAACAACATGGCTTTTTGCGACACCTGCCACAAGAACCGCCTCAACATGATGCAGACCGTTTCCCCTGCGAATTGACCGGAGATCACCATGTTCCGCCTCTTCTTTAATACGCCGCGCACCCGCAGACCTCTCGCCCTGCTCCTCCTCGTGGCGCTGGGCGTGGCCCTCCCGTTTGCCGCACATGCAGACAAGAAAAAGAAGAAGGATGACACTGCGGCTGCGCCCCAGGCGGGCGCGCGCAAGTTTTCCTTCGACCCCACCAAACTGGTTTGGCCAAGCCCGCCCAACACCGCGCGCATCCACTGGGTGGACTACTTTGCCGGAGAGAAAATCGACTACTCTCCCGTCGCCACTGCCAAGCCCAAAGCAAGCTGGATGGACCGTCTTGCCGGTGGCCAGTCTGACCAGGAGAAGGTCAATCTCAAGACTTATCCCTTCCAGCTCATCGGGCCTACCGGCATCGCCATCGACTCCAAGGGGCTGGTCTACGTGGCCGATCAAAAGGTCGGCGCCATCTTCATCTTCAACACGGAAAACCACGATACCCAGCTCATCCGCAACGGCTATGAAGCCCACTTCGGCTGGATCAACGACCTGGCCATCGACGATGACGACCGCCTCTTCGTGTCCGACGGCAAGATGCACCGCGTCCTCATCTTCAACGCCAAGCACGAGATGGAGGGCCAGGTCACCGAGGGGCTCGTTGATCCGGTCGGCCTCGCAATCGACACCGAGAACCGATTCCTCTATGTCGTCGACACCCAGCAGGACCAGGTCCTCGTCTACGATGCCGACACGCTAAAACTGCTGCGCCGCATCGGAACCGGCGGCAAGAACCACTTCCTCACGACTCCGGGCGACTTTGGCGCGCCCCAGGGTATCGCTCTCGATAGCGACGGCAATGTGTATGTGACCGACACCCTGAACAACCGCGTCGAGATCTTCGATGCCGACGGAAACTTCATCAGCCTCTTCGGCAAGCACGGCGACGGCCCCGGAACCTTCGCCCGACCCAAGGGCATCGCCGTCGATGCCGATGGTCACATCTGGGTGGCCGACGAGATGCAGGACCGGCTTCAGGTCTTCAATCGCGAAGGCCAGCTGTTGACCTACATCGGCACCGGTCACGGAAATCTGCCCGGCCAGTTCAAGGCGATCCTGGGAGTGGCCATCGACAAGCAGAACCGGGTCTTCACCACCGAAGAATATCCCGGACGCGTGCAGGAGTTCCGCTACGTTACCGATGCAGAAGCAACTGCCGAGAAAGCAAAGCAAGCAGAGGATCTGCAGAAAGCCGCCGATCAGCGCCAGAAAGCCCCAGCCCCGGCCCCGGCTGAAGCCCCCGCGCCACCATCTCCGCAAAAAGCCAGGGACACACCTGTCCCCGCGCCTGTCCCGGCTGACAGCGCAGCACCCAAGACGCCCTAACCGCGGCTGTTGTTTCCGGGTGTAGCAGAAGAGCCGAGGTAATAGCCATCGATGAAGTAATAGCCTGAGAGCTCGCCAAGCCGGCAGTTCCCGTCGATGCGGGCTGCTCCATTGTCATCGCGTATAGACCGTCTGCTGAGCGATGTTGACCAACTTGAGCTCAGCACCGGTCACGACCGCTCCGGCGGAGTCTGCAAGCCTACCAGAGATGCTGCCGCCTGTTACAGCCCAGAGCTGCAAGGGGGCGGCGGCGATGAAAAGACCGCCAAAGCCGAAAGCCGCGCACTAGAACTCATCACAGCGCGAATCGACTTCGCAGCAATCATTTATTCCTCCAAGTTTTAAGCAAGGAAGCGACCTAAAACAGAAACAATTCCTGAATCGACATCTGTAGCATCATTTATTTAATCGTAACACTTGAGGAGAAACAGATAGGAAAGAGCGCCAGGCGCAGACGGTCGATGCACTGTGGTGGTTCTTCATGCCGTACTAACCTTCCCGGCGCCGTTTTCGTGCTGCAGCCTCATTGCAATAGGTGCGCAAGGGAATGGGCAACCAGATTTCCGGACTAGAAGTTTTTTAAATTTAGCGCCACAAGACCAATCCAAGGCCACGATTGCGCCGTACTGAATGAAACGAACGGCGGATGCCTGGTACACCAACCGTTCCGGTCTGCTCCCTGGTTCAGGTTCCACCGTTCCCCACCATAGCAAATCCCGTAAGGAGAATCCCATGTCAAAGTTGAGGTCTGCAATCGGACTCGTGTTGAGTCTGCTGATTGCCGTTCCACCGGGCGCATTTGCTTCAAGCCACAGGGAAGCGCCCATTACCGCGCTGGATCACACGGCTGACATCACCGATTTCTACGCGTTTGTCAGCTACGATCATCCAGATCGGGTGACCTTCATCATGAATGTCGATCCGTTTCTGCAACCGAGCAATGGACCGAACTACTTTCCGTTCGACCCATCGATCGTGTATCAGATCAAGATCGACAATATTCAGAACGCGATGCCCGCTATCGTGTTCTCGTTCAAGTTCCAAACCAACATTCTAGCCCCTGGGGTATTCACCGGCTTCGTAGGAGCGGGCGGCGGCATCAACGCGCCGGCTAATTCGCCGGCACCGGTGGCTCCGGGCACACCAATTGTGCCGCCGGCGATTACCTCTCTGACAGGCGCCGGGGCCGCGGGACTAAGTTTGCAGCAGACGTTTTCGGTGTCTTACACCCGGCATGGCCGTACCGTTCCTCTCAGCAATGTAAACGGGGACCCGCTGATTGCTGTTCCCAGCAACGCAGGCCCGCGCACCATGCCGAATTACGATGCGCTGGCCGCGCAAGGGGTCTATTCACTCCAGGGAGTTGACGGCGCTACCAATATTCGTGTCTTCGCCGGCACGGTTGCCGATCCGTTCTTCATCGACCTGGGCGCAGCGTTCGATAGCCTCAACTTCCGTTCGGGCGCGGGCGGCGGGGTTCTCACCCAGGCGCAAGATGCGGACAATTACCTCAACCTTGCCCCCAATGCCGTGGCCGGCTTCAACGTCAACACAATCGCCATCGAGGTTCCCATTACCCTGCTGACCAGCGATGGCGCCATCCATGCCTCGACGGACCCGAAAGGAACCATCGGCGCCTGGGCCACGACCTCCAGGCCGCAGTTCACCATTCGTCATTCTCCAGCCGCCGTTGAGTCCTCCGGCCAACTTGCCCAAATTCAGCGTTTGGGCAACCCGCTTGTCAATGAGCTGGTGATTGGAACTGGGAGCAAGGACTTCTGGAGCATGTCGCAACCAGTGAACGACGCCCAGTTTGCCAATTACGACCTCGATCCGCTGCTGGCCAGGGTCTTCAATGCTGTTTACGGGATCAACATTCCCACACCGCCGCGCACCGATCTGCTTCCCCTGGTCATCTATGCGCCGCCAATTGCCCCGAAGGGCACCCCAGCAGGTCCAATCGCGGACATGCTACGGCTCAACACCGGCGTTCCTCCGACACCTTCTTCCAGCCGAAGCCGCATGGGATTGATTGCTGGCGACCCGGCAGGATTCCCCAACGGCCGCCGGCTGACCGACGACGTGGTCGATATTGCAGCGCGGGTGGTTGGTGGCGGCATTCTGTCCCCCGGCTTCGACATTGCACCCAACAATCTGATCGGCGACGGCGTCAACGCGCCTGACGTTCCTCCGCAGGAGACGTTCCCTTACGTCCACTATGCCTACAGCGGGCGCGACAGCCGCCACATCAGCCCGGGCGATCCAACCGGCTGTGGCGACCAGCCGAATCCCACCAGTGCACAGAATTCCGATTCCCCGCCGCTGAACCAGGGCGGTTCCTCGCCCTGCCCCGTGCAGTGACAGTCCGGCAATTCCGGTGTTGTCACCTGACCATCAACCGGTTCTCTGCGTGGAGAGTCGTTCCACGCAGAGAACCGACTTCCAGGACTCTCACGAAGAGGCAGCTCATGAATTCTCTGCAAAGAATGATCCTCATCTCCGGCGTGCTCGTCTTAGCGACGGGGTGCGTTCAGCGGGCGGTTGCGGCACAAGTGGATCGGCCGCTTTTGGCCAGCCCCGGCCCAGTTCAGGAGGACAGTCCCGCGCAGCAGCGTATCGCAGCAGCCACGCAGCAGCTTAAGGCCGATCCGAAGAAGGTACAGGCTTATAACGAACTGGCGATCGGCTGCATTCGCAGAGCCCGCGAGACCGCAGATCCCAGCTACTTGAACCAGGCGGATGACGCTCTCGCACAAGGGTTGAAACTGGATTCAACGGACTTTCAGCTGCAACGGACCCAGGTAGCGCTGATGCTGAGCCGGCATCAATTCCTTCAGGCAAGGGAGCTTGCATCGGCCCTTCATCACCGGGTACCGGACGATGTGATGGCCTACGGTTATCTTGCCGAGGCGGACATCGGGCTGGGAGATTATCCGGAAGCAGAGAGCAACGCGCAGTGGATGATGAATATGCGCCCCAACAACACTCCAGCACTTCTGGTCGGGGCCAGGTTGCGGGTGTTGTACGGCGATAACCATGGGGCGATCGAGTTTCTTAGCCTGGCCGGCGCACAGACATCGCCCGTCGAAGTGGAAGAACAGGCCTGGATCGCAAATCAGATCGCGTCTATTCTGATCGATTCGGGCCAGATTGAAGCGGCAGCGCAGGCCCTGCAACAGGCTGAGCAAATGTTTCCAAAGGCTCCTTATACCATGGAGAATCTGGCGCGTGTTCGCATGGCCCAGAATCGAGCCGGCGAGGCGGTTGAACTGTTGACCCAGGCGACGGCGCTCGATCGCGATCCGCACGCTCTATATCAACTGGCCAACGCGCAGCAGGCTGCGGGGCAGAAGCGGGAAGCGAGTTCCACAATTGCTGAGTTCGAGAAGCTTGCCAACGATCCCGGCAGGGCCACCGACGAGTCAAAGCGCGACCTCATTCTGATGGATGCCGAACGCCCGGAAACCGCGCCTGAGGCGCTCAGGCTCGCGCAGGCGGAGATTCGATTGCGGCAAGACGTGTGGACGCTGGATGCATACGCGTGGGCGCTCGATGCCACCGCGAAGTTCCAGGAAGCGGATGCCGCGGTACAGAAGGCCATCGCGGTTGGAATCCAAAGCGCGCAGATCTTCGATCACGCCGGCCACATCGCGCAGAAGCTCAATCGCAGCGAAGACGCCGCCAGGTACTTCAAGCTCGCCGTTCAGGCGAATCCTGCATCGGAGTTTGCCGCGGACGCTTTCAAGTCCGCAAGCCTGGCAGGGGCAACAAACGATCGCGAGTTGAATATGGCTCGAAACGCGCCGGTGAACGATCTGTTGGGGTTCGCCGAGCCGCACCCGTCGCAGCCCGCAACGGATTATGCAGATCGGCCGGCAGTTTCCGCTTACGCTGGAATGACCAGTCGTGCTTCCGGGTTCGCTCCCGTGCCGGCAGTTCTGCTGACGCCCGAAGCGACAGACACCAGCCGCCTCATTCATACGGCTCAGATAAGCTTGGCGCGCAATCCGCAAGATGCTCGACAGTTTGCGGGCCTGGGCGCCGCCTATTTCCAGCGCGCCAGAGAGACCGGCGACGTGAGCGACTATCAGTTGGCCGAAGCGGCTCTTGCCAAATCGCTCGACCTCGATTCCTCTGACTTCTCGGCAGATGCGGCCCTGGGAACGATGGCCGCGGTGTGCATGGGAGAGCATCGCTTCACCGACGCGCTCAATTATGCGCAGAAGGCGCTCTCGCTCGGCACCGGAGACGTATCGCCCTTCGCCATCGTCGGCGACGCCTACGCGGACATGGGCGAGTACGGCAAAGCTGCCGCGGCCTATGGCCGATTGACACCTCGCGACATGACGCTTTCTCCGCGCGCCGCATACGGGCGAGACAGCCGGCTTGCCTATCTCAAGTTCATCGCGGGCGACTCCGCCGGGGCGATTGACCTGATGAAGACAGCAGTCACTGAAGGTGTTGAGGCTCAACTGCCGAGCGAGAACCTGGCCTGGCTGTACTACGAACTGGGAGAGTTCGATACACAGGCTGGCGATGCCGAGTCCGCGGATGGGGCTTATCTCGCCGCACTGAACACGCATTCGGGCGACTATCGCGCTCTGGCAGCTCTAGGCAAGCTCAGGGCGAACAACGGCAGGTACGCGGAAGCAATTGTGCTCTACCAGAGAGCCATAGCCGTTGTACCCATGCCGACCTTTATTGCCGAGCTTGGGGACCTCTACGAACGGCAGGGAAATCACCAGGAGGCTCAGAAGCAATTCGCTCTGGTTGAGTACATCGGACTGCTTGGGCACATCAACCAGGTCCTTCACAATCGCGATCTGGCGCTCTTCTATGCCGACCACGACATCAAGCTCGCCGACGCTCTCGATCTTGCGCGGAAGGAGCTTGAAGTCCGGCGCGACGCTTATACCTGGGATGTGCTGGCGTGGGCTCTCTACAAGAATGGCAAGCTGACCGAAGCCGCCAATGCAAGTGAAAAAGCCATGCGGTTCGGGACGCGGGATTCGCTCTTGTTGTTCCATGCCGGGATGATTGCCGAGGGGCTGGGGAAACGAGAAAAGGCTCTGAGCGAACTGAAGGAGGCGCTGGAGATCAACCCGCATTTTCATCTGGTCTATGCAAATACAGCCAGAGAGAAAGTTGCCTCGCTGGAACCGCAATTGGAAGCGAAGGGAGGTTTGAATAACGATGCTCGCTAAAAAGATTGGCCAATTTCTGTCTCTGCTTTTCCTGGTGAGCCTCAGTCGCTCGGCCTTGGCTCACCCCATGGGTAACTTCAGCGTGAACCACTACGCGAAGATCGCTCTCGAAAATGACTTGATCCGCATCCGTTACTTCATCGATCTTGCGGAAATTCCGACATACCAGGAACTGCAGAACGCCGGAATCTCTGCAACGGCGATTGATCCAAACGCCTCCGCGGTGATCAATTACGTTGCTGGCCGCGGCGCGGAACTGGGACGTGGTCTTGTTCTCGATGTGAATGGCAAGCCGGTTCAACTGCGCCTGATCTCCAGCGGAGCTATCTTTCCCGCGGGTGCGGGCGGTTTGCCGACAATGAAAATGGGCTTTGTTTTTGAGGCTGCGTATCCACCTGCGGCATCAACGGTGGATCGGCGGCAATGCAACATTCAATATGCCGACAACAACTATCCCGGCCACGCCGGCTGGAAAGAGGTGGTGGCAGCTGCTCCCTCGGGATCGCTGCTGCGCAGCACAGTTCCAACTGCGGACCGAAGCGAGGAGTTGAGCGACTACCCAACGGACTTGCTTACCAGCCCGCCGCAGGTGCTTGAAGCGTCTCTTTCGGTCGCGCTGGCGCCATTGCAGGCGCAAATGGCTATTGACCATTCGCGGCATCCGTCCAATTCCGCGTCTGTATCAAGCGACGCGCGGGAAACTGCGCCAATTCGCATCGATGGACAACCCAAGGCGGCCTCGAGGCATTCTTCCGCTTCGCGCATTGCACCGGCTGTTGCGCCTTCGCATACTGCATCTCCGGCGGCTTCCAGCATGCATCTTCAGGCGAATCGGCAACAGACGCCACGGAACAAATTTACTGAGCTGATTCAAACCGAGCATCTGAGCTTGTGGTTCCTGTTCACGGCAGCGTTCATCGCAATCGGCCTGGGCGGGCTGCATGCGCTGGAGCCTGGTCACGGTAAGACAATTGTCGCTGCCTACCTTGTCGGTTCAAAAGGAACAGCTCGTCATGCTGTGCTTCTTGGCCTGATCGTCACCGTCTCGCATACGGCCGGCGTATTTGCTCTTGGAGCGATCACCTTGTACGCTTCGCGCTACATTGTGCCTGAGCAACTCTATCCATGGCTCGGCGCTCTCTCTGGCATCACGATTGCAGGGCTCGGGTGCTACATGCTCATGCGCCGATTGACCGGCACGGCCACGGATCATTCTCATGCGCCGGGCGCATCCCATGGCCACTGGATGTTCTGGAAACGTCGCAGCGGCGAATACGTTGAAGATGAGGCGGTCGCAGCCAGTGCGATTCCGCCACAATCTGTGAGCTTGACGCAGCTTTTCACTTTGGGCATCACTGGCGGAATCATCCCCTGTCCGGCTGCCCTGGTCGTGTTGCTCAGCGCATTTGCGCTGCACAGGATCGGGCTGGGCTTCTTCCTGATTGTGGCCTTCAGCGTCGGACTTGCAGCAGTACTGATCGGGTTCGGCATGTTGATGGTGTACGCGCGCCGCTTCATGAGCCATCTTCCGATGGACGGTCCACTCACGAAGCGCTGGCTTCCGATTGCCTCTTCGGCATTCATCGCGGTTCTAGGCCTGATCCTTGCGGTGCAGGCTCTTTCCACCGTTCACTTCGGCCTGCACATGCCTTCCAAAGAGAGGCTTGGGCCGGTCCTCTTCGTCACGCTGCTCGGCCTGGTGTTGGGAATGCGGCATTCTACCGATGCCGATCACGTGGTGGCCATTTCAACTATCGTCAGCAAGCAGCGGAGCATCCGCAATGCCGCGTTCATCGGATCCGTCTGGGGGTTGGGGCACACCATCACGATCTTCATCGTCGGCGCGCTGATTATTCTGTTCGGAGTCGAGATCCCGCCGCGTTTAGGGCTTTCCATGGAGTTCAGCGTCGCGGTCATGCTCATTCTGCTAGGTATTCTGAACCTTTCTGGCGTCATGCAGAAGCTGACAAGCTACTTCACACCGGCAATTGCCGGGGGCGCAATCTCATCCAGCGCCGCGCCGCGGGGCCAGGGCAAAACAAGAGTGCAGGGATGGCTCGACCAATCGGTAGGCCGATTCGGCCTCTATCAATGCATGAGGCCTTTGGTCATCGGTCTTGTTCATGGACTTGCCGGCTCGGCAGCCGTGGCGCTTCTTGTGCTGTCAACGATTCACAACCCCGCCTGGGCTACTGCTTACTTGCTCATCTTCGGTGTTGGAACCATGATTGGAATGATGTGCATGACCGCCGCAATCGCCGTTCCACTCACATTTGCCGCAGACCGTTTTGCCAAACTGAGCAAGGTTCTTGGAGCTGCCTCAGGGATGGTGAGTCTTTGCTTCGGTTCCTTCCTGGTGTATCAACTCGGATTCCTGGGAGGACTTTTTACCAGCCATCCTCAATGGACTCCCAGATAGCTTTGCCTTCTGCAGTCGTTTAAGCGGGTGCCCGACGCCTAAAGCGCCAGAAAGCATGCGCTGTTCCATTTCTCCCGCAGCCGCATGGCTGAAGAGCTATTGCAGTCTAGAGCCCATATTGACTCTAGGCGCCTTACGGCACGACTGAAGTCGTGCCCTGACACTTCCTGCCCCTGCCGATGAGTTGCTCCCGCAGCCTGCTTAGCCCCGCCTACACGCCGCCCTTGCCCAGCAGGATTCCAATACCGTAGGTGACCGCGCCTTCCACCGCGCCGACCACCGTCATCTCGAACCCCGACGACCACCACGACCGCACCGTGATCAGCGACTTGGCCGCGCCCACCGCAAAGTGCGCCGCTAGCGAGATCACCGCCGCCGCAATCACCGCGCTGATGCCGCTCATGAAGAAGAATGGAATAATCGGAATACTCGCGCCAATTGCCGTTGAAAGCGCACCGGAGCTGGCCGAAACCAGCGGGTTGCTCAGCGCTTCTTCCGACGATCCCAGCCGCTCTGAGGCCAGCGCCCGCAGCAGTTGCTCCGGGTCGCTGGCAATGTGGTTCACCATGTGCAGCGCATCCACTTCCGGCAGCCCCTTCACCTGGTAGTAGAGCGAGAGCAGCTCGCGCGCTTCCGGGCCATTCATCTTGATGGCCTCGCGCTCCCGCGCTACTTCAGCCTGGTAGATTTCGCGCTCGCTCTTGGCCGCCAGGTACGCGCCCGAGCCCATGCTCAGAGCAGACGCGATCATGCCCGAAAGCCCGGCCAGCAGGACATATTTGCTGTCGCCTGCTGTAGCGCCGGAGACGCCGGAGACGATGCCGAAGATGGCGCCGAGGCCGTCGTTTACGCCGTAGATGGCGTCGCCGATCCACGCGCCCGGCTGCTTGCGTCCCTTGGCCCGCTTGGCCAGCAGCTCTTCGAGCACCGCCTTGGGGTCGATCTTGGGCGCGCCCGCCGGCGGAGTGTAGTGGCCGCGCAGCAGCGAACCGAGCTCGCGGTAGTGGTCCTTCTCGTCCTCGATCACGTGATCCAGAATCGCGATCGACCCCTCGTCGCCGAGGGCCTTCAACTGCTCGCCGTAGGTGGCAATGTGGCGGCTCTCTTCAATCTCCAGCCGCCGGAGCGCCATGCGCACGCCGCCGGCGCGATTGGCCAGCGAATCGGCCTCCCCGCCGGGCTTGCCATGATAGACGGGCTCCGGGCCCCCCAGCTCGATGATCCGCCCGTGCCACAGCAACGCGTGCTCCCACTCGGCATTGGCCAGGTGGCGCAGCACCTGGGCGCGCACCGGCTCGGTGTCGCGCTCGGCAAGCGCCAGGTAAGTGTGGTAGGCCTCCACTTCGGCGTGCCAGTTCTCTTTGAGAGCCGCCAGGACTTTTTTCAGCCTTGCGCCGGTCAGCGTTGCAGTGGCCACGTGTGTCTCCTCGTTGTCTCTTGAGGATAACGGAACTCGGCTGGCGGCGGTAGAGTTCGGCTGAAACGCGCGATCTTCGCCCGATGAAACGTTTGAGCGAACACTTCCCCGCAGGGGGGCTTCCCGTATAGTGTTGTGTGCAGCAAAGGCAGGGTTCCTGGGCGACGGTAAACCAACCGTCCCGGAGTCCGGGCGCCATCCTCTGCCTCTCTGCGGGCCGGGATGCGAACGAGCCCTTACCGGGCGTAACTTTATTGGGAAGCGGAGATAACTCACTATGGCAGCTCAAGGCAAACAATCGGCGGCGCTTACATCGCCCGGATATCTGGTCCCGTTTATCACGGTGACCGCTCTGTTTTTCATCTTCGGGTTCATCACCAACCTGAACATGGCGCTGGTGCCACACCTACGGGCCATCTTCACCTTGCCCTACGCATGGGCGATGCTGGCCGAGTCAGCCTTCTTTCTGGCCTACCTGGTGTTTTCGTCGCCGACTTCGAAGCTGATTGAGACCATCGGCTACAAGCGCACCATGGTCGTCGCGCTATTCATCCAGGTTGTCGGCTGCCTGCTGTTTGTGCCGGCCGCTAAGATGGTCAGCTTTCCGCTCTTTCTGACCGCGGTGTTCGTCGTGGGAGCGGGCGTCACCGCGCTGCAGACCTCGGTGAACCCCTACGTTTCGATTTTGGGCCCGGAAGACACGGCCTCGATTCGCCTGAACCTGTCCCAGGCCTTCAACTCCATCGGCGGAGCCATCGCTCCGCTGATTGCGGGCGCGTACATCCTCTCCGATCCGGCGAAGATGGCCACCAAGGCCGCCGTGGCCGATACGGTGCGGGTGCCCTACATTCTCATCGCCGCCGGATTGCTGCTGCTGGGGTTGGCCGTCGCCTTCATGCACCTGCCCCACGTGGAACAGACGCAGCAATTCCGCCCCGGCAAGGCGGGCGACCCGATTCTGAGCCGCAGCATCTGGAGCTACCGGCACACGGTGCTGGCCGCGGTGGGCATCTTCTTCTATGTGGGCGTGGAAGTGGGCCTGGCCTCGATCGCGGTGAACTACTTCAGCTCCCAGGGCATGAGCACGGCCAAGACCGCCTCGTTCCTGGTCACGCTCTACTGGTTGGGCGCTCTGGTGGGCCGTCTGCTGGGCGCCGGCATCATGACCAGGGTGAAGGCGGGAAAGCTGCTAGGCATTTTTGGCTTTGCCGCGGCCGCGCTGATCACCCTTTCCATGTTTACCTCGGGATGGGTCGCCATCGGCACGCTGGTGCTGTGCGGATTCTTCAACTCGGTTATGTTCCCCAACATCTTCACACTGGGCATTGCCGGGCTGGGACCGATGACCAGCAAGGGTTCGGGTTTGATCATGACGGCGATTGTGGGTGGAGCGATTGTGCCTTTGGCCATTGGCGCGTTGGCCGACAAAGTGGGTATTCAACACTCATTCGTCATCCCGGTGATCTGCTATCTTTACATCGCCTACTACGGGCTGTGGGGCTCCAAGCCAACGCGGACGGTAACGGCGTAGGTTGGAGGCTGTCAACTGAAGGCCCTCTGGCGCAAGCTGGAGGACCTCAGAACGTTTGGCCGGGTGCCCCATCCTTGTGCCTTCTTGCTGGCGCAAGAGTGGTAAGCCACCAAGCCCATGCGAGCGAAAAGCGAGCGTCTGCCCCACCGCAGGTGGCTCTCAGCTCCGCTTGCCGCGTTTTGCGCCGGGCGGGCAGGTCGACTCGCGGATCACCAGCTCGGGCAGAATCGGCACCACATCCGTCAGCGACTCCTGGCCGCGAATCCGCGCCAGCAGGGTGCGCGCGGCAATGGCGCCCATGCGGCTGAGCGGCTGGCGGATAGTGGTCAGGCTGGGGTTGTGGTAAACCGCGCTCTCAATGTCGTCGAAGCCCACCACGGACACATCTTCCGGCACGCGCAGGCCGTGATCCTTCAAGGCCCGGATGGCGCCAATGGCCGACAGATCGTTGTAGCAGACCAGCGCCGTAAACTGGACGCCGCGGTTCAGCAGTTCAACCGCCGGTCCAAAGCCCATCTCCGGCGTGGAGCTCAGCAGCTTCACATCCACCGTCAACTCCGGGGGCACGTCGAGCTTCAGTTCACGGGCCACCTCCATCTGCAAGGCCCAGCGCTCATCGGCGTCGGAGCTGTGGCTGCCCCCGCGCATGAAGGCAATCCTGCGGTGCCCCAGCTGCACCAGATGGCGCAGCGACAGTTCCGCCGCCCTCCGCTGGTCCAGCACCACGTTGGTCACGCCCTCGATCTTGCGGTGCCCGGCCACGGCCACCGTGGGTGCCTTCAGGCCATGCTCCAGCACCGTATCGATCACGATGAACCCCTCCACGCTGCGGTCCAGCAGCAGCCGCGGATACTCTTCAATCAGGTCGGGCTTGCGCCGATGGCTTGCTGTCAGATAGAAATAGCCTTCCTCGATCAGCAACTCTTCCACGCCCGAAAGCACCTGGGTCACGTAATGGTCGTTCAACTCCGGCACCAGAACGCCGATGGAGAATGTCTGCCGCATGCGCAGCGATCGCGCGTAGAAGCTTGGCCGGTAATCGAACTTGGCGGCGGCCGCAGTCACCCGGTCTCGCGTCTCCTGGGGAATGGATCGCACCCCGGGCGCGTTGTTGAGCACCAGCGAGATGGTCGCCGGCGACAGATGCAGATATTCGCCCAGCGTGCGCAAGCTGATGGTTTGCCCCGGCTGGGGCTCGGCCCCTGGTTTTATGCGCTTGGCCATTCACAACTGTTGTAACATCCTGGGCGCCCGATGCGCAGCGACTTCAACAAGTTCGACCGCACCGGCAGTGGCGCCGCCGCCGCTGGGCCGCTCGTTCCCAGGGCCTGTTGTCAGCTTTCGCGTGGATGGCAGGAAAGTTAATAACAGGCTCTCGCTAGCCCTCGACCAAGGCAGCCAGCCGCTTCAAGCTGGCCATCACATCCTCGTAGCCGATGCCGAGGTCAATCAGGCAGGCAATCTCGTCAGCCCCGCTTTCATTGAGACTCTGCGCCTGCTCCCGGCAGTGTTCCAGAGTGCCCACAAAACTCAACGGGCCTTCCAGGTCGTTCCGCACCTGCGTCCGGATCAGGATCTCGCTCTCCCGGTCGTAGAGTTGCGAAAAGCCGCCCGCCTCCCGTTTGCCGGAGGAGTTGTCCTTCTGCATCTCGAGATTGACCCGCAGGTAGCGTGCCAGCGCCGGCGCAGCAATGGTCCGTATCGCCTCGCGATCTTTGCCAACAAACGCATGCGCCATGAGCGTCACGTGGCCGCGCCGGTCGTGGTGCGCCACAATCGCGTCGCGATAGATCTTCACCTTGCGGACAAACTCGTTCAGATCGTGACGCAGTGCGAAGTTCGCCGTCAGAACGTTGAAGCCGCGCCGCCCGGCTTCGAAGAAGGTATCGTCCGACTACCCCGTAATCCAGATAGGCAATTCCTTGCGGATCGGCGCCGGCAGAATGCCCACATCGGTGGCAACCCCTACCCCGTTCGGCAAGGAGATCTTTTCTCCACGCCACAGCTGCTGAATCTGCGCCAACTTCTCATACATATCGGCGTAGCGGTTCTCGTAGGTGCCGGGCGAGAGCACAAAGTCGTTCACGTGCCATCCGGAGGCAGCGGCGATGGCCACCCGCCCGTTGGAGAAGTTGTCGATCATGGCCCATTCCTCGGCCACCCGCAGCGGGTTTTGCAAGGGAAGCACTACGCTGCCCGCGCGGATGCCGATGCGCCTGGTCATGACGGCAAGCGCGGCGCCGGTGACCGCGGGACTTCCGTAGAGACCGCCAAAGCGCTGGAAGTGGCGCTCCGGCGTCCGCGCTGAAGAAAAAAGGCTTAGCTCGGGGGGCATTGGCCCTCATTCAACATTTACGTTTTCCGAATTCATTTACGGACCACTATAACCGCAGTTGGCCGTGTCTGCCCGGCTCGTCCCATGACTGCGCGCGGACCGCCGGCGGTAAGCCCCGCATGACCGGAAAGCCGGCGGGCCAGTGCGGGGGCATTTGGAACGGTGGTATTTTGGATATAGCGGAGAGCTGGCCGAGTGGTTGATGGCATCGGTCTTGAAAACCGACGTACCCGAAACGGTATCGGGGGTTCGAATCCCTCGCTCTCCGCCATGGCTCAAAAAAAAGGACTTACACCCCCGGTTATACGCGCGGTTATATTTTCCGAGAAATCCCTGTTTTCCCAGTATTGAGCACACAAGGGAGAACAGAAAATGGCCAATCGAGTCGTCACCCTACTTTTAGGGGCAACCCTCGCAAATCAGCAACGCCCCTACCTAAAGCCGGTCACCTCGGCCAACGGCACCGTCCGCCCTCTATGGGCGCTGTTCGAAGGCAAACCCACCCACTTCCCGTCGGGCGTCTACCACTTGAGATTCAAGCAGGGGCCTAAGCTCATCTTTGAGCGAATTGGCCCTCACTTGGATGAAGCCCTGGCTCGGCTAGCAAAGATACGCAACCTGCTAGAAGGCGTGATTCTGGGCAACCAGCCCACTCCGATGACTGGCCTCAGTGCGCATGAAACGACGGTAGATGCCGCCATTGAATCCTACCTCTCTCAGGTATCGGCAGCGAACTCACCGCGCACGGCCGTCAGCTACCGCTATAGTTTGGAACACTTCCTCAAGTTCATTAAGGGACGCGGCAAGCTCACAGTTGAGGCAATTGACACGGCCGACATGGTTGCCTGTGTAGAGCATATGCAGCGAGAAGGTTCCGTGGAGCGGACTCAATTCAACCGGCTTCAAAGTCTCCATTCGTTCCTGAAAGTCAATGGGCGCGAAACCCTGTATCCCCGGAAAGCGTGGCCACGCTACACGGAAAGGGAGACCGCAGCACTCACTCGGGAGGAACTGCCTCCGCTGTTAGAGGTGGCTGACGACGAAGACCGGCTGGTGTTTCAGTTCTTCCTGTTCACTGGCATGCCGGAAGGTGAACTTGCTCACGCCACTTGGCGCGATGTGAACTTCCAAGACAAGACCTACACGGTTAAGGAGAACCGTAGTCGGAAATTCACTCCCAAGAGTAGGAGGGAACGGTCAATTCCCCTGCCTGATGATCTGCTGTCCGCCCTTTGGGAACGCGGCCAATCCAACCCCAAGGCTCAATTGATCTTCGCCAACGGACAGGGCAACGTGGAAGGACACTTCTTGGAGAGGTTGAAGAGTGCGGCGTGGCGTGCGGGACTGAACTGTACCGAGTGCGAGGATGACAAAGGCTGGTCATGTGCCGACCATCCAAACTGTTCGCGCTGGCAGTTGCACACATTCAGGCGGAGCTTCGCAACCCTGAGCCACCAAAGCGGGGTATCAGCGAGGACGATCCAGCGGAGCCTGGGACACAGTGATTTGAGCACAACAGAGCGATATTTGCGGGCAGCCGAGAACACTAGCCCCGCCGTCCGAACACAGGTCAACAAGACATTCTCCGGATTGACCCTGGTGAGGCCAAAGCTGGGGGTTCTTTTTGTGACAAAACAAGAAGAGTTGCGCAGAGCGAAAGGGTTGCTGTCGGTGCGGCAGGTGGCGGAGGCGCTGGGGGCGCATCCGCAGACCATATATCGATGGGCGGCAGAAGGAAAACTGCCCTTTTCCGGGTCGGTAGCCGGGTGAAGTTCGATGGTCACGCCATCGCTAACTGGCTTGACAGACGGACCCTATACGCCAGTTTTGGCGGTCGGCAGATTCCCTTTTGCCTGCCCAAAGCGGCGACTGACCTCGGTTGCCGGGAATTGGTGCGGGCAGTCAGTGAGGGGCAAGCCTGACTGGGCCGTTTCACGCCCAGGAAGCTCTGCACTTAGCAACCGGTCGCTCTAATACTGACTTTCTGATCTTTCCCCGAATTCAATCGACAATTTTCTGCCACCTCTCGGGTGGCATTCTTTTTGTAAAAAATCGAAGAAATTTTCTCTGGATATTCGGAGAGATTGCGTTTTGGTCAGTATTAAGCGGGCAGAGGAGGAGAAAACCCAAAAAATTGGCGTGGCCCAAGGCAGGCTGAGCTTGAGCCGCCCCCCCGATCTTCAAACCCAGCAATCCTACGAAAGGAACTAACAAATGGCAATCGACTACTCGGAATTGGCCGAGCAGATCGACGCGGCGCAGGTCCCCGGCGGAGTGGTGCTGGATTCAATGAAACAGCATTCTCTAAGGTATGCAACACATTCTTTGCGCGCATACCATCGGGATGCCCCATCAGAATTTCAAATACTTTGCGAACCAACTCGCCACTGCGTTTAGGCGAATTCTCAGCCACGGTTCCTCCTTCTGCCGATGGTCGGCTAGGCCGTAAACATATCAGGACACACAACCGGAAAGCCTTTACAGGGTCCTTCCAAGTCTAATGGTCTTTCACACGTCCGATGAGCGTCGGCAATCAGTGTACGACCTCCACACCTGGCACGCTACATGTCTGGTTGCGGGGCGCGGGCGCGGAGAGATCCCCTGCACATATGTATGAGGCCCCGCGAGCGGAAACCACCGCATTATTAACCGCCTCCCTCTGTCCGACCGTAGAACTCTATATGCGAGTTGCTCTCTACTGCCGCGTCTCCACGAAGGACCAGAGTAGCGAAATGCAATTGCGAGACCTGTGCGCCTATTGCGTAGCCCGCCAATTCGTCGCGGCTCGCGAGTACGTTGATTTGGGCCAATCCGGCACCAAGGATTCCCGCCCTCAATTGAACGAACTCATTGGCGATGCCCGCAAGCGAAAGCTTGACGCAGTGATTGTTTGGCGTTTTGACCGCTTCGCCCGGTCAACCAAGCACCTGCTTTGCGCTCTGGAAGAGTTCCTCAGTTTGGGCGTTGGGTTCATCAGCTACCAGGAGAACATTGAGACAGGTACCCGATGGCCCCCGTGGATCGAGGGCAATGCGGAAACGGGCGAGGGCGTGACATTACCCCTCGGTAGGGTTGTTGGCACGCCAGGTGCCTTACGGACATTGGAGGAGGCCGGGGTTTCCCCGGCTACCGTGCTCGCCAGGCACGCCAATGGCGACTGGGGAGAATTGGATGATCATGACCGGCGAGCCAACGAGTACGCTTTGAAACACGACCTCCGTGTGCTGCCTGCCTACACATTGAGGAATGATCAAAGAATCTGGATCATCACAGAGGCCGACCGCAGCTCGACGACGATTCTGTTGCCGGAGGAGTATTGATGGCAGGTAAAACATCGATGCTTCGCAAGGACACATGAATTAGATGCCGGTGTGTGTCCGCCCCCGGTTCGCTTACGAAAGGACATTTTGAACAATGGAAGGCATGGGTAAGGAGAGAAATATTCCACCACTTCAAGTTTAACGAGCCGAATATGCGGGTATTATACCGAAGAGGGAATACCGCAGATGACCCTTCGAATTCTTGTGGCCGACGATCATGAAATAGTGCGCCGCGGATTATGCGCAATTGTGCACGCGCAAACAGGCTGGGAGGTTTGCGGCGAAGCCTCTGACGGCCGGTCCGCGGTTGGGATGACGCGCGAACTCCGCCCCGACGTTGTAATTCTTGACTTGTCAATGCCGGAAATGAACGGTCTCGAAGCAACCCGGCAAATTGTAAAGGCGGAGCCGAAGATTCGGATTCTGATGTTGACCCAGCACGACACTGATCAGGTTGTCCGAGAGGTGCTCGATGCCGGTGCCCGCGGGTATTTGCTGAAGACGGATGCAAGCCGCGAATTGGTTAGCGCGATAGAAGCGCTTCGTAATAACAAGACCTATTTCACCTCACGGGTGGCCGCGATGGTTCTGGAGGGATACCTGCGCGGAGATGTGACGCCGGGTGCATCCCTGGTGAAGCGCGAGCGCTTAACTCCACGTGAGCGGGAAGTGGTGCAGTTGCTGGCCGAGGGCAAGAGTACCAAAGAGGTTGCCGTCGCGTTGGATCTCAGCGTCAAGACAGCGGAAACACATCGTGCGAACATCATGCGCAAGCTCGAGCTACACTCCGTAAGCGAGCTTGTGATGTACGCTGTCGGAAACGGGATTGTTCAGGTTCCGGGATTTTCCAGTGGAGGTTGATGGGTAGCCTCGCCTCGCAAAGAACCGGCGAAGCCGGGCGCTGCTTGCGGGCGGGAACCTCCTTTCATTGAAATAGAGACCGGCGGAGTATCTTTCCAAGAATGGAAAATGCACCGCCGGTATTTTTGACTCAATTATCTAACTGCTATTGCGCTAAACGACTGGCCTTCGGCCTTGTATCACGCGGATGAGCACAACGATGATCGCCAGGACGAGCAGCACGTGAATGAATCCACCCAACGTGTAGGAGCTGACCATTCCCAACGCCCAGAGAATCAACAGAATTACTGCAATTGTCCAGAGCATATGAAACCCTCCTGAGTTCATTTCGCAATGTACGTTCGTTTTGCAGGCGTACTTGACTGGATTTGCGCGCCAGCGACTCGGATCCGCGAATATTGAACTGCGTATATCGATGTTGACAAACTCAAATGCTGTCCGCGATAAGGTGAATCCTGTACAAGTGCGGAGGTTGATCCTGTAGAAAACAGGCCTAATAGGGATTGAGAAGGCCGCACAAGGCTAGACGTTTTCGGCTATTCCACAAAGATTTTTATTTTAAACGCATACATCAAAACCCGTATTGCGGAGCCAGGATTCCATGAATTACTCTGAAGGCGGTCGGATTGAAGTCGCGGAAACTGCGGTTAAAGTTAAGAAGTGCGTTTTCAAATTGTCGGAGTGGACAAAGACGACTCTGACGGGCCCACCAGGAGGGCCATGACGAACACTCAAACTATCGGAATTTTGATTGTCGACGACCAAGCCGATGTGCGTCGAGCCTTGAGTAGACTGTTAAGAATGCTTCCAGATTGTTTCTTAGCGGCAGAAGCCAACAATGGCCGGGAGGCTTTAAATCTCGCCACTCAGTTCAAACCGGACATCATTTTGATGGACGTGAATATGCCGGAGATGGACGGCTTTGAGACTACAAAGCAGCTGCGGCAAATTTTGCCGAATGCGAAGGTAATTATCCTGACGCAGCACGACTCTCCGCAGGCCGTTGATGCCGCCAAAAGCGCCGGGGCATCAGGTTTTCTAGTCAAATCCGATACAAGAAAATTGAGTAGTGCGATAGCCGCCGTGTCTAAAGGCCTTCCCTACTTTCCATAGTCGCGAACTGCTAGTCCACAACGACCGTGTCGTGTTCAGAGGGCAGCTCCAGAATAGGACGATGTCGGGGATGTTTCGCCCGCACGATTGCTTCTCAGCGGAAGTGTCACCTGCAAGGTTGTACCGTGCATTCCAGAAAGAAATTCCATCCTGCCTTCGAGCTGTCGCACTCGTTCGCGCATCCCCCCTATACCGACGCCGATCTTGGGAGATTCCTGGTTCGAAAGATCCCGCTTGGACTCGGTGATTCCCTTTCCTTGATCTCGAACCACCAGCATGACTTCGGCTTCAATCTGTTTTAATTCCACCTGGGCGGTGGGGCTGCCGGAATGCCGATGCACATTGGTCAGCGCCTCCTGCACAAGCCGGAAGAACGTCAATTCCATTTCACGTGGGAGACGATCGAATTGTGGCGAAATCTTCAACTCCACCTGAATGCCGCTGCGTTGCGCAAACCCCTCAACGAACCAACGCAGCGTGGAGGCAAGGCCAGTTTCATCGAGAAGCGGAGGATGCAGCAGGTAGGACATGGTGCGGATGCCGCGGGATGCTTCGTGCACCAACGATACGCTGTCGGCTACGGCTGACGTCAGGTCGCTTTCGAGGTGCTGCGTCTTCGCCTGGATGATGGAAAGCTGCATGTCGAGTGCGGCCAGTATTTGGCCTGCACTATCATGCAGTTCGCGTGCAATTCTGCGCCGCTCTTCATCCTGAAGTTGCAACAGACGCGAAGAGAGCGTGCGTATGCTGACTTCAGCTCGTTCCTTCTCCGCAGCCTGGATCTTCAAAGACTCGATTGTATTTTTCAGTTGGCGCGTGCGTTCCTCCACACGGGATTCGAGCACACTGCGCTCTCGTGTCAACTCCTGCTCAATCTGTTTACGAGTCGTAATATCCTCGATGACCTTGGCAAACCCCGTGATCGTCCCGTCACCATTGCGCAGCGGAAAGACCGTAGAAGTCGCCCAGACATGAGAGCCGTCGCCCCTGACGTAGAGCTTTTCAACGCTGTATTGGGGGGCATGGCCATTCTGCAATTGGCGCAGGTGCTCAGCGTCCGACGCAACGTAATCCGGATGAGTGGCCTGTGCGATCGTCATCTGCAGCACCTCCTCGACGGGACGTCGCAAAAGGTCGCAGAATTTCTGATTCGCATATAAATATCTGCCATAGGCGCTGACGCCGGCGATCCCTACGGCGGCCTGCTCAAAGAATGCCCGGAAGCGTGCTTCGCTTTCGCGCAATGCCGCCTCAGCACGTTTGCGTTCGGTCATATCCTCGAAGACCGAATAGACCTCAAACGGCCTTGGCTCGCCCGGTAGAGACATCGGGACCGCGTCGATCTTGACCCAGCGGCGGTCCTTGGTCTTCGGGTTGTCGATCCCCATCACTACACCAAATACCGGCTTACCTGTGCGCAGAGCGACCATTCCGGGATGTCCCAAGCCGGGGAACAAAGAACCATCTTCGCGAACGGTATATTTATCAAGGCTGAGCGGAGTGTCGCCCATGAGGTCGTCGAGATCAAATCCTGAAATGCACGTCGCGGCCGGATTCATTGCGGTAACGTTGCCCTCCGCGTCCTGATGAATGACCCCATATAACATGGTCTCGGTTACGAGCCGGTATCGTTCCTCACTTCGTGGGAGCTCCACTTCTGCCTGCTTACGATCGGTGATATCGGTGTGTACGGCAACGCCGCCCACAACCTCGCCTTTTGAATCGTGAATCGGCGCACCGGAAGCCTCCGCAATCCAGCGCTGGCCATTTGGCATGTGGACCTCAAATTCCATCGGTGCAATCGTCCGATTCTCTTTGACGGCGCGTTGCAGTGGAAGCTCGGAAGGGCTTAGTTCGCGCCCATTCTGGACAAAGCGGAACTGCCGCCCCGGCGCGTTCGGGTCCGGTGCGGAGGCTGAAAGATTGTCTTCCGTTTCAACTTTGAACTGTGCCAGTGCAGCTGGATTTCCTGAAATATTCTGGCATGTGGGGTCGTTGGAAAAGCTGATGCCTACAGGCAACTCTCTCATCAGCGCCTGCAAACGCTCGCCGGCTATGAAATACTCTTCCTCTTTGTTGGTTAGCTTTTCCCTGGTTCGCTTTCCTTCAGCAATCTCATGTTCCAGCGTTGCCTTGGACCGTAGATTGATTTCTCCAAGCAATGCAATGAAGCTGGACAAGAGAATATACCCGATCATTCCAGGAATCTGAGTTCTCGGATCCTTCAGCTCGAAGGAATGGTAGGGTGCGAGAAACCAGTACCAGATCCCGAACAAGCTCAGGCATGCAGTGAGAATTGTGGGTCCGAAGCCGCAATACCAGGCCGTGAGTGCCACCGCTGCCCACGCGGCGTGGTAGGCGTTGTGCGGGCCGAGAAAAGGCGAGAGCGCTTCTCGCAGCAAAAGCCCGGCCAGCGCAGAGAACACAGCAAAGCCATAACGAAATCCAATTGACTTGGCCAGGGTATTCGAGTTGATTGGGCCTTCCACTTTGACCTCTCTGAAAAGAGCCTTAAAGCAGTCCTGAAAGAGATGCCTGATTCAATCACTCGTCGCCTGTGGAGTGGCCGGACTATTCCGCTTCCGACCAGCTTCGGCATTGTTCCAGATTCGGCATCGTAACAGAGGCACTGCGAACGTAGCCTGCGACTTTTTCCAAATCGCCGAGGCATCCTGTTGGATCACTATGCCGCTTAAATTCCCGATATCCCGCTAGCGGCCCATCGAACCAAGTCGAAAGTTCTTGTCAACGACTCGCGGGGAAAAGGCAGACGATGGGCTGCGTATTGGACATTTCCTTCATGGTTCACAAAGTATACGTACCAAAAAGCGAAAATCAAGCACAAATCTCTTCAACGCAAGGGCATCGCTGCCAAGTCCATGGCTCAATCCTCTCGGCTAGGGGACTAGATGGCTGCCTGAAGTCAGCGTAAAGCCTTATACCGGCGGATTCTGGCGTTTCTGGAACCGAGTCGGGCCGGCGCACTTTGGATCTCATGGTTCTGAGGGGTCGGGGATGAGCGTCCTACAGGATTTTCCGCACTGGCTTACGCATTTCTTCTGATTTTAAGCGCAGGGGCTCAGATGTATTGTCAGCCATGTCGAGCTACAACTGACGCTGTACGGTCCAGCCGACGGGCGGACTGTAGAGTTTACGGAGCGTGTTAACCCGTCATAAACATTTGTGATTTGGGACTGTGGGGACTGTAATCCATCCCATGACACCAGGAGGTAGAGAAATGGATAAGAACCGTGTAAAAGGCACAATTGACGATGCCGCTGGCCGCGCCAAGCGCCAGGTTGGCGAGTGGACGGGCAATACCAAGGCTCAAGTCGAAGGCGCCGCGCAACAGATCAAGGGCAAAACCGAAAAGGCCGTGGGCAATGTGATGGATGCATTCCGGGATGCTCAGCAGAACGCCGAGAGAGGGAGCTCCAGGCGCAAAGCCGAGAGGGAGAACGAGAAAGTCACGGTTGAGCATCCTACGGCGCGTCGCTAGGTTAGAGCGTCAGGTGGATTGCCTGCCGACAGAACTACCTCCTACTCCGACCGCGTGAAGTCCGAAGCACTCTTGTTGCTTTAGCTCGACTCTTGCTAGAGGAATGATTCTGGAGATTGCCAACTTACGCGGTCGTTGTACTGTTTGCTATTTAAGACTGCGATCTTTTCGATGTAAGTTCAGTTGGTTCGTTGCCATGTTGTCCTGATCAGATCTGTGGCCATGTACCTAAGCTACCAACCTTTAACCGCGTAACAATGTTTCTCGAAGCATGGGCACCACAAACTACGCGTGGATCAAGAGATGGAGACGAGTGATGAAACATTTGAAAGTATTGGTTGCGTTATTCGGTATCGCGAGCGGTGCCTGGGCTGAGTCAGCTCGTCAGGCAACTGCCGATCGCCTTGACCATGCCGGCGCCGTGCTGACTGAGATTATGTCGGCACCGGATAAGGGCATTCCAGAAGAAGTACTGAAGCACGCAAAGTGCGTGGCTGTTGTGCCGCACCTGCTTAAGGGTGGATTTGTGTTTGGCGCGGAGAACGGCAGAGGCGTTGCCACTTGCCGGACTGACCATGGATGGAGCGCGCCGGCCTTCTTCACCGTTACAGGCGGGAGTTGGGGTTTGCAGATCGGCGTTGAGGGCGTAGATCTGGTTCTTATTATTCAGAGCGACCCTGGGTTGCAACGGTTGAACGGGAGCAAGTTCGAACTGGGCGGCGATGTCTCCGTGGCAGCGGGACCGGTGGGGCGACATGCTTCGGCCGATACCGACTGGAAGCTGAATACCGAAATACTGACCTACTCGCGAGCGCGAGGCGCGTTTGCCGGATTAGCTTTAACCGGCGCTGTGATACGCCGCGACGACGATTCCACTGAGGTCATCTACGGTCGCGATGTGCCCACACGCCGCATCCTGAGAGGCGAGGTTGCGGTGCCCGAATCAGCTCACTCATTCCTCAACGCGCTTGCGGACGCGAACGGTAAGGCAATGTCGGGAAATTAGCGGTTACGGAATCAGCTGAGGGCGTTCGCCATGCACACAACGGTCGATGGCCCGCTTCCACTGATCCAATTACAAAGGCTGGATCAACGAGACAAGAACCATTCAGACTTCACAATCCGAAAAAAAAAGGACTTATGTATATGTGCGACACAGATTTCGATTCCTCTGACCCAACAGCTTTTTTTACCCGCGTCGGTCTAGGTCAAGAAACCATTAAATTACAGCCCGGGCAGGTATTCTTTTCCCAGGGAGATCCCGCCGACCATATTGTTTGTCTGCAGCGCGGCCGAGCAAAACTCCACGTCGTTACCCCGAACGGCAAACAGACGACGATTGCACTGTTTTCCGCCGGCGAGTTTTTTGGAGAAGAGTCGCTCGCTCCTGCTCCAGAACATCGCATGGCAACAGCCAGCGTGGTCAACACTTGCATTGCATTCAAGATCAAGAGGGAAAAAATGCTTCGCGTGATGCGGCGCGAGTCTGCGTTCTCTGCGCAGTTCCTGTCGCTTCTGGTCGCGCGTGGAATGCGCACCCAGGCCGATCTTGTGGGTCAGAGGTTGTACTGCAGCGAAATGCGCCTGGCACGTACCTTGCTTCAGATGGCGGAATTTGCTAAGCCGAATGAACCGCAAGCCTTCATACCGCCGATTACGCAGGAAACTCTCGCGGAAATGATTGGAACCACCCGATCCCGTTGCAGCTTCTTTATGAACCGTTTCAGAACGATGGGTCTAATCCAGTACAAACACCGTATCCGGGTGCATAAGTCGCGGCTCGAAGAGGTGCTGGTCAATCAATTTGCCAAGATATAGAAACGGACGGCAGCGTCGAATAGAGTACAGTTCTGTCCGAAGATGCTCGCCATGGTACATCCCCGGCGTCTCTGGTGGTCCAGGTAGTTCGGACAGTTTTTGCTTTTGCCACAAGTGCTGGACAGTGCTGCGTTCGCCCCATCCATCACGCGGCCCGGTCAGCGTCAGTCGATCAGCGCCGCCTCGGCGTCAACGCGAAAGGAGCCTTCTGGTATTCGGCCTATCAGGGCGGCCTCAACGGCCAACACTTCGTCAAGTTGCTCAAGCAGATGATGCGCAACCGAACCAAGCCAGTGCACCTGGTGGTGGATAAGCTTGCTGCCCATAAGACCAAGCTCGTAAAGGATTATGTAGCATTGACCAAAGGCCGACTGACGCTACACTTTTTGCCCGGTTATGCGCCGGAACTGAATCCGGATGAACTGGTCTGGAGCCATGTAAAGCGGACAGGTGTTTCCAGAACGCCGCTGCGCAAAGGTGAAAAGCTAGGCGAGAAGATCGAAATACAATTGGCCGCGATCAAGAAAATGCCCTACTTGGTCAGAGCCTTTTTCAAAATTCCGAGTGTCGCCTATATTACCGACTAGTAGGTAAAACCCGCCCACCGGCCGATCTACTCTCCGAAGGCCGATCTGAGGGGTTGATGCCACCGGATGCAGGTGGTTGGCCCCTAAAATGGCGCAGAAGTCAAAAGAATCCTTCTAGCCCACCCTGCTGATGCGTCTTAGCGGTCATCTCTACTTAAGCGCCAGGCCGAAAACTCCGTGGTTATGCTTCGCCGCCACTCTTATTTTGAATTCACCAGAAGCCTCTGGATTTCTTGTCGATAACGAATCGCAGAGCCGAGCTCTAGAGCATTTCTAATTTAAGTAACTACATTTTATGCGATACTTCTCCTGTTCTGAGGAGGAGAATTGGATGCAATCGTATTCGCAGGATTTGCGGGAACGTGTGCTTCGTGCGCTGAGTCGCGGGGAGGGTCCATCGGCCATTGCGCGCCGCTTCGAGGTGAGCCGTTTTTATGTCTATGAGGTTCGGGATCGGGAACAGGACACCGGAGTGCGCACCAGTTTTCAGATTGGCGGCCATCGCAAGTCTCGATTGGCGGAGTCGGAGACGACACTGCGCAGCTGGATTGCCGCGGAGCCTGGCCTGACCCTTGCCGACCTGCAGAAGCGGTTGGAAGCGCAGGGCGTTTCAACCAAGATTGGCGCTCTTTGGCATCAGTTGAATCAATGGAATCTCAGCTTCAAAAAAAACGTTGCACGCCAGCGAGCAAGAACGGGACGACGTGCAAGCGGCGCGACGCACCTGGATTGAGGCGCAGCCGCGAATGGACGTAGAAAAGCTTGTATTTATTGATGAAACTTGGGCTTCGACCAACATGACAAGGAGCTATGGACGCTCCCCCAGAGGCTCCCGATGCGTTGCTTCGGCTCCGCTCGGAGACTGGCAAACGACCACCTTCATCGCCGGCCTGCGCC
>Ga0302320_10004213_pt1 | contig 32742 bp, 26 predicted proteins | sample Bog_T0_3_FD_202130 | JGI IMG/M metagenome (GOLD analysis project Ga0302320, IMG submission 202130) | Peat permafrost microbial communities from Stordalen Mire near Abisko, Sweden - Bog_T0_3 | ecosystem: Environmental > Terrestrial > Soil > Wetlands > Peat | place: Sweden: Abisko, Stordalen Mire... | reverse complement strand
AGGTCAAGAGCTTTGGGTGTGATCGTTCATGCATTCCCACATTCGCCAAAAGAAGGCGGATGTGGGCCACCCGTCGAGCCCGAAGTCCGCAACCGGGAAGATTTGAGAGCTGCAATCTTCCTTGCAGCTTTCCCCGCCGCGTCCTATCGTAGTTGGTTGTCATTCCAGGTCGGTTCTATGGAAAGGGAGAGCGTGAGTTACATTCAATTTCTCGGCGCGGCGGGCACGGTTACGGGTTCCAAACACCTCATTGACACATCGAAGCTCGTCGCGGGGAGCGAAGCTCCGGCGAGCGGCGGTTTCAAGCTGCTGGTCGATTGCGGACTCTTCCAGGGTCAGAAGGAGTGGCGTCTGAAGAACTGGACGGATCTTCCGGTTCCGGCGCGTGAGATCCAGGCCGTCATCTTGACCCACGCCCACCTTGACCACTGTGGGTGGATTCCCCGCCTCTACAAGGAAGGTTTTCAGGGCGCGATTTACGCCACACCGGCCACGGTGGATTTGTGCGGAATCATCCTGCCCGACTCCGGGCATCTGCAGGAAGAAGATGCGGCCTACCACAACAAGCAGAAGAGCTCCAAGCACACGCCAGCCTTGCCTCTTTACACCATGGAGGAGGCGCAGCAATGTCTCTCGCGTTTCAGCCCGGTGCAATTCGGTGAGACCGTGCAACTTGCCGATGGCGTCACGTTCCGGTTTGTGCGGGCGGCGCATATTCTCGGCTCGGCCATGGCGGAGATTACTCTCACTGCGAACGGAACGCGCCGCGTCCTGCTGTTTACCGGAGACATTGGCCGGGTTCGCAACAGCACGATTGCACCCGGCAAAGTCGTTCACTCCGGCCCAACGGAGGGCGAGTCGCCGGATGTGCTGGTGATGGAGTCCACCTATGGAAACCGCCATCATCCTCATACGGATGTGCTGTCCCAAATGGCTGCTCTCATTAACGCTGCGGTGAAGCGCGGAGGCAGTATTGTGGTGCCGGCATTTGCCGTGGAGCGGACGCAGAAATTTCTGTTTCTCATAAAGCAACTGATGGAGCAGGGCGCAATTCCGCGCATTCCCGTCTATGCGGATTCGCCCATGGGCATTCACGCCGTGCAGATCTTCCTCAAGCATGTCGAGGAGTTCAGCCCGGATACCAAAGACCTGATCGCGCGCTATGGCTCACCGTTGAAGTGGCCTGGCTTCCAGTTTGCCAGCACGCCGCAGGATTCGAAGAAGATCAACGAGAGCCATTTCCCGTCGATCATCGTTTCCTCAAACGGAATGTGCGCGGGAGGCCGCATTCAACACCATCTCATCCAACGTCTGCCTGACCCGCGCAACCTGATCCTGTTCATTGGTTACCAAGCGGTGGGCACTCGCGGCCAGCAGATCAAAGACGGTGCGCGTGAGGTGAAAATATTTGGCGAAATCGTTCCGGTGCGCGCGCAGGTCGCCGCGCTCGAACAGTTCAGCGATCACGCGGACGTCGATGAGTTGTTGGAGTGGCTCCATACGTTTAAGAAGACCCCAGTGAGCACCCACATCGTTCACGGTGAACCGGCTTCGGCGGAGGCTCTGCGGCAGGAGATTCGGAAGCAACTTGGCTGGGAGGTCGATGTCGCGCGCTACATGCAACGGGACGAAATTCGGTAGGGGAAAAGTTGCCGACAGGATTCAACAATCTCTCGATCCAGAAGCTAGCCGAACTCGTACCCACAGCTTAGGCAGCAAAACATCCTAAGCTATGCCTGCAAGGACTGATGTCGCTCGAACAGAGCATTTACTTGCTTGGCTTGCATTGATGCAGAATAACGGCTGTGTTGGTGAAGGATTGCCGCGACAGGCGTAACCAAAGGACATGATATGGATTTTCAGCTTACAGAAGAGCAGGAGCTTCTGCTCGCAAGCATTCGCGAACTTATGGCGAGAGATTTTCCTACGGAATATTTCAAGAAATGCGATGAGGAAGAAAGATACCCCATCGAATTCATGAATGCTCTCGGAGAAAATGGCATCAGCATGTTGGGCGTGCCTGAGGAATTGGGAGGCATTCCCGCCGATCTTGTTACCCGAATGCTGGCGATTGAGGAAATCAGTCGAAATGGGGGGCCGGGCTTCTTGCTGGTGGGCGCCCAGTGCCTGGCCAACATGATGGACTTCGGCAGCAAGGAACAACTCGCGAAGGCCGCGAAAGTGTTGGCGACAGGTGTTCCCCCTTACTCCTTGGCCATTACCGAGCCCCAGGCTGGATCTGACAACAACATGCTGCGCACCACCTACACCCGCAAGAACGGCAAGGTGTACCTGGACGGCCAGAAAACATTTATTTCTGGCGCGCTGGAATATCCCTACATGATGGTCGTTGCCAGGGATACTAACGGTAAAGATCCCAAGAAATGTTTCTCCCTCTGGTGGGTAGACCCCAAGTCCAAGGGCATTACCATGAACCGTCTGCACAAGATTGGTTGGCACATGCAAAGCACCTGCGAGGTCTTCTTGGACAACGTGGAGATTGATGAGAGTGCTCTGGTCGGCGAAGAAGGGCACGGCTTCCATCACCTGATGCGGAACTTTGAAATCGAGCGACTCTCCATTGCTGCTTACTCCCTGGGCCCGGCGGAGTGCGCTTTTGAAGAAGCTGCCAAATACGCCAGCCAACGGATAACGTTCGGCAAGACCATCGGTTCTTATCAACTGATTCAGGATAAGCTGACCCAGATGGCGATCAAGATCGAGAACATGAAGAACTTTGTCTACAAGGTGGCTTGGCAGGACGACCACAATGAGTCGCTCCGGCTCTCCTCGGCCCTCTGCAAGCTGTATTGTTCGCGGACCGCTCAGGAAGTCATCGATGATGCCATGCAGATCATGGGAGGCGTCGGTTACACGGAAGATTGCCGCATTTCCCGTCTGTGGCGCGACATTCGCGCCTGTCGCATCGGCGGCGGCACGGATGAAATCATGACCTATATCGCTGGACGCCAGATCGTGAAGCAGTACGCGAATAAGTAATCGAATTCCGCTTGCTTCATCTTCGTTTCCCGCAACCGGAACTGTGGAAAAGCTGGAAGCCCGTCTCCCGGCGTTTTTAGGACTTGCCGTTGCCGGGCAAGCCACTTTTCCACAATTTACCCTTGTGTTCCGGGCGGCGAGAGACAATCACGTTGACGATATAGGGCCGAATTGAATTCACAAAATTGGGCTAGGTCGATTGCATCAATAGCATGATGCCGATGATCGGTGCATGTCTTCCTTCACTCTCTTTACTGTAAAAGAGGGCACTGCTTCGCGCGGAATGTCTCGCCAGCCGTAAAAAGAACTCAACAGGGCCATCCGAGGCACGTTGTAGAGGATAATCGAAGCTTGCGGGTGTGCTCGGAATGCCTGACTCTTGTCCAATCCCATTCCTAGTGACAAGCTCTTTGTGCTTTTTCAGGGGCGCTAATATAATTATCCGTTCCTGGCACGGCTGGACATACCATCTTCGGAAAGGCAGAGAACTCCGCTAGGGAGACATCGGTTGGCGTGCGTCCCACTAGAACATGCGGGCGAAGGCTCGCGGCTTCAAATGAGAATCCAATTATGAAAATTCACGAGTATCAGGCGAAGGCTATTCTCTCGAAGTACGGGGTAGCGGTGCCGCGCGGCACGATGGTTGAGTCGCGCGAAGAAGCTGAGCGCGCCGCTAAGGATCTATTGAGCGCTGGGGCCACCGGGGTGGTGGTGAAGGCGCAAATTCATGCCGGAGGCCGCGGCATGGGCGGCGGCGTAAAGCTCGCCAAAACCTACGAGCAAGCCGCTGAACTGGCGGGAAAGATCCTGGGGATGCAACTGGTGACACACCAGACAGGCCCCGAAGGCAAGAAGGTTCGCCGGTTGCTGATCGAAGAGACGTTGCCGATCGCGACAGAACTCTATCTCGGGATCGTGCTGGATCGCGCGGTGTCGCGCCCGGTTTTCATGGCCTCCAAGTCGGGTGGTATGGAGATTGAGCAGGTCGCGGCCAAGGATCCGAGCGCGATCATCAAGGAATACATCGACCCGGCGGTTGGTTTCCAGGCCTTCCAGGCGCGCAAGGTTGCATTCAAGTTGGGGTTGAAGCCAGAGTTCATCGGCCCTGCCGTGAAGTTCATGATGGCGCTCTACAAAGCTTACGAGAATACGGACGCCACGCTGTTTGAGATCAATCCTTTCATCACAACCACGGATGGCCGCGTATTCGCTCTCGATGCCAAGGTGAATTTCGATGACAACGCCCTGTACCGGCATCCGGAGCAGAAGGAGCTGCGCGACATCACCGAGGAAGATCCTCTGGAGGTGGAAGCCAGCAAGTACAACCTCAACTACATCAAGCTGGATGGAACCGTAGGCTGCATGGTGAACGGCGCGGGGCTAGCGATGGCGACCATGGACATCATCAAGTTCGCTGGCGGCGAGCCCGCAAACTTTCTGGATGTGGGCGGCGGCGCCAACGCCGAGCAGGTGACTCACGCATTCGAGATTCTGCTGGCCGACAAAAACGTGAAGGCCGTTCTGATTAACATCTTCGGCGGCATCTTGCGGGTAGATACGCTGGCCAATGGCGTGGTCGAAGCGGCGCGGAAGACCAACATCAAGCTGCCGATTGTGCTCCGTCTTGAAGGCACCAACGTTGAACAGGGACGTGAGATTCTGCGGGACAGCGGCCTGAACTTTATTGTGGCCCAAACCATGAAGGACGCGGCAGAGAAGGTTGTTGCCGCGGCGGCGGGGAGATAAGCGATGAGCATTCTTGTTGACGAAAACACACGATTAATCGTCCAGGGCCTGACCGGTCGCGAAGGCACCTTCCACGCCAAGGCCAGCGCCGAGTATGGCACCAAGGTAGTCGGCGGAGTGACGCCGGGCAAGGGCGGGACCAAGCACGAGGGCTGGCCGGTCTTCAACACCGTGCAGGACGCCGTGCAGCAGACCGGAGCCAACGCCACGGTTATTTTCGTTCCTCCGCCGTTTGCCGCCGATGCCATTATGGAAGCCGTCGATGCCGAAGTGCCGCTGATTGTCTGCATCACCGAAGGCATTCCGACACGCGACATGGTAAAGGTCTGGCGCTATATGGAAGGCCGCAAGTCGCGGCTGCTGGGGCCGAACTGTCCAGGAGTCATTTCGCCGGGTAAATGCAAGATTGGCATCATGCCGGCGAATATCCACCGGCCCGGAAGAATCGGAATCGTCTCGCGCTCAGGCACCCTGACCTACGAAGCAGTCCATCAGACATCGCAACTGGGGCTGGGGCAGTCCACCGCAATTGGCATTGGCGGCGACCCCATCATCGGTACAAATTTTGTGGACGTGCTGGCGCTGTTCAATGCCGATCCTGAGACCGATGCGATTATCATGATTGGCGAGATTGGCGGCAATGCCGAGGAAACGGCGGCAGAGTACATCAAAGCCAATATCAAGAAGCCGGTTGTGAGCTTTATCGCGGGACAGACGGCTCCTCCAGGACGCCGCATGGGTCATGCTGGAGCGATCATCAGCGGCGGCAAGGGAACCGCGGAAGAGAAATTTAAGGCATTGAAAGCCGCAGGCGTGCATATTGTTAAGTCTCCCGCGCTGATGGGCGAAACTTTGGTGGAAGCGCTGGGAGCGAAACGCTAAGTTCGTAACACCGATCTGTAACACCGATCCGGAACACCGATACGAAGCTGTTAAGCTGGTACAGCCGTCTGGCTGGCCAGCTTGGCAGCCGCTCGTAACGTAATCTCACAAGTCAGGAATTTTATGCAAACCTTGCAACGTACTCTTGCCATCGTAAAGCCCGACGCCGTAGCCAAGGGCGCAGCGGGCGACATCATCGCCTCCATCGAAAGCAAAGGATTCCGCATCATCGGAATGAAGATGCTCCATTTGAAAAAAGCCCAGGCCGCTGCATTCTATGCGGTACACGTCGGCAAGCCGTTTTTTGACTCGCTGGCCGCGTTTATGACCTCCGGCCCGGTGGTTGTGTTGGCTCTGGAAAAGGCGAACGCGATTGCCGATTGGCGCACCCTGATGGGCGCAACCAACCCGGCAAACGCCGCGGAAGGAACCATCCGCAAGAAGCACGCCGAGAATATCGAGCGCAACGCGGTCCACGGCTCGGATGCGGAAGACACCGCGCGCTTTGAACTCAGCTTCTTCTTCTCCGGCTACGAGCTGGCGAGGTAGGTTTTCGCAGTGAGGCAAATGGCGCGGGGAAGTCCCTGCGCCATTTGTTCGTTAGACCTGAAACGTCCCCTTGTTCATGCACCGTCTGAGCAGGTGACGCGCAAGAAAAACCCAGCGTGAGCCGGTTTTTTCAGAGACATTGACCGAGGATTAAACGCAAATATTTAAGCTCTAGTCCAGAGGCTTAAAGAACTCGCGGACGCGGTTTACTACCTTCGGATTGATGCCGTCTTTGATGTATTTGGCGAAGTACGGCGATTCCGAGTGCGTCTTCAAAGCAGCCTCATCCGCATACTGCTCGTAGATGACGAAGTGAAGTGGATTTTCCGTGGACTGCTGTGCGATGTACTGCAGGCAGCCGGGCTCCGCCGCGTGGGTTGCTTTCACCATTTCCCGGAAGATGCGTTTGCATTCTTCCTCTGTGCCAGGCTGTACGGTTGTATGAACGATCAGGATGATCATCTTCTCTCCTAATTACTTTTTCAAGAAAGCTGCAAACTCATCGATAAAGATTGTGTGGGTACGGTCGGGGCCGGTGGAGACCATGCCGATCTTCGCCTCGGACTCCTTCTGGATGAAGCGCAGATAGTCCTGCGCTTTCTTCGGAAGTTTGTCGTGTTCGGTGGTCCCGAAGGTGTTCTCCTGCCAGCCGGGAAGAGTAGCGAGAATGGGCTCGATTTTGCGGTAGCCGGAATCCTGCGCGGGGATTTCCTCGATCCGCTTGCCGTCGATCTTGTAGCCGACAACGATAGGAATCTCAGCAAGTTCGTCGAGCACGTCAAGCTTGGTGACTACCAGCCACTCGGTCCCGTTAATCATGTTGGAGTAGCGCAGCAGGGGCAGATCCATCCATCCGCAGCGGCGCGGGCGTCCGGTGACGGCACCGTATTCGTTGCCTTTCTTGCGCACCACTTCGCCAAGTTCGCCGTGAATCTCCGAGGGGAAGGGGCCTTCGCCAACGCGGGTGCAGTAGGCCTTGGTAACGCCGATGACGGTTGAAATAGAAGTGGGCGGCACGCCGGTTCCGATCGATGCTCCGCCGGAGGTCGAACTCGACGAGGTGACAAAGGGATAGGTGCCATGGTCGATGTCGAGCATGGTCCCCTGCGCGCCCTCAAACATCACGCTCTTGCCGGCCTTGATTGCCTTGTTCAGCAGCAGCGCGGTGTCGGCGACGAAAGGCGCGATTTTGTCGGCAATCTCCGCATACTGCTCGTACATCGCGCCGGGATCGATAGCCTCTCCGTTGAACAATGCGTGGGCGATGGTGTTCTTTTCCTCGCAAGCGTTTTGGATGTGCTTCTTTAGCAACTGCTTGTCGAGCAGATCCGCGATCCGGAGACCGCGCCGCGCCATTTTGTCCTCGTAAGTGGGACCGATTCCGCGCGACGTGGTTCCGATTTTGACGCGTCCGGGCGCGTTTTCAGCGCCTAGTTCGATCATGCGATGGTAGGGAAGAATGACGTGGGCGCGATTGCTGATGAAAAGGTTGGCCGCTTCGCTGCGGTCTCCCTTGCCCCAAACTTCAAGGCCTGCGCTTCGCAGAGCGTTTACTTCCTTTATCAGCGCAAAGGGATCGAGGACGACGCCATTGCCGATGACCGCCTGCGACTCCTGCCGCAGGATTCCGCAGGGAATCAACTGCAGCACGAACTTCTTGCCGGAGATGGTGACGGTGTGGCCCGCATTGTGCCCTCCGGCATACCGTGCGACCACGTCGAAATTGTCCGAGAGCACGTCGACAATCTTGCCTTTACCCTCGTCGCCCCATTGCGCGCCGAGAACCACGGCGGTCTTTGCTTTGCTCACTTTTTTCTCCAAACACACGCAGACTGGCTGCGGAAAAATCGCACACAGAGATACGTTTTGAAAGTCTAAGGCGGAGTAGCCGGAAGGAATCCCGGCTAGGCTGTGTACAACAAATTTTAACCGCATTCGCGGCGCAGAGCAAAGCCCCATTTCGGCATCGCCGGAATCGATGCCCGCAGTGCGTTACACTTAGCCCATGCCTGAGCTGCCCGAGGTGGAGACAATCGCGCGCGGACTGCACAAACGCCTGGCCGGAGACTGCATTGACGAGGTATGGATCGGCGACAAATCGAACCTGCTGAAATCACCAGCCAGCGAAATTGCGCGCGTGCTGAGGGGCTCGCGCATTGATGGCTTTCGCCGGGTTGGCAAGCACATGGTCGCCGATCTCGCCTCCAGAAATGGTCCGGCGCAATGGGTGATCCATCTCGGCATGACGGGCCGCTGCCTGGTGTGCGAGCCTGCAGTGGAGCACGCGAAACACACGCATCTGATTGCGACTCTTGCGTCGGGGCGCGAGTTGCGATTCGTCGATCCGAGGCGCTTTGGAAAGTTGCAGGTGCTCGAAGGCCGTAAGTTTTCCGCGCCTGGAGCCGAGCCTATCGCCGCTGACCGCGAGGAATTTGTGCAACTCTTCAAGGGGCGCAACACTCCGATCAAAAGCGCGCTGCTCAACCAGTCGTTGCTCTCCGGCATTGGCAATATCTATGCGGATGAGAGCCTGTTCCGCGCTGGAGTGAGGCCGCGACGACGTGCTGCTTCGCTGACGCGAGCTGACCTGATGCGGCTTTACGATGCGATTCAGCAAGTGCTGGCCGAGGCTATTACCGCCGGAGGATCGTCGATCTCCAATTACGTGGATGCCGCTGGCGACAGCGGATTTTTCCAACTGCAGCATCGGGTATACCAACGCACGGGCGAACCCTGCCTGGTTTGCGGTTCCGTCATCAAACGAGTGGTGGTGGCGGGACGCAGCAGCCACTACTGTCCCCAATGCCAGCGTTAGTTGTTGCGCCAAACGTAATGCAGAAAGGAACTTGTAGAAATGTCCTCATACGCAATTGGAGTGGACCTGGGTGGCACAAACCTTCGGATCGCTGCCGTGAATGAGAGTGGAAAGCTGCTCGCAAAGATCGAGCTGGCGACCAAGGTAAAGCAGGGGCGCGAACACGTAGTGGATGAACTATGCTGCGCCACCAAAGCGTTGATCCAGGAGATGAAGGGCAAGGCCTCCGTACTGTGCGGTATTGGAGTAGGCGTGCCCGGGCTGATCGACATGGAAAGTGGACGGCTGGTGGAGTCGCCAAATCTCCCGGGGTGGAGTGACTACGATGTGAAAGGCGACATTGAGAAGCGCTTGGGCACTACGGTGATTCTGGATAATGACGCAAACGTGGCCGCCCTGGGCGAGCAGTGGCTGGGCGCGGGGCGCAACTCAAAGAGCATGTGCATGTACACGCTCGGCACGGGAGTGGGTGGAGGACTGATTCTGGATGGCAATCTCTGGCGCGGATGGAATGGCATGGCCGGCGAGCTTGGGCATTGCAATGTGGAGCCCGATGGCCATCCGTGCAATTGTGGAAGCCGAGGCTGTCTTGAACAGTATGCTTCGGCAACGGCGGTTGTGCGATTGGCGCGGGAGGCGATAGCGGCTGGCGGCGCGGGCACGGAGTTGCTCAGAATACCGGATTCGGAGCTTAGCTCACGCGTAATTTACGAATTCGCGATGAAGGGCGACAAGGTTGCGCAGAGCGTTTTCGATCGAGTGGGGCGGGCGCTGGGACTGGCGATTGGGAATATGGTGAACGCCGTGAACATCCCTGTGTTTGTGATTGGCGGCGGCGCGTCGAATGCGTGGGATGCGTTCGCTCCCGCATTATTCGATGAGTTGCGCAAGCGCTCTTACATCTATAGGGACACCACGGCAGAGGATGGATCTGGAATCGCCGGGAGGAAGCGCACAACAGTTGTGACGCGCGCGTCGCTGGGCGGCGAAGGTGGATTGTACGGTGCTGCACGATTGCCAATGCTGAGTCAGGCGTAGCGCAACTGGATTTTCATTGGAGCCGAGCGTGATCATTTTCATGCCGGACTCAGCTTCTATCTGCTGAACTGGCTTGTTGGGAATGTGGGAGGCCAGAGCGCGAACGCGCTCCGGCACCAACTCCGCAAATTTGCCCATGAGTTGCCTCTTCATCGGTTACTACTCTGAATCGGGACGACGGCGCGGCGGTCCGGAAGGACGACGCGCACCACCGCTACCGCTGCGAGGCGGACCAAAGCCGGTACGTTTTGCGCCGAAGCCCGAACCTCCTGACGGCCTGCCGCCTGCACCGCCGGAAGAACTGCGCCCCGGACCGGCGCTCTTGCCAAAGCCTCCAGGGCGACCGCCCGGTCGTCCTTCACCGCTGCGCTTGAAGTCTCCGCCGGGACGCTTGAAATCACTGCTGCCTCCGCTGCGCGGCTTGTAATCTCCGCCACTGCGCGGGGCGTAGCCCGCCGGCTTGCCCGGACCTTTGGAGTACTTGCGGTCACTGGTGAATCCGCCGGGCTTCTTGTCGAAGCTTCGATCACCGGCAGGTTTTGAGTATGGCCGTTGGGCATCGAAGGGCTTACGCTCGCCAAATGGTTTGCTCTCCCCCAAGGGCTTGTGCTCGAAGTTTTCGGTCTTGTCGCTGCCAAGGTCGCGGTGCTTGCTTGGCTTTACAAACTTCGGTTTGGCGAACTTGCTGAAGCCGAATCCGTCGGTGCCGCTCGCGGTGCGTTTTTCGGGAGCCCCGCCGAATCCGCCTTCGCGCTTGGCAGAGGGGCGCTTAACGTATCCACCTTCGCGTCCACCCTCGCGCTTGGCGAAGTCACCTGAAGGCTTGCGGTCAAAGCTTCCGGGTTTGCGATCAAAACTACCTGCGGGCTTGGCGTAAGTGCGCTTTGGCCGCTCCGCAAAATCGCCGGACGGTTTGGAACTGAACTCCCCAGCAGGTTTGCGCGTATATGGGCGCTTGGCGGCAAATCCATCGTCACGCCGCGCGGAGTTGCGATCGAATTGCGGACGGCTGAACTCTGGACCACGGGGCGATCCCATATCTGCTGACTGCGGCAGATGTGGGGCACCTGCAGGAGCAGAAAATTCACGGCGCGGTGAGGCCGGAGGACGCGTGAAGCTGCCACGGCGCACCATGGGAGCAGGCACCGGTGCGTCTGCGCTGGGCTTACCGCGACGGCCCTTTACGAAGCGTGCGGCATCGACACGGGGCCTGCGCTCGGGACGGTCGTCTTTTCTCTTCACCTTGATCGGCTTGGGTTTGAATGGCGTATCCATCGACTTGCGAAGCTGGTTCACTTCCTTGGTCGTAAGGTGACGGAATTCACCAGGCTCAACGTCGAGAGTCAGCGAGCCGTAGCGCACGCGCTTGATCTTTTCAATGTGGTAGCCGATCTGCTCGAACATGCGCCGGATCTGGCGATTTCTGCCTTCCGTGAGGGTTACTTCGTACCACGGGTTCTCCTGGTCCACCGCGAGCTGAATGGCTGCGGGCTGGGTCATGATGGCGAACGAGCGGCGCTCGGTTCCGGGCTGCTTCTTGCCTCGAACGCCGGTCAGACCGGGTTCGGGAGGCAGCATGATTCCATTCCGAAGCTTGTCAATCTCTTCTTCGGAGGGCTTGCCACTTACCTTCACCATGTAAGTTTTGGCGATGTGGGAGCCCGCTTTGGTTAACTCCGCCATCAGATCGCCGTCGTTGGTGAGCAGCAGCAGACCTTCGCTCATGTAATCGAGACGGCCCACCGGGAAGACGCGCTCGTCGACTCCTTTGAGCAGGTCCATCACCGTCGGGCGGCCCTCGGGATCGCTGACGGTCGTCATGTGGCCCTTGGGTTTGTACACCGCGAGATAAACGTGGCGCTCGGGTCCACGAAGCAGCTTGCCATCGACGCGAATCTCATCGATACGCGGATCGGCCTTGGTGCCGGGCTCGGTGACGACATGCCCGTTTACGGAGACGATGCCGGCCGCAATCAACTGCTCGGCTTTACGCCGCGATGCGAGCCCTGCCGCGGCTAGAATCTTTTGTAGTCTTTCAGGTTTTGCTTCCATGGTAAGTACAGCCTTTCGCGAAACCGCTCGCCATCAGGCGATCGAAGAAGTTAACACATAAGGAATGCCAGGGGCGCGCCGTCCCCTGAGAGGGTTCTCGAATTGCTATTTAGTGGCCGATGGGTGCTCGGCTTCGGGTACATTGTTGGACTCTGATTGCGGCTGGCTGTCAGCCGCTTTCGCTGGTTCGGCTGGTTGTGACTCTACGGCTTCCGGTGGCTCCGGAAGGGAAGAACCCTGATCTTGCGTTTCCAGAGTTTCCGTTTCCGCTGGTTCCGGAGCGGGTTGATCAGTGGATGGACTACCCCACCCTCCGGCTTCGCCGGAAGGGTAGGGCACCCGTGGATTGGATGCCGGGGCTCCGGTTTCGGGCTCGGCGGTTGGGACCGACTGCGATGCCTCGGGCTCGAAGAGCGATGGAGCTTCCTGCGACTCGGTTGGCGTGATTTCAATCGTCCCGTCGGAGGCAAGTTGCGAGAACTCCTCCATGCTTGGCAATTCGTTCACGTCGTTCAAACCGAAGCGCAGCAGGAAGTCCTTGCTGGTCTTGTATTGCATGGGCCGTCCGATGACCTGCTTTCGTCCGGCGGTGGTGATGAGTTTGCGGTCAAGCAATGTCCCCAATACGCTGGCCGATTCCACGCCACGAATATCGGAGATTTCGGGACCGGTAATGGGCTGTTTGTAGGCGATGACCGCGAGGGTTTCAAGAGCAGCGAGGGAGAGACGAATCGGCGGCTTCAGGCTCTTGGCGAAGGCACGCACCACGTCGTGATGTTCCGGCTTGGTTGCCATGCGGAATCCGCCTGCCACCTGACGAATTTCCATGCCACGGTCTTCATTGGCGTAATCAGTCACCAACTCGACCAGAACCTCGCGGACGCGAGCGCGCACGGCTTTATCCTCGGCAATTTCCGCTTCGGTCTTTTTGGGCTGACGTTTGCGCGAAGTTGTTTCAGAAGCGGAAACGGTGGCGGATTCGGAGGGTACGGGCCCCTCGGGGGCGGCAGCGGGGTTGACGGCCGCTGCTGTTTCGCCAAGTGCCGCGTCAGCTTGGCCGGATGTGGCGTCCAAATTTGGCACCGGTTCGGGCGCGTCCGGGTTGGGTTGATCGCCGGACGAAGTACCCCACCCTCCGGCTTCGCCGGAAGGGTAGGGCACCCCGGGTTCAGATACTTCTTCGGGGTGCTCGGTTGGGGCGGTGTCGGGCAGTGCGACATCTGTTGGACTCGCCTCTTCCGGCATCAAGGGGCCGGTTTCGGGACAGATCAGCTCTGCCGAATCCATGGCAAGCTCAGGCAGGAGTTCGCTCTCTTCGTCCTCGACGGCTTTGGCAGCGGCTTCGGCTGCCGAGTCAGCCTGCTCGAGAGCAAGGTTTTCCCGCGCAGAGGCGAGGTCGGCCAGCACAACATCCTTCAGCAGCAGAGACATCTGCTCCAGCGTGACCGGATCTTCGGCCGCGTAGATAATTGCCTCGACTTTTGCTTTCAAACTCATCTTGACTCGCTTGTCGAAAGAATCTTCATTATTGCCAGTCGTCGCGCACGGATGAACCGCCTTCGTCCACAAGGCGGTCAAAGCCGGTAGATTTTTTAAGTACGACTTCGCCAAATACATCATCCTGCCGGCAGACCACGGCCTGCAAGCGGATCATCTCCAGGATTGCCAGGAACGAGCAGACCAGCGCGGGACGCGAACGCAGGTGACGCAATAATTGTTTCAGCCGGATCGGCCTGTCTTCCACCATCAACCGGCGGCGCACATATTCGATCATCTGCGCAACCGTGACGGCCTCTTCGTCAAACTGCAGTGAGGGCCTGTTCTTGGCGCGCTCCAGAATCTTCTGAAAAGTCCTTACCAGGTCGATGACGTCTGCGGCCAGCTCGGGTTCGGTGCCTTCCGCATCGCGAAAATCCTTGAGCGCGGGGTTTGTGAGGACCGCTTCTTCAAGCTGCTGTTTCTGCAAAAGCATCTGCGCGGCTTGCTTGTAGCGTTCGTGCTCCAGCAGACGATTGACCAGCTCGAGTCGCGGATCCTGCTCGTCGGGCGGAGCGTCCGGATCCCGCGGCAGCAGCATCTTGGATTTGATCTGGATCAGCAGCGAGGCGGTGTAAATGAACTCCGCCGCCAGATCCAAGTCGAAGTTGCGAATGTGCTCGACGTATGCCAGATACTGCGCGGTGATCTGCGCAATGGGAATGTCGTAGATGTCGATGTCCTGCTTGCGAATCAGGTCCAACAGCAGGTCAAGCGGCCCGTCATAAACGGTGCCCACGCTCACCGAAAAAGGAAAAATATCGGCAAGAGCGGGTACGGGTTTGGGACCGCCTTGTTTGGTTTCCTTCGCCGAATCCGATTTTTTCGCAGACGGAAAAACCGGCGGCGTGGTGGGCTGTTCGCTCATTGCCTATTCCCCGATTTTTGCCGGAGCCTGGTAGCCCAGTGACATGTGCATGGACTCACGTACTTCGATTAGCGTTGCGTCAGCGGCGGCTCGCGCCCGTGCCGAGCCGGCTTCGAGGATATCCCATGCGCGCTTCGGATTGTCCTCGTAGGCGTGGCGGACTTCCTGAATCGGGTTGAGAATCGACACGATATTATCCGCGACCCATCCTTTGCACTGAATGCAGCCGATACCCGCAGTGGTGCAACCTTCGCGCACATTGGCCATGGTTTCCGCGTTGCTGAAAATCTTGTGCAGATCGCCGACGGGACAAATGTCCGGATTGCCAACATCGGTACGGCGGACGCGGGCCGGGTCGGTCAGCATCGTCTTGAGCTTCTTGCGAACCTCGGGTTCAGGGTCGCTCAGTAAGATGGAATTGCCATAGGACTTCGACATCTTGCGGCCATCGGTGCCGGGGAGTTTGGCCGCTGGGGTTAGAAGCGGCTGCGGCTCGGGGAAGACATATTGCGGCTTCGAGTGCTTCGAATTGCTTTTACATTCAACAGGATAGAACTGGTTGAATCTCCGCGCGATCTCGCGCGTGATCTCGACGTGCGCCACCTGATCCTCTCCCACTGGGACATAGGAGGCTTGATACATCAAAATATCGGAGGTCATCAGGACTGGGTAGCCGAGGAATCCGTAGGTGTTGAGATCCTTCTCCTTCAGATTTTCCTTCTGCTCCTTGTAGGTTGGCACCCGTTCGAGCCATCCCAAAGGCGTCATCATGGAGAGCAGCAGGTGAAGTTCGGCGTGCTGCGGCACATGCGACTGGATGAAAAGGGTCGCCTTCTCGGGATCGAGTCCTGCGGCGAGCCAGTCGAATGCCATCTCAAGGATGTTTGCCTTGACGCGCGAAGTGTCAGCGTAATCGGTGGTGAGGGCGTGCCAATCGGCAACAAAGAAAAAACAATCGTAATCGTTCTGGAGCCGGGTCCAGTTCTGCAGCGCGCCCACATAGTGGCCGATGTGCAGCTTGCCCGTTGGTCTCATTCCGCTCAGTACGCGGCGGTTCACAGCTTGTATGGCTTCTGCCGACATCCGTATCTCTCTCAGGAAGTCCTTCGGATTGGAAAATCCTTGGGGAAAGTGGGCTGGCCTCGGTGGCCAAGCCTGCGGGCAGCAGACACAATCCAGCTCAAAGCCGGGGAAGCTCTACAACATGCCCGAAACCTTGATACTAACACGCCGGACAGAGGAGTTCCCGCCGGGAACGCGGTGCTTAAGCCTGCCGCAGGGTCAGCGCTGCGTGATTGTGACCTGATCTTTGCCAAGAATGGCCGTATCGATGTGGGAGTGCAGAGGGAAATGCGAGTCCATTCCGACCGCATTGCCAAATTTTGGCCGCAGATAGCGGTTGCAGAAGTATTCCAGGGCCATTTCCGGAATCTTAACGCCGTCAAACTCGACGGATTGGACATGCACGGTGCCAATTCCTTTACCTGCCGCAGCTTGAGCGGTGGCCGTGACGTGGTGCTTGCCGGTAAAAAGTTGGAGCAGGGGATTGTTGCGCGTCCGATTCGAGGTGAGCCGGTCGAAATCGACCTCGGCATCGCCATGCACAACCGCCGGATCGCTGGAGAGTTGAACCCGCGTGACTCCCTCCGGCAACTTCACGCCGCCATCGTTCAGGTAGGCATTCCATTCAGCGGCAGTCAAGACCGTGGGGTGGTTCGAGGGATGCTCACTGCGTCCGTTTTCGCCGATCCACTTGATCTTGCGCTCGGCGCTTGCGAAGGCAGCGGATTGTCTCTGGTCGCCGTAAGTGGTTGTTAGCAGAAAGGCAACGGCAACAACAAGAGCAACTGCCCCACTCAAGCCAAAAGAAGGCTTGAATGGGCCACCCTTGGGCAGAAGGGTGTGTCTTCCGACAATGGAGGGAAATACTTTCATCTGCGCCCGGCTTGCGTCGGCGGCGGCGCTGGCGTGGCCAGTTGCGGTTTCAGCAGCGTTCCAGTCACCTTCCACGCGGCGCCGTTGGCTTGTATAAACTCCAAAGCGAGCGCCAAGTCGCGCGAAACAGTTCCATTCAGTCGATAGTTGCCCGCGGGAGTGTTCCATTTGCTATCGGAGATGGTCCAACCATCTTTATCCAGCCCGGCTTTGCCCGTGCCATAAAGCACGCGCCAGGGAGTCTTGCCATCGGGCGAAATCCTCAGCGTACCGCCGTTCCAGGTGAATTCCGTTTCCGCTACAGCGGATTTTGCCAGGGTACTTGCATCCCATCCGGCCATCTCCAGCTTGTACTTGAGTCCCAAAGCGCCAGTTCCCAATGGGGCATTCAGGAACGTTCCCAGCTTCTCGGGTTGCACCCTCGCCACCGTGCCCGTGCTTTCGTACTTAGGCTCGCTGCCGCTGAAGTCCATCGTCCAATCGCCTGCGACGGTGCCGCCGAGCAGGTCGGCTCGAGTGTTCTTCAGTTGCAGCACGCCATCCGCAACCGAGAAATCGGTTTCAAAGCCGGTGCCCATAGTAGTGCCCAAGGTTAGCCGCCGGGCGGTAAGGCGTCCGTTGGCGCGAAGTCTGGCGATCACATTGTGCTCGGCGCCGCCCACTCCGAGGAGCCGGTACCAGGGTCTCTTTTTCAGCCGCGGATTCAGTACTTTGTTCCACTGCTCCGGGTTCAGATCATCGGTCTTGAGGTCAAAGCGGGACTCGCACGGTGACTCACCGTCGCAGGAGCGTAGCAGTTTAGCGCTGCCGCTCAACGCCACCTTGCCTATGGTTGCCGAGGCATTGAGAAGGGTGAAGCGGTCATGATCCAGTTCGACGCGGGCGCTGGAAATCGCAAGCGGTTCGGCAAGCCCGGGTACTTCGGCGCGAGCATTCTTCAACTGTGCAGTGCCAGTGACCTCGGGCGATGCGAATGCCGTCCAGTTGCCGCCGATCACCAGATCAATCACCGCCGGGCCAGCCAGCACGATTTTGGGAGCTCCAACGCCGATGGCGCGCGCAAACTGTTGCAGGCGTTCGAGCGTGGCGTCTCCTTTTACGTGCAAGTCAAAGCGCTGGCCGTCGAGTTGTCCATCGATGGCGACTGGCGTTTCTCCACCGAGCGGCAGGTTGAAACTTTGCACCACCAGCGCGCGCCCGGGTATGCCTTTGGTGGACCGCCCGCGCCGTCCCGGCACGGTCACTCCCTCCTCTGTGTTTGCCATCGCCACGGCTTTGTTGACTGCGAGATCCTTTCCCAGTACGGCAGAGTGGACCACCAGTCCATTGACCACGAGGTTGCCAATCCACTGCGAGGGCGCGTCGTTCATGCGATGGGCATGGAACGAGGCGGAGATCGTGCCATTCGCCTTGAGGTCTTCCGGCAGATCGCGCTTGGCGCGCCTCGCCAGATTCAGCAAGGCATCTGCGCCCAGGTTTTGTGCCGTGATATCGAGATCGTACCTCGGGGAATGGAGACCCCGCAGCGTACCCTTAACCGAGAGCAATCCACCTTCGAGGGGCAAGCGGCACTCGGTGTTTTGCAGCAGGCTGGAGCTTACATTCAACTCGCCCGAGCAGGTGGCGTTGAGATCCGCGTCTCCGCTGGAAATGTCATAGCGCCGGAAGTCGCGAAGTCTTGCGGCCGTTGTGAACTGGAGCGCAACCGGGGTGCCGCTGAATTGCGCGCTTGCCTCCAGTGCTCCGCGCCAACCGCGGTCCTCTCCATAGATGAGGCGGGTAAGATTACCGAATTGCAGGCGCTCCCAGGTCACGGTCGCCTTCATCGGAGAGTCGCGCAACATACCGGCGCGCTGCATGGTCACTTCGGCTTTTACGGTTCCAGTGTCGGTCACCGGCATGTCGGTTCGAACGGGCCGGGCAGCCAGCCTCATGCGCCATTGATTCTCAGCCGGACTGAAGAGGGTAAAGTCAGCTTCGGTGAAAGAGAAGACGCTTTTCTCCAATCCATACTTGAAATTGATTCGTCCATTGGTGGCCTCAATGTAGGGAAAGCGCTTGCGGCCCCCCAACATGGGGGCGGAGGTTGGCGCAGCCTGAGTGCGCGACGCCTTCCATAGAAGCGACTCCATATTCCAGCTTCCATCCTCGCGCTCGGCCAGGTTAAGGCTGGGATAGTTGAGCTTGAGGCGGGCGATTTCCAAATGGCCGCGCCAGAGCGAACTGAGGCTCAAATAGGCAGTCACTTCGTCGGCGTGCAGAATCGGCTCGGCGCTGTAGGCCGGGTCATCGCCCACCGAGACATTGCTTAGATAAAAGCCCGGTTGAGGCACCAGCCGCACCCCGACCGCATCCGCAGTCACGGGCCTCCCGAGAGCGTTGCTCATCGACTCGATGATCCGGCCTTTATAGCGCCCTACGTTTACGAACGGTGGCAGCACCAGGGCTGCCACCGTGAGAACGACTGCAATCGCGATTCCCCGGCGGATTCTCTTCGGAGCCATGGCTAGCGCACCACGTGCAACATGCGTGACCAGCGGGTATCGTTGAAGAAGTGGGTCAGGATGTGGAAGAAAAAGCCGACTCGATCACTCACGTTCGTCTTGGTGTACTGGTCGTCCGGGGTCCGGAAGGACCAGTAGATGAACATGGGCCTGCCAACGACGTTCTCTCGCGGAATGAATCCCCAGAAGCGGCTGTCATAGCTTACGTCGCGATTGTCTCCCATGCCGAAATAGGCATTGGGCGGCACCACGACGTCCTCGCCTTGAATGTGATCCGGCAGGCTGAGTTGCCAGTCGAGGAAGAGTTGGTCCTCGCGAGCGGGAGGCACGGCAGGGAACTCGTCGCGGTACGGGTTGTAGTCGCCGCGGGAGTGGATCGCATACGGTTCGTTCTGCAGCGTGCCGTTGAGATATACCTTGCCGCCACGCAGATGAATACGGTCACCAGGGACGCCGATCACGCGCTTCACCACGAACAGTCCTGGCTCCGAGGGCGAAACAAATACCACGATGTCGCCCCGCTTGGGATCGCGGTAGGGAATGATCTTGTCCATGAAGCTGGACTTGGGAGCCAGCCGCACGCGATCGACGAAGACATGATCGCCGATCAGCAGCGTGCCTACCATGGACGAGGTTGGAATCTCAAAAGCCTGCATACAAAAAGTAATGATAAACAGGCCGATGACCAGCACCGAAGCGATGGAAGCGACAAACTCCGGCGTCGTTTCCTTGGGTGGTGCTGGTAGCTGCTTCTCTTCTTCGACTTCTTTTAATTCTTTTGCCAACTTAGTCCAGTCCTGATCTGGCCGGCGTCAAGGCGCCAGGCGCAGAATCCGCTGCCAGCGCAAATTACCGAGCGCATGGAAGATGCGGGCACGTAGAGTCAAAAGTTTATCATCCGCAGAGCCGCTTTCCATTGGGTTATCGTCATCCGGGGTTTCCACGATGCTGAAGTAGATCAGCATGGGACGCCCAATTATGTTCTCACGGGGGACGAATCCCCAGTACCGGCTATCCAGACTCTGGTCGCGGTTGTCGCCGAGAACGAAGTACTGATTGCGTGGCACGATTAGCTCGCCGTCTTCCACCAGGGAACGCAATCGTGTAGCCCAATCCACGCTTATATTTTCATTGATCCAGCTGCCGCGAGGGAAATTATCGCGAAATTCATCGGGAAAACGCTCCTTGAAAACCGGATAACTCTCCTGCAGGGCGCGCCCATTTATATAGACGCGGCTACGCACCAGGCGTATGCGGTCGCCGGGCAGCCCGATCACCCGCTTCACGAAGTGCTGCGACGGGTCCACCGGATAGCGAAAAACGACGATGTCGCGGCGATGAATGGCACGATAAGGCAGCACGAAATGCCATGCACCGGCAGGTCCGAAGCGCGTTTTATCGACCAAAAGGTAGTCACCCACCAGCAGGGTATTTTCCATCGAACCGGAGGGTATCCGGAAGGCCTGCACGACAAACGTGATGATGAACAAGGCGATGGTCAACGCCAGCAAGGCAAACTGCACATGGGCAAACAAATCCCAGGGAGCGCGCTTGCGCCCGGGGGCAACGACGGGTGCCGTGGCTTCGTCGATGGTGGAGGATTCCGGGAACGCATCTTCCGCAACGTCTCCCGAATCCCCGGGAGTATTGGGAGGAACGATTTCCGGCACAATCGTCGGCGATTGGCTCGATCCCAATTCGTTACATTCTTCCGGACTCAATTCGCCAGCCCCGGGATCATTCATTGCGACTGCTCTGCAGGCGCTCCAGCGCCTTCTGTGCGGCCAACTGGCTGGCGGCTTTCTTGGTGTTGCCGCTGCCCGCGGCGACGAATTCGGTTTGGTCGTCCGGATTGAGCACTACTACCTGCATGGTGAAGCTCTTATGGTGAGCCGGGCCTTCTTCGCCGACCAATTCATAACGCGGTTCGGGACATCCGCTGGCTTGCAGCGTCTCCTGCAGCCGGGACTTGTGATCGGCCACCAGCACTTCGTCGCCGGCTTCGGCGAGCCGCTGCAACTCCGGCTCCAGAATGTGGGAGAGCACGAACGCGCGGGCCACGAACAACCCTCCGTCCAGATACAGCGCCGCCAGCGTGGCCTCCACGGTGTCGGCAAGCATGGCTGTTTTGCGGCGGCCCCCGGTTTTCTCCTCGCCTTTTCCTAGCCGAAGATAGCTTCCCAGTTCCAGTTCCAACGCGCATTGCACCAGGTGATTGGCATTGACCAGATGGGCGCGCAATTTTGACAGCTCACCCTCCTGATACGAAGGAAAGCGCTGGAACAGTTCCTGGCTGGCGATCAGTTGCAGCACGGCATCGCCCAGAAATTCCAGTTGCTCATTATCCCCGATGGGCTCCGGACTTTCGCGGGCAAAGGAGCTGTGAGTAAGCGCCTGCTGAAGCAGTTCGCGATTGGCGAATTGGTGGCGCAGCGATTTTTCGAGATTGTCCAGAGGAAGGTGCTTCATAAGCGCGCTTTATGCATCATCCCCGCGCTCGAGTGCCGGGCGCGGGGATGATGATTAATTGCTGACAGGCTTCGCCGGGGTGGCAGAGAGTTTCTCCAGGCGCGACTTCTCCTGCTCCGCCAACTGCCGGATCTGGCTGTTGGGCTCGGATGCGGCGATGGCCTTTTTCACCGCAACTAACGCGGCGCTGTAGTCGTCGCTCTTATCGTGCGCCACGGAAAGGCGCAGCCAGACGACAGCGTCGGCATTTTCCTTTTCCTCGGCGATGGCGGCGTTGTATTCCTTGATGGCCGTAAAATAATCGAGCTTCTTGAATGCTACCGTCGCAATGATCTCGTGGGCGGTTCCACGGAGCTGTGCCAATGCTCCGGTAAACTGCTCCGGCGTCATGTTCGATGGTTGCGGAAGATCGCCCGAATATTGCAGCGCGCTCCGCGCATTGGCGGTTGCTTCGGCCAGACGGTCATTCCGGTCCAAGTCGCTGTCATGCGTACGTTCAGCCAACATATCGGCGGCGGTAAGCAGGGCCACTGGATTGTGCGGATCGTACTTCAGAGTGGCGCGGGCCATCTCCAGCGCTTTGTCAGGATTGTTTGCGGCTTGGTATAGCCCCATTGCCTGCTGGAAAAGAAGCGGACGTAATTCGCTGTCTGGAAACTTCTGGGCAAAATCGGTCGCCGACGCTTCTACCTTGGCTGCATCCGTCTGCGAAGCAGCAGCCTTGAAAGCATCGTATTCGGCTTGCGTTTTGGGTTGTGGACTCTTCTTTGCAGTCTGGTTGGCAGGCGCCGCAGCGCTCTGGCCAGAGGCCGAAGCTGGGGCCTGCGCCAGCGCCCAGGTGGTGCATAGAAGAAGTGCAGCCGTGCTTAATGTTTTCGCGATCTTCAAAGTTCTCTCCGTTTCTAATCAGTTGGACGCTTGGCGGGCGGTGCATACGCCTGCTGCAATCCTCTTTCCGCCGCCGCCTTCAACTCTGGCGTTCCACCCACGTTCAGCGCCGCCCGATAGTGTTCCACTGCCTCCTGGCGATGCTCCTGCATGTCTAGTATGCGTCCCAGATAGACGTGTGACCAGCCCCGGATCTTGGCATCGGTGGAGGCCGCCGCCACGCGCTCGAACAAGCCCTGCGCGTCGTTCAAATTGCCGCTGGCAACCGCTGCGCGGGCCATTACAAAGAGAGCTCTTCCCTGGTCTTCCTGATTCTGGATTGCCTGCTGGGCGTAGTTACGTGCGCCATCAAGGTTGCCGTTGGCCAGGGCGCGTTCCGCAAGATCAACCAGCATCTCCTTGTGCTTGTTCTTGCGAACCAGTTCCGGTGTGCTGCTCTTGAGGAAAGGGACCGTGGCAGCAAGTTTCTGCTGCTGTTGCACGTCGATACCGTGCAGCCAGTCGGCATACGACTGGTCGAAGCCCACCTCGTCGCGCTCGAATAAGACCAGCTTGTCATAGAAATACTGGGTCAGAATGAAGCCTTGCCGGGTGGAATCCCATGCCGACTGTTCTTTGGGTTTGGCAGGACCTTTGAGGCCACCCAACTGTCTTGCCTCAATCGCCCTGATCAGCGACTCGGTTAGCAGTAATCCCATGTCAAATTTGTAGCTGTCATCCAGGGGCGCGCTCCTTACAGACTCCAGCAGCGGCGAGATCCGCTCCAACGTGGTCCCCCGGGAAAGCACCATGGCATCCAGAATGTAATGCAAATAGGCATGGCGAATCAGGTCCAGCCGAATGGCGCCGGCGTTGGTTGGGGAGATCACCATGTAGTAATCATCGGCATAGTTGCGTGAGTTGACTTCGCTGGGTGCGGCCAGCGGCTCCACGTAAATCACAAACTCGTGCCTGATGTAGCCGCTTAAATTGCGCTTGAGGTAGAGATCGGTGGAAAGCAACGTGCCATTGACCGGTTTGTGAAGGTTCTCGATTAACCGCTCGTAATCGGACCGGTGGCGCTGCCAGATGGCGTTGAGATTGGTTTCCGCACTGAAGCGCTGCAGCAGCGGCAGAAATCCTAGAACGAAGATTGCGTCCGGAGGCAGACTGCTTTCCTTGGTGCGCAGGTCCAGCTTCGGACTGTCGTTCAGGTTCAGCCCAAGAGCGACGTAGTTGGAAAGAGTGCGCGAAGCGTTGTCCTGCTGGTGATCCTCGTAAAAGGCACACATTCTGCGCAATTCCAATTGCGCTTGCTGCGATTGCGCAGCCTTCAGTACCTCTCCGCGAATCTGCTGGCGCAATGGAACCGACTGTGACAGGTCAGCGTCATAGCCGCACGCATTGATCGCCGCCATCACGGAAAATAGCCCCTGACTGGTTTCCACGCTCATGCGGGGCATTTGCTGGGCCATGGTTGGCAGGGTGAGGATGCCAGCCACAAGCAAAATCGAAAGGCGGATTTTCAGTGGGCCCTCCTAGTCTGATTCATCTTCTAAATCGTCTCGCTGTTCGAGTCAGTGTAAGAGGTGCGCGCCGGGGAAGCAAATACTCCATTCACGGAAGCTTGTACAACAAGAGATGCCAGGCAAAAACGGGTTTATTTCTGCAGTCGTTCTTAATTCCTGCGCAGCGTACAAAACCCCGCAACCGGGCTAGCCGCCGACGTTGATATTAGAGAACGATATGACGACCCTCCCGCTGGTTGGCATTCCGAAGCTGGTCGCGGGACGGAAGCGGGTAAAAATCAAAGCGTTTTTCATCTCCGGGCTCAGCTCATTCTGGCCGGGCGAATTCAACACGCGGTAATCCTGAACCCGGCCCTGGGCATCGATGACGGCCTCCACCAGAATCGCATCGCCATTGCTTGTACCAACCTCAAGACCAAAAGGCGCAGAGGTCATTTCGGGCGGCGTGTAGAGCTTTGTCGGCACGTCATTTGCACTGGATAGGCGCGTCGGTACCAGCATTCCAATCAACAATCCGAAAATCACGACTGCGGAAACCAACCCGGCTGCAGCGGGAACCATGAAGGCGTTCAGGGCGTTTTCCCAGCGCACCAGCGTGCCCTCCCAGCGGCTGTGGCGGGTAGCCAACTGCTGCGAAAGCGCAACCTTTATATACAGCGCGAGTTCCGGCGGCGCTGCATGGGGTTCCATCGTGGCCATCAACCGCTTGGTCTGGCGTAGCGCGGTAAGTTCCGTACCGCAGCTTTCGCACTCAGCCACATGCTGATTCAACATCTGAAACTGCTTACCGTCCAGCATCGAGTCCAGCATCGGCGAGAACAACCGCTTTGCTTCTGCGCATTTCATGGTGTGACCTCGATCTCGCGATCTCGCTGCGTCAGCTTTCGCCCCCGGCCTTTTCCATTCGATCCAGAGGAAGCCCCTGCTTCGGGGCCCAGTTCGTGGGCATAACGTTCCAGCCGTTTCCGCAGCGCTTCGCGTCCGCGCACCAACCTCGACTTTACCGTGCCTAAGGACGTTTCCGTTACGGCTGCGATTTCTTCGTAGGACAGATCTTCAATGTCGCGCAGCACCACCGCCGTGCGATAGCGCTCGGGTAACTCCTGCAACACTTGCTCGACCCGCGCCCGCACCTGTCCGCGCGATACGGTTTCAAACGGCGACTCGGCGGAATCCATCAGGCTGTCGCGCAAGCTCGGCGAACGGCCTTCGCCATCGCTCGTGACAGGCTCAATGGACAACTCCTGCACCTTGTGGCGGAAGAACCAGCGGCGGCGGTTGCTCGCCTCATGGATGGCGATGCGATACATCCAGGTCTTCAGGCTGCTTTCGCAGTTGAAGTGATTCATGCCGCGAAAGACCTTGATGAAAACTTCCTGCGTGGTATCGGGAGCGTCGGTGGGATCGTCGAGGATTCGGTACACCAGATTGTAGATGGTCTGATGATACTGCGCGATGAGTCGCGTGTAGGCGTCCTCGCTCCCCGCCTTCAACTCGGCGACGATCGAAGCATCTTCCGGGCGCATTTCCCATGCGCTGACCAATTCGCCCACCGAGGCTACTCCTGCGGCACTCAACGTACAACCTCCATGTTAATCCTGTCCGCTCCCCGTAAACAACTCACGACGCCCCGTGGTGGGATGTGCTTAGTGGATAGACTCCGCCTGGCGCGGAAATGTTCCCGAAATTTGGCGAAACCTCCAAACAGCTGTCGGCCCGAGGTTACTTGTCGGAGGTCTGCGATTGATTTTGGGTCGTCTTCGGCTTCTTCCTTGGCTTGGGTTTTGGCTGCTTGTCGTCCACTACGATTTTCGTGGGCAGTCTGGCGGCTGCTGGCGCTGCGGCGACCCTGGCGCGAAGGTGCGCCAACTCGGCATCGTCTTCCCCTGCCAGCAAGTCCACCCGCTCGGCCATCTGGCGGCGGAGCTGATCGAGCTGGGCAATGTCGGCGGCCAGTGGATCAAATTGATCCTTGGCGCCGAAGGCCCCGGCGGACTCAACCAGTGCGGAAAACGTGTCATAGAGCGCATTCAGGTTGCGGTACAGCCGGAAATTGGCGTTCAGCGAGCCTGGCGAAGCCTCGACCCGCTGTAATAGGCCCGGCACCGCATATTTCAGGTTGCGGCTGATTGACGTCGCGGCAGCCTGGGACTGTTGTTTGCTTGCGGCATCGGTCTTCCACTTGTCGATGCGCAACCGGGCTACATCCGCGCTGAATTTCTCAACCGAGTTCCGAACCTGATTGAGCAATCCGGCCACGGCCTGTGAATCCGACGGGACAGAGGTGCTGGACTGCGGCGCAGGCATCGACTTAGGCACGCCAGCGGCGTTGCTGGGCATCTGCGCCCATGCTGGGGAACAAGCCAGCAGGAAATAGAAGAGAATCTTCATAGGCGTTCCGGGGTTTCTTGGAGCTGGAATCTCTCTTAGTTCTTAGGATGCGGGAATGAAAACGGAAGGACGCTCCAATTTCCGGTAATCTCCCGCGCTGTTCCTGCTCTTCCTAGCCCAATAATGTTTCATGAGTCTTCGAGCCGTGCATCTCATCTGAACGAAGAAGAAGACAATTTGGGAACAGGCGGTACACAATGAGCCATAAAGCAAAAAAGCATGGAGACAGCGAAGCGGAGCTGGATGAAATCGGCTTCGATCCCGGTCAGGCAGGTCCAGAAAGCGGAGGACAATCCGGAGACGCGCAAGACTTGGACGCAGGCAGCGAGGCGGCGGACGAAAGCGTGGAAGAACTCGCCGAGGACGATCAGGCATATGAGGCCGGAGTGGTGGAAGGCGTGGAGGATGCCGGAAATCATCCAGAGCGGCCAGTTCGCAGCCACGAAGATAGACGCCCCGCGCATGAAAGCCAACTCCCGCCCGATCCAGACTGGAAGTAGCAGCTAAAATCCAATTGCCCCTGGCACGTTCTTGCAGAGGAGGAGAGCGATTGAGGGAAGACACTCATGACGCTCGAACCAGATATTGAACTGCGACGTCGCCGATACCTGGAGTTCTCCACTCCAAGGACTATATTTCCGTTCAGACTTTCGAGCTTCGCGCAAGCTTTCTTAGTACCACTTAATTCTCTCTTCCCCTGGGTTTCTCTCTTCTCTGTATTGACAAGCAGATATTCATTTTCATTGTCTTGTTACGCCTTGGCCACGTGCAAGTCCGATGAGTGAGCCGGAATTTTGCGGCAGGTCCCGATGAACTAATACGGGAATATTTCTTATAACGGAAACTCGTATGCCACTAATGTGTCTCGCACCACTTCAGTGTTATTTCTTTTTGCGAAATTCCCGCATCATACGATCAGAGTTTCTGCCCGCAACACTTCGGGCCTAGTGACGTCAGCGTAGGCTTCTCAGCGACTCAACTACAGAACCACTTGAAAAGCATTCCCAGAGGACTCGGCTATGAGCAGAGACAGTGCGCAGGGTTTGGCGCAGTTGTATGGTGCAAATTTAAGCTGGAGAAAGTGGGCCACATTTGTCGGTGTGGCGCTGCTTGGTGCGACATCGTTGGCGGCGCAGGTGGCCGGGCGTCAAAATCGGATATCGCAAGCAGCTTCAGCAAAACCGAACACTGAACTTTCCGGAACGGTCCATCCGCTGATTGCAAAGGCGACCGATCTCGGTTCCGTGAACTCCAACCTTCAACTCAATTCAATGACGCTGCATATTGCGCTGAGCGCAGCTCAGAAGCAGGAGATTGCGGCGCTCCAGAAAGCACTGCAGGATCGGAATTCCCCGCAGTACCACAAATTCCTGACGCAAGCTGAGTACGGAGCACGCTTCGGCCTGACGGACGCGGATCTAAGCCAACTGAAGTCGTGGCTGACCTCGCAAGGCTTCACGGCGAATAGCGTTTCGAAAACCCGCACGTCGATTTCATTCAGCGGCAAAGCCTCGCAGGTGGAGTCGGCATTCCAAACTCACTTGCACCAATACAGACTGAATGGCGAGACTCACTTTGCCAATGCCACGGCGCTACACGTTCCAGCACAGTTTGCGGGAGTGGTACTGAACGTGAGCGGATTGGATACCTTCCGCCCGAAGCCGAGAGCAAACCGGATTTCGGCGCGTCCCTATTACACGTTAGACTCCAGCGATTACTATCTGACTCCGGCCGATTGGGCGACAATCTACAGCTTAAATTCGGTCTACACCGCGGGCTTCGATGGAACGGGCGTGCATGTGGGCGTGGTCGGACAGACCTATGCGCCACAGGCGGATATCGACAATTTCCGTACGGCTGCGGGCTTGTCTGCGACCAAGTTGACCTACGCGTGTATTAGTTCGGCGGATTGTACCGACGCAGTGGGCATTTCCCAAGGCGACTTGGGCGAAGCGGATGTGGATATCGAGTGGGCGGGCGGAATTGCAAAGAACGCGACCGTTGACTTCATCTATGCGGCGGCCGACGATCCTAACCAGGGTGCTTTCGAGGCCCTCACTTACGCGGTTAACAGCTACGCGACGGCAGACGGGTCGGTTGTACCGGTAATAAGCATGAGCTACGGCTCTTGCGAAACGCAGCTTGCCGGTTCGACCGTTCAGTTGTTCGACCAATTGGGAGCGCAGGCCAATGTGCAAGGGCAGACCCTGGTGGTTGCTTCCGGGGACTCTGGCCCGGCTGGATGCGATCCGTCCAACGATCCTGGGACGCCTGCCGCTACACAGGGACTGTCCGTGCAAGCTCCGGCGGACTCTGGCAACTTCACGGCCGTTGGCGGAACGACTTTCTCCGGCGACCAGAACAACCCGGCGACTTACTGGAATCAAACTCTCGGACAGGTCAATACGGCGCTTCAGTATATTCCCGAGATAGCCTGGAATGAGAGCAACCAGGTTTCCTCGGGACTGGACGCCAGCGGTGGCGGAGAGAGCACGCTAATTCCGCAACCGAGCTGGCAATCAGGCCTGATTGCCTCTTCGACTGGACGTCTGGTGCCGGACGTTGCCTTTTCGGCAGCGGCGAACCACGACGCATACCTGTTTTGTACGGCAAGTTTGAATTCGCCGACCTATGGTACAACGTGCGCCAATGGCACTTTCGTCAGCAGTGGCGGCACCGACGGCACGGCGCTTACGACCGGAGGCGGCACTTCGGCACCCACACCCGCCTTCGCTGGAATGCTGGCACTGTTTGTCCAGCGCTACGGCCCTCTGGGAAACATCAACCCAACGCTATATGGGCTATTTCCCGCCTATTCAAGTTCAACTAATACAACTAACCCGATTTTCCATGACATTACGGCAGGCGACAACATCGTTCCATGCGTTCCACCATTTCCGAATTGCCCTGCTCCCCCAAACAATTCTGTAGGCTACGTGGCGGGAACGGGCTATGACGAGGTGACGGGCCTGGGCTCGATCATCGGCAGCGCGCTGTTCGGTGAGTTGAAAGCACAGTATCCCGATCCGACCAGCACTACGACGGTCACGGCCTCACCGAGCCAGGTTCTTTCTGGAGGCACGACGACGCTAACGGCCACGGTCAGTTCTCTGACTACGGGCACAATCACGGGAACCGTTACATTCGCCGATGCAACTACGACGCTGGGAACGGCTACGGTCAGCGGGGGAATCGCCACGCTGAGCAACGTTGCTGCCACTACGCTGAACGGCTTGGTTTTGGGATCGAACCCAGTCACCGCGACCTATAACCGTACCCCTCCTGGCGGCGGGAACTACCTGAGTTCGATTGGGATCACGGAACTGACGGTTTTGAGTTCAAGCTTCGATCCATCCCAGGCTCCGCTTCTCTTTGCACTCTCTTCCAGCACCGCACTGGCGGGTGGCCAGGGATTCACGCTCTCGGTTTACGGCGCGAACTTTGTACCGGCTTCCACGGTTCTCTGGAACGGGACGGCGCGACCGACAACCTTCGTTAGCGGCACGCAATTGAATGTGGCGATCAGCGCCGCGGATATTGCGTTGGACGGGACGAACACGGTTTCGGTTTCAAACCCTGCGCCCAACCCGGGCGTGTCCTCGGCATTGCCTTTCGCGGTGATCGTCGTGGACGCAGTAGCAACGATCACCGGAGATTCGCGCTCCCTCGCTGCCGACGGCAGCGGCAACTACGCACTGACGGTGACAGGCACGGACTTTGTGCTCAGTTCGTTGGTGCAGTGGAATGGAACGGGTCTCACGACAACCTACGTCAGCCCGGGGATGCTCTCGGCGACGATTCCGGCAGGCTTAGCGGTAACGACGCCAGTCACGTTGACGGTTAGCAATCCGGCAGGCACGTCGCCGGGGTTCAACCTGCAATGAGCAGCGCACACAGGTTTTCGCAACCATCCGAAGTTCATAACGAGAGTGAGCTAACCGCAATGGGGCAACTCGGTAAAGGGAGAGATGATATGAAGAAGTTTCTGGTAGTGACTGTTGCCGTAATGATGACCGTGGCCTCCGGCATTGCCGAGACCGCTAAGAAGCCTGCAGCGTTTGTCAACAAAGCTGCTGTGGAGAAGGCGGCGGCTGCCATCAAGCCTACGCCCTTGATTGCGGTTGCAGGGACTGCGACCGCCGGCTCCCTGCCCATGTTCACGGACGCGGCGGGGGACGTAACCAACTCAAAGCTCTTCGAGTTGGACACGACTGTGGGAGGAAATCCGGTCACCTACTTCGGCATCGGCACCACGACGCCGGCGTTTAACCTGGACATTGTCTCGGTGCTCGATCCGGCGGCAATTACCATTGAAGGCTTCGGCAACGTGGGTGTCAACTTCATCGGTCAGCGCGCCGAAGGCACCCCGGGGCATCCGACCAGTCTAAATGCGAATGACAACATCATGACCATGCAGGGACGTGGCTACGGCTCAACTGGTTACTCGCCGTTAAGCCGCGCCAGCATGAAGTTCTTTGCGGCAGAGCCCTGGACGGATGCCGCCCAGGGTACCTACATCACCCTTGCCACTACCCCGACAGGAAGCGTTAATGGCGGGGGCGCGGCTCCCGAGCGCCTGCGCATAACCGCCGCCGGCCAAGTCGGCATTGGAACAGCAGCGCCAGATCAGTTGCTGACCGTTGCCGGTGCCGTTCACAGCACTACGGGTGGATTTGTATTCACTGATGGCACGACCCAGTTAGTCGCAGCGGGACTTCCGACTAGCGACGGTTCAATCATAGTTGGCGGCACGTTGACGGCCCCAGCGTTAGCCGTGAACACCGCCCTGATCCAGACGCGCGTGGGAGGTACTTGCGCGGCGGGTTCGGCTATGACGGGGGTTACTGCCGTTGGAGGAGTTACCTGCGGCACGATTGGTGCTGGAGGCTCGGCGGCCAATGTTCCCGTGGTCGAAACGCTGGTGACGTCCACCTTAACGGGCGGCTCTGGGCTGAGTGCGGCGAGCACGATTTTCACGGCTGACTCGACCGGATTCTACCGTGTATCCGTTTACATGAACTCGCCGGCGGGCGGCACCTGCTCCTCGGCGCCGTGTACGGGCGAACAGATTGTCCTTACATGGAGCGACGGCATCTCGACCGGGGCGCAAGCCACCACGACCTGCAGCCTCGCGGGACCGTGCAGTTCCTCCTTCTCCGCTCCGATTTGGGTGGCGTCCGGACAGAACATCCAAGCCTACTCCCAGACGACCGGTTCCGGCACGGCGCCGAGTGGAACCTTCAATGCGTACTTCCTGGTGGAGAAGCTGTAACGCTGGGACCTGCGCCTCGCTTTGGTGTGACGCGCTTCGCGCGCGTCACACCAAAAAGCATCAATTTGCGGCGGTTGCGTAATGCGCCTCCGGCTTTGCACGCTCAATAAGCTTGTAGGCCCAGTAAGCGTTAAACAAGAATGAACTCACTGCGAATGGCGACGTCGACAAGGCGATTCCAGGCACTCCCATTATCCTCATTAATTAAGAGGTTGAGCAGTACGTCAATTGTTAGATTGGCGCCCCGGAAATCATGACGAGGTCGCTTCACTTCATTGCAGGAGAAAGTGCCCGAATACCCGGCTTAGGACTTAAAACGGAATCTGAATGGTGAACATAATCTGGACCGGGAGACAATCTGCGTGTCAGCGACAGTAAAAGCGCCGTGCTGGAATATAACTCGAATCGGGAAGTGGGAGCCGGCAATTCATAACACTGTTATGGGTACGGTAATGAACGCAGTCAGCTTTGCATAAGTAGTGATTGTGTTCTGACACCCACGCCAATATCTTCCCGCTACCATCTCTAAGTAATAAGGAATTACCGCTGTTGTAATTGAAGTGGCGAGCACCGGCAACAGAAAGCTAACGCACTTACTCCCGTAAGTCAGGGAAGACAGACTGCCGGATGCCAGACTAGCGGTCATTGACTGATCTGCAAGGCTTACGCCGTTTGTTAGAAGTCCGCTGACGAGGAGCTACCAGTACTAAGTCCCGACTTGAAGCGTAGTTTGATTGAAAGCGGACCGGTGCAATTTTAGCCTGTAACCAGGCCGGGCAAGTAAATGTAACATTACCCATGCCTCCGACGCTCATCCAAGCAGCATGGCGACCGCGAGGGAAGAGATCCCGATCCGCTGCGTCAAGACAAATGCAGCGGCGATCATGAGAGCCTGGGTTAGCATGCGGATAAGCACGGGAAAGGCAAATTTCCCATTGCGTTCTTGTACTTCCATGAGCTTCGGTATGAGTGCTTGGTTCATTGATTCAGAGAGCAACGAAATCAGGAAGGTGGGAGCCGTTACGCCAGTAGGAGTGCGTCGAGGGCAGCGGTTCTTCCATACATCCGCGCAATTGCGATCTTTTTTCCGGCGAAGACTATTCGCACCAGAAAGGCGCAAGCTGCGACAGTGAAGGCAGCGCGAAAGGTTCTCTTCTTTATGTTCGAACCGGAAAACATGGACCAGACTAGAGACTTCAGATTCATAGAAAGCTGCCGGATCATTCCGTTCTTGAAGGCTCGTAAAAAAACGGGAACCATCAATGGAGAAGGTGCAGAAGGCAAGTAGC
>Ga0302320_10004210_pt1 | contig 32752 bp, 34 predicted proteins | sample Bog_T0_3_FD_202130 | JGI IMG/M metagenome (GOLD analysis project Ga0302320, IMG submission 202130) | Peat permafrost microbial communities from Stordalen Mire near Abisko, Sweden - Bog_T0_3 | ecosystem: Environmental > Terrestrial > Soil > Wetlands > Peat | place: Sweden: Abisko, Stordalen Mire... | reverse complement strand
ATTTTCGCTTGAACTATAGTTCGAATGGTGCAAACGGCAACACGCTACCTAGTCCCATTGCGGGTGCTTCGCCGATAAATCTCGGAGAGATGCTAGGGTTGCCTAATGTGACTGTCGGCGTAGATCTGTGCTATGACAATTACTGTCCTCAACTCGCCCAAGGCATGCAGTCGGGCGCGCAGCAGCAGTGGAACATAGTCGACACTGCGAGTTTTGCCACAGGGCGGCATCAAGTAAAGTTTGGCGCGGATTATCGTAGACTAACTCCCCAAGTAATACCGTACAGTCCGGTCGTGTATTACTTCTATTTTGATGAACCTTCAGTCCAAACTAATAGTGCGTATACATACGGGCAGTTAAATGGTTCTGCTTATCCGCTTTATACAAATCTCTCGCTTTTTGTTCAGGACGAATGGAAGTATTCCCGGCGTTTGAGTTTGTCTTCGGGCCTTCGCTGGGAGCTAAACCCTCCGCCGAGCGTGACGCAAGGATTAATGCCGTATACCTTTGTGGGAACGAGTCCCGCTAACTGGACTTTGGGGCCTCAAGGGACACCGTTGTGGCACACCACTTGGTTCAATATTGCGCCGCGATTGGGGGCGGCATACATCCTGCACACTGCTCCCGGTCTGGAAACGGTTCTTCGCGGTGGGGGTGGAGTTTTCTTTGACACTGGTCAGCAACTTGGCTCGGAAGGATTTTTTGGGCCTGGATTCAATTCCAGCACGGACTTCCTGTCTGGAGAGTTTCCCGAAGTTCCGTCAATTCCTGCAATTCAGAATCCGCCCGTCCCGCCGTACAACTCTCTGCAGTATGGATTTTCGCCTCACCTTCAACTCCCATATACGATCCAGTGGAACGCCAGTGTCGAGCAGGTGTTGGGGAAGTCACAATCGTTTAGTGTGTCCTACGTTGGTTCGCACGGGTCCAGGCTCCTGCGTACGAATGCTTATAATCCCCCCGCCAACCCCAACGTGACTTCCGCCGATTATTTTGATAATGGCCTTACATCGGACTACAACGCATTGCAAGGCAAGTTTCAGCGACGAATAACAAACGGCTTGACAGCGCTGGTCTCTTTTACGCTGTCTCATTGTATAGACTACGGTTCGGAGTACCTCAACGCTGGCTATGAACGGGGAGACTGCGATTTTGACGTTCGGCGTAACTTGTCGGCGGCTGCCTCCTATGATCTGCCAGCCATTGGCGGTTCAGGCTTCTGGCAAGGAGTATTGAATCGTTGGGGTCTTGACACCCGCGTTTTCGCACGAACCGGGTTCCCAGTTACGTTAAACGGCATATCGCTTGTGCAACCAGATGGGAAGACCAATTACACCGGGTTGAATCTTGTGCCTGGGCAGCCTACTTATATCTATGGAGCTCAATGTGCCTCCGTATATGCAGACCTCTTTGGGAGTACCCTTGGCTGTCCCTGAGGGCGTGCGATAAATCCTAACGCGTTTTCGGTACCTGAATCAGGCAACGGTGACGCGGGGCGTAATTTTGTACTTGGATTTGGCGCGTGGCAAGTAAACATGGCGGTCCGGAAAGAGCTTCCGATCACTGACAGCCTGAAGTTGCAATTTCGCGCAGAGGCCTTCAATATTTTCAATCATCCCAATTTCGGAACCATTAATGCCAACTTTGGCCAAAATACGTTTGGCCAGGCAACGGCAACACTCGCAAATTCGCTGGGCATCCTGAGCCCACTCTACCAAATGGGAGGCTCTCGCTCGATGCAGATGTCTCTTAGACTCGCTTTTTAGTTGTCATCTTCGGTAGGGCTGTTCGAACTGATCCCTTCCTAGGGGTGATTCTCGATGCGTCTGGCGATTCGAAGTTTGCAAAAAGTGTTGATCATCTGTGCCCAGTTGATGATGGCTGCATTCATTAATGTTTATGGGCAGGGTGGAGACGCGACCGACCTGAACGTTCGCGGATTGCCTGACCGGATCAATCCGAGTGATCAGGATTCAGCAATTCCAGGTAGCCTTCGTTGGACAATTGACGATGCCGTGCAGATTACCCGAATCCGGGAGGTTGCGGTTTCGAATAGCCGGCAGGTTGCTTTTCTTTTGCAACAATCATTGGTCCGTAGTGATGAAGTTCAGTACGGTCTTTTCGTCATCGGCAAGGATGGTTCAGCTCGAAAGCTGCAAGATTCTACCTATATGGGGAACCTCTCCTGGGATCCTAAGGGGGATGACTGTCTGACCCTTCGAGCTGATTTTGGCCAGGGTGTCCAGCTTTATAAGATCGATCTCCAAGGCCACGCGAGCGTCCTCGTGGCAAGTAAGGAGATGGCGTTTGTTGGTGGTTACCACTTGATTGGCGGGGATTTTCCGAACGACCAAGAAACAGGAATAGTGTCGTATGAGTGGAGTCCGGATGGTTCAGCGCTTTGGTATGTTAAGGTGCGACTACGAACTCCAGCAGCTCAACGAGCCACCGATGATGCCGGCATTACGTGGGACGACCATAGGTTGGCTTCCACTTATTCGCTCGACGAATTCACGAAGATGGAGGGCACCGAGTTACACGTAATGATTCCAGGTGTTTCTGATGACGTTATTTATTTCAGGCCGTGGCAACCGTCGCGTGGGGATTGGGTCGGTGTCCAATGGCAATCTGATTCCAGGCATATTGAATTTCATCACGACTATCCGAAGGACATGCAGCCCGATCAACCGTGGATCTTTGACGTGAAGACCGGCGAAGCTCGTGCAGCGCCAATGAACAACCAGTCTCCGGATGCTCAGTCCGGGACGCACCTGGAAGGTTACGGATATCTTTTCGCGAAACGGCAAGAGGACGGTCATCACTTTCACTTGATACTCCTGGGCGAAGATGGGCGAGAAAAGAAGGATTACGGCGCCGTGAGCTTTAGCCTCATCGGAGACCATTGGTGGAACAAATCCGAGAGTTGGGGCGTGTATACGACCGTTTCCCGCGACCGTGATGGAATTAGCACTTTTCCCCCGTCGGATGCGGGAAAGAAACTTGAGGCCATCGCTGATAACCTGAGCGACTGTGCTTTCACCAAAGATGTCTCGTACGGCATTTGCGTACGTGAGAGTTTGACGCTCGCGCCCGAACTCGTGTCAGTTTTTCCAGCCGATGGGACAATTGCAACAATCATTCGTCCGAACGCTCGATACGACGCAATCGAGCCGTTGCACTCTGTTTATCAGACCTGGACGAATCGCTTCGGCGCCATAAATGCTGGCTACATTACCTATCCGAGGAACTACACGGTCGGGACGAAGTATCCCGTTTTGCTTTTCAATCACGCTCAAGACGCCAGGAATCAATTCGTAGACAATGGATTTCAGTGGGACTATCCCGTTCAGGTCATGGCGGAGCGTGGCTACTTGGTCCTTTCCGTGAACGGGCCCTATGGCCCCGCGCCAACGGGAACTAACTTCCCGTCGGAAATTGACAAGAAGGCGTTCGGCCGAGTGAACGGGCTTGCGAGTATGGAGGCATCGGTAGATGCAGTGGTTAAGGCTGGACTGGCGGATCCCGAGAGAGTTGGAATTGCAGGCTACAGCTTTGGATCTTGGAACGCCCAGTTTGCGCTGACGCAATCGAAGGTCTTCAAAGCCGGATCGGGCGCGGACATGCGAAATGATGCTAGTGGTTATTTGGATTTCGGCTACTTCGGATTTCGGAATTCTATGCATGACGACATGGGCGGTTCGCCATTTGATCCAAGAGTTTTCCCCAATTACGAGAAATACTCTTCTACAGTGCGTGCATCTCAATTCAACGGCCCTTTCTTACAGCAGTTCGCTGCATCCACCGCAAGTCTGGCCCTCGAGATGCACGAACTACTGCTCGATGCCAAAATCCCCTCTGAACTCGTCATTTATCCGAGGGAGGAGCATCTCTTTTATGAGCCACGCCACCGCGCGTCGGCCATGGAACTCAACGTATTGTGGTTCGACTATTGGCTGTTGGGCAAGAAGGATCCCGATCCAAAATACGAGGATCGCTGTACGCGTTGGGATGCGGTGGCTGAGGAGTGGAAAAAGTCGCGCAACGTCGAGAGCACACCCCCCCAAGGCGTCGTGAAAGAGCCGGCCCAGAACTGAGGGGCCAAGCTCTGTTATGCAATCATGCACCCGCTGGCAGAGCAAGCTATTCAGCAAACTCTCAGGGAAAACCCTAGTCCGCTCTCGTCCCTAGCCACTAACCACTGCCTCTGAGTGGTACATCTTGCTTCTGCTGATCGAATACCATAAGGGGCTCCGAGCAACTTCCTTGGTAGATCCTCTGCCCGCGGCCTGTAATTGAAAGAGGCGCTTGGAAATATCCTTTAGGAAACTGAAGCGAAACTTTGAAAATGTCGATCCAAGATCCTGAAAGTAAACCAGTTCTAGAACCTCCCTCGCGCACCGTCGCCGGCCTCGACGTGGGCGGCACCAAAACCGCGTGTGTGGAGGGCGGCCTCGATGGCACGATCTTGCAGCGCATCGAGATGCCGACACGGGCCGTTGAGCCTTTCTCCGCGACGCTTCCAAAGATCGTGGACAACCTGAAGCAATTGATGAACACCGCGAACCTTGCGGGAAGATCGGTTGTCGCGTTGAGCGTCTCCATCGGCGGGCCGCTCAGAATCGAAGAAGGAATCTTGCTCGATCCACCGCACCTGCCCGGCTGGCATGTCGTGAATCTGAAGAGAGCGCTCCAGGGTGCATTTCCAGACCTACCTATCTACATCGAGCACGACGGCAACGCAGGCGCATTGGCGGAGTTGCACTTCGGCGTTGGGAAGGATCGGCCAGGGCTTCAACATCTCATCTTCCTAACTTTTGGGACTGGAATTGGCGCTGGCATCATCGTCAACGGCCAGATTCTGCATGGAGCCAGTGACACCGCCGGCGAGATCGGCCACTGGCGCCTGGCCGAGGACGGGCCCTTGGCGTACGGCAAACGCGGCTCCTGGGAGTCCTTTGCATCTGGCTCGGGTCTCGTCCACCTCGCCGCGCAGATGTTCCCGGCCCGGTGGAACTCGAAGACTCAAATACGGGACCTCGTCGATGCGATGATGCGCTTCGACGAAGACGCCATGCGGGTCGCCACAGTTGCCGGCGAGTATCTGGGCAAAGGCCTCGCCCTGCTCATCGATGCTTTCAACCCTCAAGTGATAGTTCTCGGAGCGCTCGCTGGCGTGCTCCAGGAACGAATCCTCGCCCCAGCGCGCGAGGTAATCGCAGTAGAGGCCCTGCCCCAGGCCCGGGCAGCGTGCGAAATTCTCCCCTCGGTCCTCGGCAGTCGCATCGGAGATGTAGCAGCGCTCATGGCAGCTCTGACCCAACCATCCATACGAGCCGCACTGAAGAAACCGCAAAATGAAGCCGACATTAGCCACTCGCCACCAGCCACTCGCCACTGTCCTTACCGTGCGTCACGCACTGGAAGGAACTCCGAAATGAAACCCAAGCAGATTCGGGCCCCACTAGTCACTAGCCACTAGCCACCAACCACCGTCCTTAAGCCACTAGCCAGGGCCCGAATCCCCAGGCTACCAACCCCCGGAGTTCGCATTGACTTCCCACACTGACGATCACCTCATTGACGCGCATTTCGCATAGCACAACGCCGTCGTCTCCGCCAGCTTCGAACTCCTGCGCCCGCAGATCCTTGCCACTGCCTCATTACTTACGCACTCACTGTCCTTAGGGCGAAAACTAATCGCTTTCGGAAATGGTGGTAGTGCGACCCAAGCTTCCCACCTCGCCGGAGAACTTGTCGGCCGCTTCAGCAAGGCCCCCCGCCGCCCATTGCCGGCCATCGCACTCGCAGCCGATTCGGGCGTCGTCACGTGCATCGGCAACGACTTCGGCTATGATTCGCTGTTCTGGCGGCAGATGGAAGCACTGGCACAGCCGGGAGACATCGCCATCGGCTTCACCACCAGCGGAAGCTCGGAAAATGTTCTGACAGGACTTGCCATGGCGGGAAAGAAGGACGCAGTGACCATCGCTCTCACAGGCGAAGCCGGTCTCGCCCAGGATGTAGCGAAACATGTTTTGAAAGTTCCCAGCACTTCCACCGCCTGCATTCAAGAGATGCATCTCATCGTTCTCCATATGTGGTGCTTTTTGATCGACGCAGCTTTCACCACGGGAAATCTTGGGGGAGTCGAGTGATGACGCCAAACCAGAGCGGGACCGGCGCTGACTCGCCACTAGCCACTTGCCACTGTCCTTACACATGTGGTGTTTCTTGATCGATGCCGCATTCACCAATGGAAATCGTGGGGGAGTCGAGAAATGACGCGGACACTCGCCACTAGCCACTTGCCACTAGCCACTGTTCTTAATGTCCCCAGCAGCTCCACAGCATGTATTCAGGAGATGCATCTGATGATCCTGCACAGTTGGTGTTTCCTAATTGACGCAGCATTTGTTGGGAACAACGGAATCAAGCAAAAGGAAGATCAAAAATGAATAAGCCATCCAATGGAATCTCCCGCCGCGACTTTGTTTCGAAGGGCGCTGCCGCCCTCGGCACTCTGGCCTCTCTCTCCGCATTCGCGCGCAGCCTTGCCGCTCAACCAGGCGGCCAGAAAAGAGTGATCCACATCATCGGGTATTCTCACATCGACGCCGCATGGCTATGGCCCTGGCGCGATGGGTCGGACGAAGCGCTCAATACCTTTCGTTCGGCTCTGAACCGCATGATCGAGACTCCCGACTTCTGCTACAGCCACTCCTCCTCGGCTCACTATCGCTGGGTCGAACGTGCCGATCCGGCGATGTTCGCCGAGATACAGCAGCGGGTCAAGGAAGGGCGCTGGGAAGTCATCGGGGGATGGCCAGTGGCGCCGGACTGCAACATCCCGTCGGCTGAAAGCTTTGTTCGTCATTCGCTCTATGGCAAGGAGTATTGCCGCCGTGCCCTTGGAGCGGAGGTCACCGTCGGCTTCAATCCCGATTCCTTTGGCCACGCGGCCGGGCTGCCGACGATCCTCAAGAATGCCGGCTACGGCTACTACTCCTTCATGCGGCCCGAGGCCCACGAGATGAAGCTGCCGCTGTTGTTCTGGTGGGAGGGCGCGGATGGTTCTCGCGTTCTCACGCTGCGCCTCCTGGGCTACGACAACGACGCGGACGAACTGAAGGCAGCAGCGACGGAAAACTTTGCTCCAGGCTTCGACCACGCGGCTTTCATCCTCGGCGTAGGCGACCACGGCGGAGCCGTGACCAAGGAGCAGATTCGCCAGGTCCTCGAACTGCGCAAAGATTCAAGCCTTCCGGAACTTCGCTTCAGCACCTTTAAGAGCTTCTTTTCCTCTGTAGAGAACTCGCCTGCCTTCAGCTCGCTGCCGGTCGTCAAGACCGAACTGCAGCATCACTCCCGCGGCTGTTACTCGTCAAACGGAGAAGGGAAGGCGCTCAACCGCCGCGCCGAGCGCTGGCTGGGCGAGGCCGAGACCCTCTCGCTTTTTGCGAATCTCAGCGCCGGACATACCTATCCATCTGACCAGTACGTGGAGAGCTGGTGGAAGGTGCTCTTCTGCCAGTTCCACGACATGATGGCCGGCACCTCTCTTTACTCCGACTACCAGGACGTGCGCGACAGTGTCGGCTACGCCTGCGAGGTCGCACAGGCGTCGAAGATCGAGGCGCTGGAAACCCTCGCCAAACGCGTCGATTTGAGCGGCGTCGAAGAAGGCGCAGTCTTTGCCTTCAATCCGCTGCCCTGGAAACGCAAGGCGCTGGTCGAGTATTACACCGACCGCAACCCATCGGGCACGCCGGGCAAAGAGATCACCCACCTCGCCGCGAAAGATGGGGCTAAGGTGCCCGTTCAGTGGCGGCCCTCCGCGAGCATGAGCAACTTCGTACCCCGTCTATCGGCCTGGGTTGACCTGCCGCCTTTGGGCTACAAGGTATTCCAACTGGCTCATGGCGACTCTCCCAAGGCCGAGGATTTTGCGACTTCATTCACGGTCTCCAACTCCGGCTTCGGAATCTCCTCGATCAAGGCCGCGGACGGTACCGAACTCCTGGCCGCACCGGTGGGCCTGATCGCCATCGCCGATACCGCCGACACCTGGGCACACGGTAGCCGCATACGAACGCATTCAGGTTGATCGGTTGTGAATTGCATTTTATGGGAGGGAGGAGGAGGAAGGAGCCCTTCCCTCGGTGCAGCCGCCGATCGAGCCCGGCGATTTGCGTTCCCCATCCCAGCGGTGCCTGTTCCGAGGGTGTTACGAAACTCTAACGCGGTTGAGGATCTGCAGCGCCGGACGATTCACGTCAAGCCGAACTCTTGTTAACAACGATGCGCGGCGATATGTTGCTCAAGAGCCAAGCGCGCTTGCTCGGATCTAACTCTGGCCTCGTTACTTGCGCGCTCAAGTCGATCGTATTCGTCCTTGTGCGACGTGCCCATCCTCAGACGTAGCTCACTGACCGCCGCAGAAAACTTCGACGTGGCTGCATCGTAGTCCATCGTTAAACGTGCCTTTTCTTCGCAGGGCATTCTTTGACCTCAGGTCCAATACGATGCCGCGCTCATTGGGTGGGCGTGCCGAACACCGGGAAAAATCATTTGGCTTCGATTGCCGAAATCATGCCTCATATTAGCCGAACAATGTTTCCGATATGAGAGCTCCAATCTCCAAATCCGATACCGGGCGGCAAGACGGAGAAACGCAGAATAATGCCGGAACGTCGGGTTTCCTTGAGCAAACACGAGAACGAGTGACTTCTTGTTGATTGCCGTCTTCCAAGTGAACATTTGAACTTGCTGACGAAGTGGGAATGCGCCGATGCAAAGGGGAACACGATGCCGCAGACTAAGCCAAGAGTATTGATTGCTGATGACGAAGAGGTGATAGCCAACACACTCGCGATGATTCTGAGCCAATCTGGCTTCGACGCGCACGCCGTTTACAGTGGCGAGAAAGCGCTCGAGATGGTTGAATCTCTTAAGCCCGATATTCTGATCTCCGACGTCATTATGTCCGGCATTAGCGGAATCCAGACAGCAATCAGAGTTCGGGCAATTTTGCCTTCCTGTAAGGTTCTTCTTTTCTCCGGCCAAGCTGCTACGGCGAACTTACTCGAAGAGGCGCGCGCGCAGGGATACGAGTTCGAACTTCTCACGAAGCCGGTGCACCCTGCCGACCTGCTTGCCCGAATCCGCACCGCCGCTCCGCAAAATGCGAGCTTGTTGTCTTCGAAATCGTAGGGTACTCCTCGACCTACCCGTCCTAAAGCATTGCATATTGGTTTCCTAGTAGTCACAGAACCCTTCTTTCGAAGATGGACAAATGAGAAAATGCCGTCATCGGAAGGTATTTCTCCTAAATGAGTTATATCCAAGGTGAGGGACGACACCAAGGAATATTGTTTCCGGCGAATCATGTACGCCAAGTGATCGATGCCTTCGTGAATGCGCAGAAAATGGTGGGGCTTGGTTTCGAGCAAGCAGAGGCCGCAGATACAGGTCGGCGTGGCTATGATCCGCGCGATCTATTGAAACTTTATCGGTACGGCTATCTGACTCGAATTCGATCATCGCGGCGTCTGGAAGAGCTTGCCGCGCCGGTGGAAGCGTGCCGGCCGCGCGCTCGAACTTTGCGAACCTGGCGAGCCGAAGAACGCTGCAGAAAGCTGGTTTCCTACCGTGTGGAAACCTGGTTTCAGGCGATTTCCGAGACGCCACCCCCTTGTTGTCGAGGGTTGGACAGCGATCCGTCAGGCCGATGCGCTCGACGCGAAAATCCCTAAGGCACACTATTGAACTGGGCAACAACTCTTTTCATTGCGGCATTTTCGCGGATAACCTCGCCAACCTCTCGACTGTGCAAAGCTATCTCTGCGGCGATTGAGCGACCGAGAGTTCGCTGATCGATGTTGCCAAATGGCCCAGGTACGAGCCTTCCCAACCAACCGACCCAGACCGGGGTATGAGCGTTGCCGACAATGATGCCGGGGCGGAAGATGGCGAGGCGGGCAAAACCGACACTCCGCACGGTGTCTTCCTTCATGCCCATGACTCGCGCATAGCGAAACCGGCTGCGAGCTGTGCTTCCTGCCGCAGAAAGCAGGCAAAACTGGGCGATTCCGGCGTCACGGCAGCCACGCGCAAAGGCACCGACGACGCCGAGTTCAAGTCTTTGCAATTCTTCTTCGCTCCAGCGCCCCGATCCAGAGCCGACACCCACACAACTCACGGCGCTGACGGGACCTTGGCTTAAAACTCCGCGGGCAAGGGTGGCAGTCTGCTCGGCAAAGTCTCGAGCGCCGGTATCAAGAACCACGTTGCGCACCCGCAACCGCGGCGTAATGAGCTTTCTGGTGACCATCACCACTTCCCGGCATTCTGGAATTGCTAGCAGCTCCACGACGGCTGCACCGCCGACTTGTCCCGTACCACCGAGGACAATTGCGGCGAAATTCTGATTCATAGAGACGACCTCTGCCTAGGGAAGGATGCGACAGCCCCGTTCACCCCAGAGGGAAGCATACTTGGTCTCGGTTCCAAATTGAGCCAGTGAGGTATGGCTTTTCTCAATTCGCGCTATCAGGTCTTTCTCAAGGCACGCTACCCTCGTTCTTTCTAATATGGAACGAAGCACAGGAAGGTATCTACGCTTCGTTCCTTTGTCGATTGTGAACGAAAGATTGTCGGCGTCAAGGGTCGAGATGAACGCCAAAGTACGGCGCCCTTGACGCGATCAGTTTCGGCGCCGCATAGGAAGAATGCGGCGCTACTCCTACGAAGATTCTCGGCCGTGAAAGCGATGACTTTGTTGGCCCGCAGCACCCGTGGCGACACAAGCGACGACTTTCGCCAACCTCATCCCAGGCCTCCAAACCACCCTTGATTGCAGCCCGCACCTTGGACAATTCACCTGCCTGCAGCGAGCACTCAAGTTGAAATCAATGTTGAATGCTTGTCTGCTTAACCCCATATTGTATTGCTGCTTTAAGTACATCGATTTTTATATCTGCTAGTGTTTTGAATTTAACGCAATACCCCGTGACGCTTGCTTTGCCAAGTTCCTGCCCAAATGTCTGAGATAGGTAGCTCTTGTCATTTACTCCCATAATGTAGACGGAAATGCCTGTTGTATTCGCACTTATACCGATCTGATAGAATTCCTTGGTTTTTCCCTTGGCATATTGAATGGTTTGAGATCCATATCCAATGTTTGGGTTGGAAACCGTTTTTCCTGTCTCGTCTTTTCCATCTAAGAACCACAATTTACAGGTTGGCATCAACGCCAAAATAATGGCTTGCAACTGTTGCATTTCGCTACGTTTTGGTTCCGGTTGAGTGGCGATATACTCCTTAATTTGTTTCTGCAAATTCATGTAAGTCTCCTTGGCTTCGCGTTACCAATCCAGTGCTCCGGGAACCACCGGATTGGAGACCTCTTGCCTGGCTGCGTAAATCGATCAGAATGATACCGGATTCTGTTTACTCATTGCTAGCGCTCTGATGAACGCCGAAGTACGGCGCCCTTGACGCCGTCTGGGGTGTAGGCAGAATCTGCCCCGCGCCGCACAGGAACAATGCGGCGCAGCTCCTACGAAGATCCTCGGCCATGGAAGCGATGACTTTCGCCATTCGCAACTGCCCCGAGCATCCTCGGCCATAATGCGTCATTTGAAGCGGGCCTACGATTGGCCTATCCGGTCGATCTCGCGCTTCATGACCATGTCCTCAAGCGTCGCCAGTGGCAGAGAGAGGAACAGCCCGATTCTGCGATCAAGCACCGTGAAGGCATCACGAAAGGCGCGGGCGATTTCGTCTGGAGTGCCCTCGACTGCCGCCGATCAGCAATACCCCAGTGCGCCGTCATCGGCCGCCCAGGCCAGTAGGGACACTGCTCCTTCGCAGCGTTGTCACACACAGTAAAAACGAAGTCGAGCTTTGGCACTTCCGGACCCGAGAACTCGCCCCACGATTTGCTGCGCAGGCCGGCCGTTGAGAGTCCCGCCGATTCGATCTGCCGAAGTGCTTCCGGCCGCGGCTGCCCGGTCGGATGACTGCCTGCGCTGTAGGCCGTGAACTTGCCCTTACCTTTGTGGTTCAGGATTGCTTCGGCCATGATCGAGCGCGCAGAGTTGCGGGTGCAGAGAAATAGCACGTTATAGGGCTCCGCCATTCAAGCCTCCGCTTCGAAATCATTGGTTTGTGGAATATGGCACAGCCAACGGGAGAGAAGTGTCGCGGCTATGCCGCCCGCCAATTGCGCAGCAATAAAGCCGGGAACGTCCAACGGCCGTATGCCCGCGAACGTGTCCGAAGCGGCCCGCGCTAACGTCACTGCGGGGTTGGCAAAGGAGGTGGATGCGGTGAACCAGTATGCCGCGGTAATGTATGCTCCGACCGCGTAGGGCACCGCAGTCGGTCGAAACGTGGCACAGCTCCAGATGACAGTGAGGAGCCCGAACGTTGCCACAAATTCACTGAGCAGTTGCGGAGCCCCAGACCGCGCATGCGCCGAGGCGAAGAAAAAGCTATAGCCGAACATCGCATGTGCTAGAGCCACTCCAAGAAAAGCGCCCCCGATCTGCGCGGACAGATAAACCAGCAGTTCGTGCCAGGTCATCTTGGCGCGGAGCAGCAGCCCAAGGGTGACGACGGGATTGAAGTGTGCCCCGGATATCGGCCCGAACGCCAGAATCAGCGCGACCAGCGCGGCGCCCGTAGCAATGGTATTGGCGAGCAGTGCTATCGCGATGTTGCCGCCTGCCAGGCGCTCCGCCATGATGCCCGACCCGATAATTGCGGAGAGGAGAAATGCGGTGCCCACGAGTTCAGCTACGGCACGCCGGATCACTCACGCTCTCCCTTGAGGCTTGTTGGCCCGGATGAAGGCGCTGAAGAACTTGTCATTCACCTGGGGAGCTATCGCGTCCACGTCGAGTCCGGCCTCGGTGAGGAACTGTCTGGCATCCTCGACGTTATACGCACGCGTGGACTCGACGGTAGCATCCTCGAAGCCAGCACCGGTCAGCTTTGCGAGATAGTCATCTTCTTCGAGAGCACCGGCGATGCAGCCGACCCAGAGCAACATGCTCTTGCGTACCGCTTCCGGCACGCTGCCGCGAACAACGACATCGGAGACAGCAAAGCGCCCGCCGGGCTTCAACACGCGGAAGGCTTCGCGGAGAACACGATCTTTGTCGGCGGAGAGATTGATGACGCAGTTCGAGATGACGACATCGACAGAGTTGTCAGGCAGGGGAATGTTCTCGATTTCGCCTTTCAGGAACGCGACATTCGTGACTCCCGCCTGCCTCTGGTTTTCACGCGCGAGCGCCAGCATGTCGTCCGTCATGTCCAAGCCGTATGCTTTGCCGGTTGGACCGACGCGCTCGGCCGAGAGCAGCACGTCGATGCCGCCTCCGGAGCCAAGATCGAGAACGGTTTCTCCGGGCCGAAGATCGATCAGCGCGGTTGGATTACCGCACCCGAGGGATGCCCTGACCGATTTCTCCGGAACGAACTCAGTCTGATCGGCACCATAGAGGTTTGTGGTGATCGGATCGCAGCACCGAAGCCCGGAGTCGCAACATGCCTGCACACTTCCGGATTCGGCCACAGCGCGGGCGGCGCTTCCGTACTTTTCCTTGACCTGCTCCTGAACGTTCGTCGTCGATTCCATGATTGCGTCTCCTCGCATACGCTAAAGCGAATGTATTATCGCCTAGACGTATCTGTCAAGGCGTATATAATGAGAGTGTGAGTCTTTTTCCGAAGAACTACGACTTGGCGCTGCTGTTTGCCGCGCTCGCCGATCGCACCCGGCTCAGGCTGTTGAACCTGATGGACGGCAGGGAGGTGTGCGTCTGTTATTTCGTGGAGATCCTTGGGCAGAGCCAGCCCAAGATTTCACGGCATCTTGCCTACCTGCGTCGCGCGGGCATCGTCGCTGCTCGCCGGGAAGGGAAGTGGATGCACTACAGGATCGTCGTGCCGAACCACGCTGGCGCCGCGCGAATCCTGAACGAAACGCTCGCCGTGCTCAGCGAAGACAAGGCGATGCAAGCGGACCTGATGAAATTGAATAAGGCGTGCTGCGCCCAGCAAAAGCTATCCGCCCTGGAGGGGGCCCCGCTTCCCATTTCTGTCGACGCCGTCAGTTCCTGCGCCTGTTGAACGGACGAAAACAGTTCAATCCTCAGCGCTCAGGGGCGGCTAAGTATGCTGGCGCTTGTGTTTGCGGTGGTCGTTCCGCAACGGACCCTTTACGCGACGAATGGCTGGCGTGTCGTGGGTATATACTTTCCGCCAAGCCAGTCTTGATGAAATTTGACCGTGGGGAGAGCTGCGCCGTGAGGGTAACGAAATTCCTTCTGGTTTTCTGTATGGTCGCCGGTGGCCCAGCGTGTAGTTGTCAGCAGCCGGATTTCCCTGACACGCACCTCAATCTGGGCGTCACGCTCCAGCTTAAGGGCGACCTGGACGGGGCGATCGCCGAGTACCGCCAAGCCTTGCGTCTGAAGCCCGATTACGCCAAAGCGCACTATAATCTCGGCGGCGCGCTCAGGCTGAAGGGCGACCTGGACGGGGCCATCGCCGAGTTTCGCGAAGCCCTGCGCCTGAAGCCGGACGATGCCAATGCGCACTATAATCTCGGCGGCGCGCTCAGGCTGAAGGGCGAACTGGACGGGGCCATCGCTGAGTACCGCCAAGCCCTGCGTCTGAAGCCGGATTACCCCGAAGCGCATAACGATCTCGGCGTCGCGCTCGAGCTGAGGGGCGACCTCGACGGGGCTATCGCCGAGTACCGCCAAGTCCTGCGTATGAAGCCGGATTTCCCGCAGGCGCACAACGATCTGGGCAGCGCGCTCAAGGATAAAGGCGACCTGGACGGCGCCATCCCCGAGTTCCGCGAAGCTTTGCGCCTGAAGCCGGACGACGCCAAAGCGCACTACAATCTCGGCAGCGCGCTCAGGCTGAAGGGCGACCTGGACGGGGCTATCTCCGAGGACCGGGAAGCCGTGCGCCTGAAGCCCGATTTCCCCGACGCGCACCTCGATCTCGGCGTCGCGCTCAAGCATAAGGGCGACGTGGACGGCGCGATCGGCGAGTACCGCCAGGCCCTGCGCCTGAAGCCGGATTACTCTCAGGCGCACAACGATCTCGGCGGCGCGCTCCAGAAAAAAGGCGACCTGGAAGGCGCAATCGCCGAGTACCGCCAAGCTTTGCGCCTCAAGCCGGACGACGTCAATGGGCACTTCAATCTCGGTATCGCGCTCAGGCTGAAGGGCGACCTGGACGGCGCCATCGCCGAGTACCGCGAAGCCCTGCGTCTGAAGCCGGATTTCCCCGCAGCACAGAACAATCTCGCAATCGCGCTCAGGCTTAAGGGTGGCGTGGATGGGGACCATCACTGATTGCCACTTGACGGGTCTCAAGCGGCGATCAAAAAATGCATCCATCCCCTGAATTCGCCAATCCAAAAAATAATCGAAATAGGCGGAACCGGTTTGGTAAGCCCGGTTCGACCAGCTCTCCGCTGGTTTCTGTCCACCAGAAATGGTGAGGCCCACGGCAGAGCGGCAGTGTGTTCACTGTCGCATGAGTGGGTCGAAGGTTCGGAACTCAGTTCTCCTTGCTGATTCGCATCCCACGCGAAGTTGAACTCAAGGAGAGAATGCAATGCTGAAACTGAATCATGTGAATTTGACCGTGAGCGATGTCCAAGGGCTGGCCACGTTCTTTGAGAAGGTGTTCGCCTTCACGATTACCGAGCGAAGAGGCAACGGGAACTTCGCGGTGCTAGAGGGGGGAAGACGGCTTCGTCCTGATCCTGTTGCATGGGAAGGGCGAGGCAAACACGCGCTATCCCGGATTGTTCCACATGGGATATCTCGTTGCGGACCAGGCAGCGGTCAACATGACATACGAACGGATGAAGTCAGCCGGATACGAGGCGCCAACGCCCGAAATCCTGAAGCGCGGGGGCGATAAGGCTTACTGTTTCTACATTCCAGCGCCGGGAAACATTGTGATCGAAGTGAGTACGCCGGCAAAGATTTCCGAGTGATCGGATTGCGGCAGACCATTTCGCCTGCCCAATCAGAAAGTGAATCGCACACCCAGTTCGATACGGCGGGGAGTTTCGGCTGCTATCGGTTGACCAACGGCTGACGAAGAGAGAACCGTATTCACAGCTGTGACGTTGGTATGGTTCAGCAAGTTGGCGCTGCGCGCATTGAATGTTAGCGTGCGCGAATCTTCCTTATCTTTCCGGTTGAGCTGAAAGGCGCGGCTCAGATTCATGTCTAGGTGGATGGGGCCCGGCATGGTTCCCAGATCGCGCGCCACATCGCCATTCACGGTGTTCGTGGTCAACAGGCCGAATCGTGTCGAATACACGCCAGGTCCGGGAGCGGAAGCGTAGGCCGGGCGGTCGTTGAAATCTCCGTCGCCATTGTTGTCGGTTCCGGTGGTGATGTTGTATCGCGAACCGTCGCCTGCATCGAACTCCTCGGCCAGTTCAAACTTCCAAGGAAGATTCAGATTGCCCATGAGCGTGTAGTAGTTGTTCTTGGACCATTCGGCTCGACCCGACTCGCCCTTGTCGCTGTAACTCGATTGCGGGCTGTCGATTCCGGCGTCGGCGGTATCGGCTCTGAAATTCTGGCGCGCATACCGGAAGTGCAGACCGAATCGCTTGTAGTCGTGCTGATCGAGGTTAAATGACACGAGGTTGCCTCTCAGGCGGCCGGAATTCTGGTATTGAAAGATATTCTCGTTGAGGGCGATGGGTCGAGGTGCAAGCAGCGCCGCGGTTGGATCGGGCGCGATGCCGACGCTGCTCGCCACCATCGGAGCGTTGGTGTTTCGTATCCAGAGAGTGTCCCAGTCTTGACCACTGAACAGGTTGAGCTGCGCGTGCCAATGTTGGCCAAACTCGTGCTCCAGGTTGAGATACCCGATAAAGGTTGACATTTGAGAAAACGAACGGGGAAACCGGTTCACGGTGCTCACCTGAATCGATCCTGGCACGAGCGTGAGAGGATCGCCGTAGCTCGGCGAGTAGACCTCTGCGGATTGCTGGCGCGTGCCGTTCAGCCGGTAGACCTGAGCAATCGCTGCCGGATCCGCGGCCGCGCGAGGAAAGAGTCCGCCCCGCAGTCGAATGACCCAGGTTTGTTTCTTGTCCAACGCCCAGGCCAATCCGGCGCGCGGCGCAAAGTTTAGGTAGCTGCCCGGCGTGGTCTCGAACTGATAACGCAACCCGGCGTTGAGAGTCAGGTTCGGCAGCAGCTTGACGGAATCGTTCGCAAAAAGGCCAAGCCGCCACGCGGTAAATGGAACCAAGGCCGTACCGGTAGTGATTTGGTATGTGGTGGGCGTTCCGCCCGGAAGATTGTTGAGCGCGCGGCGGTACTGCTCTATGCCGGTGATCGTTGTGTTCCGGCCGGTAGGGTTGTTATTGGCGTCGAGCGTTGGCGCGATGCCGCCACCAAATACATAAGCTCCGTTAAAGGTATCAGGGTCGTAATCGTGGACCAGCATACCAAGCGACTGCGCACCAAACTTCACGGTGTGTTTGCCGTGCGTCAGCATCCCGTCATCATCGACTTCGAGATCGCGCTCGCGATCGTTGAGGTTCTGGCTCGTGGCGCCTCCTCCGGTGAAGAAGCCTGCAACCTCTAAGGCAGGGGCAGCGGAGTTGGGTGTCTGCTCGGTGCGCTTCCAGCTGTAGCCGATACGGGTCTCAAGGAGCAGATTCGGGTTCACGGCCATCGTGTTGCTCAGCCGCAGGTCGTATTGGCTTACCAGGCTCGTATAGCCGGTCTCAGCCAGCACAAGACCGCCCACGCCCTCGTTGGCCTGATTGTTGACATCCGCCGAATAAGACACAGTTCCGGTGTCTTTTGGCGTGACCTGCCAGTCACCCCGGCCGGAGGCATTCCAAAGACGCTGGGGTGCAGAAACCGTCTGCTGAAACGGGGCGGGCGTCTCACTTCCATCCAGAGTTGTGGCATTCACGATGCTGAACTCATCGATGTCGCGCTTTTCGAGCGCAAACGAGAAGCCGCTCTTTCGGGGAATGACCGGGCCGCTTAGCTCGAAGCCGTAACGCCGCTTACCAGCCGGAGTGGCGGTGACCGAGAATGGATCGGTCGCATTGAAGATCCCGTCGCTGTCCGTAAAGAAGAGTGCTCCGTGGACCGGTGGAGCGCCAGGCTTGGTGACGATCTCAATGACTCCGCCACTAAAAGGGGGCCACTGATACTCGGACGAGAACAGATCCGGATTGACGCGGACTGCGGCGATGGAGCTTTTCGGAGGCAGCGCACTTCCATTCTGGAAGCCATCGACGGTGACGATGGCTGAGGATGGGTCTCCCCCCGAAGACGATGCCAGCACCTGCAACTGACGCAAGAGATCGTCCGGGTCGTCGGGAAGGCGCTGCACATCCGCGGTGCTCAGAGCGGTTGTGCCGGCCCCGGCATCACTCTCCATGCCGGTCGTCTCGGCATTCACTTGAACATCTGTCTGAACCGAGGCAATCGCCAGTTGGATAGTGATATGAGCAGTGCCTCCCACACGCGCATGCGCGCCCGCCATGCCTTGAGCGAACCCATCCGCCTGGACGGTGACTGTAGTTGAGGCCGGCAAAACGCAAGGCAGCACGAAACGGCCGCCAGCGTCTGTTTGGGTCCGGTTCCCGTCCGCGGATTGTACCTGTGCCCCGCTCACAAAGGCGCCGGTTGGATCCGTGACCATGCCATCGATGCGGATGCTGTTGGTGCAAGTTTGCTGCGCCAGCCCGGCCGCCGGGAATATGAGTCCGACCATGAGTGCCGTCAATCGCCACATGGGTTGCGCATTGAATTCTGCCAGTCGCCTGTCGCTCATAGAGAAATCGCTCCCTACTCAAATTCGCTCAATTGGAAGGAGCAATCCAACGCCATGCAGGGAACGGCGGAACTATGCAGGCAAAATCAAGATCAGCGCAGGCAGTTGATACCAATTGTGGGGGGCCGGGATAGATGTAGATGCAGTTGCAGAGGGCTAGGAGCGGCCGGCAGCAAGCAGATTCTTCCACCCTGCCTTGCTCATCTTCAGGCGATGCCCGTTCGAAAGCAGAACCCATCCCTCGTTCCGCCCCTCGCGAAGGATCTCGCGCACACAGCCGATATTGACGATCGCCGAGCGGTGCACTCGCACAAACTTTCTGGGGTCGAGAATCTCGGCAAGCTGTTTGATGGTTTCGCGCAGCATCAGGTTCCTAGTGCCGACATGCAGGCAGGCGTAGTAATCGGCGGCCTCCACCCACTCAATGTCATCCACGTCAACAAAGGAATCCTTGGTCCCGTTGGGCACAATCAGCCGCTTCGGAAACTCGTGCTGTCCGGCTTCGCCGTCTTTCAAAGCCGCTAGAACCGATTTCAGTTGCTCCTGCGTCGTCAGGGCAGCCTCGAGCGCGATCCGTTCCTTGACGCGAACGAGTGCAGATTTCAGACGTTCCGGTTCTACCGGTTTCGTCAGGTAGTCGAGCGCGTGCACCTCGAAGGCCTTCACCGCGTAGTGGTTATGCGCCGTGACGAAGACCGTGATGGGCATGTGTGCTACGCCAACCTGTTCGATGATCTCGAAGCCGCTGCCTCCCGGCATCTGGATATCGAGAAAGAGGACTTCATACTGATTCTCTTTGAGAGCCGCGACCACTTCTCGCCCATTGCGGCATTCGCCGGCGATCGCGATCTCTTCATCCTCCGACAACAAGAATCTCAGCCGTTCGCGCGCCAGCGGTTCGTCGTCGGCAATCAGCGCTTTCAGCTTCATTCAGTTCCGCTCATTGCGTTCGAAGGGAATGGCGATCGCAACTTCAAAGCCGCCGGTATCGAGCGGGAGAGCCCTCATAGCATAGCCATCCTGATAGAAATGCGTGAGCCGTTCCCGCGTGTTTGTGAGGCCTATGCCATTGCCTGGGCTCGAGCAGCCGTTGAGGCCCGATCCGGTGTCGCGCACCTGCAAGAGCAGCAAATTGCCCTCCCGCCGCGCCGATGTCTCCACGAGTCCGTCGCTCTCGCAGTTCGCTATGCCATGCCGGATTGCGTTTTCGACGATCGGTTGAAGCAGAAAACAGGGAACCAGACCCTCCAGCGCGCTCGGCTCAACTTTGATTTCGATGCGCAGCCGGTCCGCGAACCGGACCTGTTCGATGGCCAGGTAACTCTCTACGATCTCCAGCTCCTGCGCCAGCGGAACTTTCTCCGGCGTTGTTCTCTTTAACGTGCTCTTGAGAATCGCATTGAGGTGGCCCAGCATCTCCACAGCTTCCTTTTGTCTGCCAAGTTCAACCAGCGTGGTAATCGCATTGAGCGTGTTGAACAGGAAGTGAGGTTCGAGCTGCATCTGCAGCGCCCGCAACTGCGCTAGGGAGAGTTGCCGCTTCAATTCCAGGGAATTCATTGCTTGTTGCTGCGTGTCGATCTGATAGCGGAGGACCCCGACGATTCCGAAGATGAATCCATAGACCAGAATCTCAATGCCGTAACGATTCAGGTTAAACAGGTAGTGCGCCATCGCCTGCTGGCTCGTGTATTCCTGCCGACCCAATGTAACAAAACCCACGCCCCATAAGAGCACAAGGTGAACAACTCCAAGGACAGCGGCTAGCGGCACATGGATTGAGATTGCCTTGACCGTAAAACCCAATAAAAAAGGCATCCGCCGGCCGAGATTCCAGAGTGCGGTCGCAAGCGTGGCCCACCATCCCCAGAGCACGACGCCATACGCCAGAGACGGCAGGTGGGTGATGGATTGGCACTCAGCCGCGGTGATAAGAGCCAATATTGTCGCTAGAGAGAAGACGAAAACGCCGCCATCGATGCGGCGCGGCGATTTCGTCCTGCCGGTGACGGTACTCTCCTGCTTGGTGGCCGCGACAAAATCGTGCTCCCTCGGTGTAACTATTTCAGCATTCATGGCGTGTTCTCGCTGCGGGTCTGGCCATCGACGGAGCTCCATTCCTGCGCGTTTTGACCGCGAGGCTGGTTGCTCCCAGGGCGAAGTTCCAAAGCCCGATCCCACAAGTGTAGGATCTTCAGTGGAACAGCACCAGAGCTTTGCAGGGAAACCCGCGTTCTTTGCAGGTAGTGAGTCGAAAGTATGACTTCAGGCAAACCGATCGTCCTGGATTGCGCCCTCCCCTGGTACAACGAATGCCCCCGTGCCAAATACTCTCAGAAGCAGTGGGAAGGGAATTGGGACAAGTGACCAGAGGAGACCGATGGCATCCCGAGCCATCACGACTGCCCGGTCAAACACCCACCCAAGATGCGGTCGATCTGGCGAAGATGGTTCAAGTCGTGTGCCGCTTCCAAGCGGACGAACTCCTCGACCGTTTGCCGTCCGCGTACCTCGTGGACCCCGTAGAACTCCACCCACCGTGCGCGCGGGACCGACTCCAACAGTCGCAGGTTGCTCTCGCGCAGCGCCCGAAAGACCCCCGCCGAATGGCTCGCCTCTTGCTGCGCGTAACCCAATCGCTCTGCCCATACGGCCTCATCCCACCACGTCAAGGCCACCCCCGGATTCGCCAGCATGTTTCGCAATCGCCACCCCATCGCCAGCTCCGCGTCCGCCAAGTGCGCTACGATCTCGGCGATTGACCACTTTTCAGGTGTAGGACGCCGGATCAACTTCTCGGGCGCGACATCGCGCAGTCGACGCTCGAGCTGGGATGGGGTGGCTTGTTGGACACTGAAGGGCTCCTCATCGCCAAGATAGCTCAGGATTCGGTTTCGGTATGCTTCGAACGTCTCTGCCATGGGTCCTCTCGGTAGTCCGTTTTTCCAATATGGAGCGAAGCACAGGAGAAAATCTGCGCTCCATTCCCTGGTCCAGTGTGAAAGGGGATTGCATTACGCGGAATCTGGGCAAATTGCAAGTCATGGCCATCGGACCTGCGCTCGTGCAAAGTCTACCTGGGTCGGCACGGACCTGTCGTGTGAGTACGATGTCTGATCAATTCTTGGTGACTTGCTATTGTGCGGCCTCGGAGGCGTGGAATGAAACAACGCGCCAATGCTCCGTTTGCTTGACATACACTCTCGTAAATTTCCAGTCATCAGAGATCTTTTTGCCATTCATAGATCGTGTCCTCTGTAATCGGCCGGTGACGACTGCAGTATCACCATAAACGCGGATACGAAGGTCCGAGGTTACATAGTGCAGAAACTTCATACGTCCCGAGCGAGCAAGGCTCAGCGCGTCTGCTTTGCTCATGACCGCCATGCGGGGTACATCAACTTCCAAGTCGTCGGCCCACAATTTATCGAGGGCATCCGCATCACCGTTCTCGTGCGCCTGATTCCACACCTGTTCCAATCGTTGAATTTGCTGAATGTCCGCGTCTTTAGCAGTCTGAGAAAAGCTCAGTCCTGCCGCGACCACTGCAAACGTAAGGGCTAATGATCGTTTGATGGCCACCAAAATCTCATAAAACGCCTCCTCGCAAGCCTAGCATTTCCTTCGGCTGTCGATCGGGTGGATCAGTCACGGTTTGGCCATTGAAACCTCGGCCTTGGCCACTCCCCCCGGATTCCACAATGTACCCTCCGCTGTCCACCTCCCCTGGCATAACCTATGCTTGCCGGCCGAATGCTTCGAAGCAGTGATGCGGAAATAGGACAAGTGGCAAAAAATCGTCGAGACGAGTGGTTCGAGAACCGATGAACACTCGCCGACTCTTGAGGAGTAGTCGGCAACGGTGGCCGCTCTGGTGACTTGGCGCCGCCTGAGATTCGAGTTCGGGCCGAAGTGGATCGAAGTTCGTGCTTTCCACCTTTCGCAAAATATACGAAGCATGGGGCGCCCAAGGTTTGAGGGAGAGTCCAGGGCGGGCCACCCGCCCCGTCGCCCGGATACGCGATCGCTCCCTCCGCCACGAGTTCTTAGGCATGGGGGGACCATATTGTTTCGCCCGGACCGACGCCGCCAGGAAACTGCCAGCCCATTCGTGTAACCGTGTCGATGACGTCGCACGCAAGGTCTCTGACATGATCTTGTACTTGGCGAAGAAACGGAATATCAATTCTTGTCCCGAAGATCTCTTTGTTGCGATTGACAAAAAACGGCAAAGACTTGCCTTCGATATCCGAAACACTCCAAGACCCATGACACAGGACATTGCGAATCGTTGCGGCCTTTTTGATGCTTTCCACAAGTTCACCGACATTTTCGATCGTTGAGTCTTGATTCTCGCGAACTGCTTTCCCGTAGGAGTCCGAAAGGCCACATAGCGGGTCGATTAGGGTTCTCTCTAGCTTTGGTAGCCAGCGATTATATGCATCTCCTATCTCGTCAGCGTCGCACTTGCGTGTTCCGGTGAACGCGAAGATTGCCTTCCCTAGCACTTCCTCAAGAAACCCAAACGTTGCTATCGTCCGACCAAGTTGCTCCCAAAACAATGGGGGATGAGTGTGAGTTGGAAACTGCGCAGGCAAGGAGTTTCGATCAACAAAGAATCGTTTTACTGTATCCATTAGCTATTTCATGCCCCCTGAAAATCGATTCAAAACCTCAACTTAATCAAGAAGGAGAGGGCCAAAAGGGAACGTCAGCCTGTGGGCACTCCTTGTTGCTCGCAAGCGTCCATTCTTGTACTCGGCATCTAGTGCTAACGTGTTCCAAGCCGTCTCTCTTGTTTTTCCTTTGTTGGCTCCAACTGTGAAATCGGTGTCAAAAAACGCCAACGATGCGCTGGCCATTGTCACGTCATCGAGTGGCAAGCCCTTGATTGCATCCATGATTATTGAGGCGGCGTTGAGGCGAGCTTTCTGTATGCCGCCACGTGCGTAGGCTGTGAATCCTGCATCAGCTTGAAGCAGGGTGATGTCAAGAACCCATTGGCGCTTTGGTGAAGCGATTACTATGCGCCAAGTGAAATCATTGAGCGGATGATTTTTCGCTTCATCAAGGGCTTCCCTAAGGTATTGCGACGGAGGGGCGTCGGAGAATACAAAATCTTCTTTTCGACTCATCATTTTCGACCAGAATCCCATTTTTCCTCCCCATGTAATTCACTCTAGTCCAATCCACTCATCGACGGGACTTTACGCGACGCCGGCTGGATCGGTCCCGATTTACGCCGTTCTCGCCAGCGACCATATGGCGAAGTCGAGCCGTCCCGGACATACTCTCCCTTGGCCGCGCACTAGCCAATCGTCTTCGAAAGGAGAGAGTCGATGACCGCCGCGGGGAGACGAGCCACCTCTCCCCGCGCCCCTCTACCCCACCATCCCCGGTTCTGAGAGTGCATCCGTAGTTGGGGTGGCGGTGGGATCACAGGCTTCGCGATCGATATGCTGCGGGTTTGTGGCACCGCTGAGAGCCGTGTCGCGCCGCACAGGAAAAATGCGGCGCCCGGATGATTCGCACGCTTTGGATGTATAATTGCGTGTATGACGCAATTCTGCGTGTAATGGGAGACTCGTATGCAGACACTTCAGAATACTCCGCAGCTGGTTGTCTGGACCGAGCCGCGTACCTTGGAACAGGCAAAGAGCAAGTTCTCAGATTTCCACGCCGATTTCCATTCGATTTCGGCCCGCCGCTTTCGATGTGATCTCCCAAGAAAAAGTGTCTTGCTACTTTACTTCGATGACGATGCTTCCGAGCAGCACTGGGAAAAGATCTTTGAGCTATGCCAGGGGAAACGTCCCGACGCCACTCTTTTCTATTCGCCTCACCATTCCTCTGGGTGGGCATTTCACCTGGGAAGGATTGCCGAGAAGTATCGACTACCGAACGCGGCGTGGGCCTCGAGCTTCCATCACCTCAAACAGTTGCTCCGTGCCAACAACATTTCGCAGGTTGCCGATGCCGCCAAGGGCAGAATCGATATTGTCGGGGCCCGTAATCGGCTCGGTCTGACGCAGACGGAACTGGCAGCGGCGCTTGGTATTGCTACCCGAACCCTGCAAAACTGGGAGAGCGGCGTGGGCTTAAGCCAGATGGCCAAGAAGGTACGGGACCTCTCCGACCTTCTCGGGATGATGGACGAGTTCGTCATCGCTCCGAAAGAAGCGCAATGGCTCAAGACTCCGCTTGAGGCTTTCGGCAATCGCGCCCCGATTGACTTGATCAAGGAAGGGAAGTTGCGCGACCTCATCATCGAGTTCCATCGCCTACGGGAAGGCCAACCTGTATGAGCTTCACGGCTGCTGAATTGGCTGCGATCGACGAATGGGCCGGTCGCGCCAAGCCCCTCAGTGGCGTTTGGTTTCGTAGTGTTCCCGCCCGCTGGATGGATCCTGCCCACGTCCTCAACGGAGAAGGAACGTTTGTGCACGGAGGGCGGTTTGCACCGCCGGGAACCTTGGCGGTCTTCCTCTCGGCCACGGATCAATTAGCAACCGCCGAGGTCACCATGCGAAAGAGTCGCTTGGGTGGTTCGGCTCTCATCACTGTCGACAAATATCCACGCATGGTCTTTGGAGTCGAGGTCTCGCTCGAACGAGTCTTGGCATTCTCGAAACGGTCGATGCCGAAGGCTCTGCATGCGCTTCACGGCCCGTGCCTGGACAAGGACTCGCTCGCGCCATCGTTCGAAATCGGAAGCGAACTGTTGCGCCGATCGATCCAGGCACTGAGGTTTCCGAGCGTCACAGGGCGCGGTTCGAACCTAGTCATCTACAACCGCCACTGCGATCCGTCTTCCTTGAACCTCGTCAACCTTTCCGAGCTCATGACCAAGATCAGAGCCATCGCTGGAGCCCCGTGAGGATCACTTGTAATCTGGATAGACTAGGCAAAAGGCGTTGAGTGCGTCACCTCTTGCGCGGCGGTCAGCGAGCCTCTCCGGCGCAAAATCCCTTTTGCAGGAGACGAGCCCCCTCTCCCCGCCCCCCTCTACCCCACCATCCCCGGTTCTGAGAGGGCATCTTTAGGTAGGGTTGCGGTGGGATCACAAGCTTCCCGACGCATATCGCCCACCCGCGGCATTGTGGCACCGCGGACAGCGCAGCACAGCACGGGAAAAATGCTGCGCAGCGCAAGGCCCGCTCCCAGAGTCTTTGGCCAGGGAAACCATGACTTGGCCGCCTCGCCGTTGGTGGCCCAAGCGACGACTTTCGCCAACCGTCCGCTAGCCGCAATTTACGGCCCTGCATTGACCTCTTCCTGGTACAACTAGCCTTCCAGTACCGAAAGCACTTAAGAGCAGTGGCGAGTGATGAGTGGCTGGTGGCTGGAAAGAACCTCAGCACAAGCGAATCGCTTGAAGAGACGTTATGCCGCACTGCGGTACATCGCAAACCTTTATCACGAGTCACTAGCCACTCGCCACTGTTTCATCCGTTCACAAATATTTCACACACCCCTTGGTAGCACGTTCAGGCTATCGCTGCATTGCACACTAGTGAGGTCACGCCCATGCTTGCTTCCGCTCAACCGAGCTTTGCCAGACGATGAAACATGAAACTCATGTCCGAAACCTTCGAAGCTCTGCTACAGTGCCCTACGAAGGCCCACTCGATCCATTATGGAGTTCCTGCTGAGGTTCGTGCGATCACCGAACTGGTGAAAGGTTACCAGCAAGCTTGCCATCGTGACATCTCCGCGAGACTGAGTGCGACCGTGCCCCCAGACCAGCTATACATGGGGACTCCATCCCTGGAAACTTTGCGGCAGCGCCGTTATTCACTCGCCCTTGAGTGCAGTTTTGAAACGTCATCCATTCAGGCAAAAGTTCATGGTGTCCGCTTGAAGATCGGTAAAGACGTGGATGGAAACAGCTGTGTTCCGTTCCGCTTTTGCTCGGGTGAGAAGATATCAAATACTGACAAACTGTCGTTGGCATTTGACGCTTTTGCATTCTCTCAAGCCACCGGAATGACTCCGCTCATTGGCGAACTCATTTCCGGCCAACAATCGCGGAGTGTCCGTGTCGCGCTGACACCGCTCTACGTAAAAGTCGAATCAATCTTGGAAGCCGGTACTGCGTTATTGTCATCCTCGGGACCTCCCCGCACCATACTGAACAGACATTGCAGCGAGTGCCAATTCGCTTCTCGCTGCACTTCCTCCGCAAAGGAAACTGACGACCTGAGCCTCCTTTCGAAGATGAGTGCCAAAGAACGGCAGCGGTATCACGATAGGGGCATATTTACAGTCACGCAGCTCTCCCACACCTTTCGGAATGGGAAGCGCGTGCGCCAACCGAAGCATGATCATGCACTGAAAGCTCTGGCTATTCGGAAGAACCAGGTGCACGTTCTTGGCAAGGTCGAGTTGGACGATTCGGGAACTCTGGTGTATGTCGATGTTGAGGGCGATCCGGACCGTGATTTCTACTACTGCATTGGCCTTCGCTTCGAAGAATCGGGAACGATGGTACATCGCTCCTATTGGGCCGACGGCCCCTCGGAGGAGCGAAAGATGTGGACGGAGTGCCTCAAAACGTTGAAGCGCATCCACGCGCCCCGCTTAGTCCATTACGGGAATTATGAAATCAGTTTCTTACGACAGATGAAGACGCGCTATCCCGACGCAGCGGAGTCGGACTTGCTCGATACGCTGATCGGGTCTGCTGTTAACTTGGTCTCTATCCTCTATGGCGTGGTCTACTTTCCCACTTGTTCCAACGGCCTGAAGGAGATCGCGCAGTATCTCGGCTTTAGCTGGTCAGCGCCGGAGGCATCGGGACTGGCCGCCCTGTACTGGCGCCGACTTTGGGAGGTCTCTGGGGCGCCTCATTTGAAAGAGAAGTTGCTCCTCTACAATTCCGAGGATTGCGCCGCCGCACAGATCGTCGCCGGAGCACTGTCAGCGCTTTCGCGCTCGCTACCCATCGGTTCCACGGACTTTGTTGACGCTACGACGCTGAAACGCGAATATCCGGGGCGATTCGGAAAAATCGACTTCGCACTTCCAGAATTTCAGCAGATCAATAATGCTGCCCAATGGGACTACCAGCGTGAGAAAGTTTACCTGCGCTCTGGCAAGCCTCGTCGCCGGCTCCAGGGGGCTTCACCACAGAAGGGCATTCGACGCATAGACCATCATGTACAAGAGCAAGAAGAACTGCCTGCGTATTGCAACCATTGCGGTGGGACAGAAATCAAACACTGGGGATGGCTGAAACGTGTCACTCACGATCTCAAAATCACCCGCAACGGCATTAGAAGATGGGTCGTTCGGCACTCCCTCCCGCGATACGTCTGCCGGCAGTGCAAGGCCACATTTCATAAATTTCCCACGCCTCGCCGCAAATATGGCGCGACCCTCTCCGCGTACGTTGTCTACCAGATCATAGAACTGCAACTGTCACAACACGCCGTAGGCAGGAACATTCAGCAGATATTCGGCATTTCGACCTCTCACAATGTAATTAACCGCCTGAAGGCGTCCGCAGCCGCCCGTTATGAGGAAACCTATAAGGCCCTTCTCAAGAGAATCGTGAGCGGCACGCTGGTGCACGCCGACGAAACTCGAATCAACCTCATTGGCAAGAAGGGATATGTATGGGTGTTCACCAACCATGAGGAGGTTGCATTTGTATTCAGCGAGAGCCGGGAAGCCAGTGTTGCGCAGAATGCCTTAGAGGGATTCGAGGGTGTCCTGGTGTCGGACTATTATCCTGGTTATGATTCAATCTCTAGCATGCAACAAAGGTGCCTCGTTCACCTGATGAGGGACATCAACGACGACCTCTGCAAGCAGCCGTTCAACGAGGAGATCAAGGATATCGCCCAAAGGTTTGCTGTCCTGCTCCGTCTGATCGTCCATTCCGTCGACCGGTTTGGGCTGAAAGCTCGACACCTGCGCAAGCACCGAGCGAATGTTGGACGCTTTTTAAGGAAATACTCGGACACACATACAAGACCGAGGTGGCGACCGGGTATCAAAAGCGGTTCGCAAAGAATCGAGATCGATTGTTCACGTTCCTGGATCACGACGGCGTACCGTGGAATAACAATAACGCTGAGCATGCAATCAAAGCGTTTGCACGGTTACGAAACATTGTTGGCGGCACGAGTACAGTCAAGGGCATGCAGGAATACCTCATTTTGCTGAGCATCAGCGAAACGTGCAAGAACAAGGGCGTCAACTTTCTTCAATTTCTGTTGTCTCAAGAAACTGGCCTCGACCGATTTGCAGGCCGACGAGGATCTTCGCGCAAAGCATCGGGTTGATCGATAAATCAGGATCTAATCGAGTCCGGCGTCTTGCGCAAGATCACGCTCGATCTTTCTAATAAGAAACGAAGCACAGGTGAGAACTCGTGTCTCGTTCAGGTTTTCGGAGGATTGAACTGTGAGAATCAAGGCGCTGAACTCTCAGCCCTTATATGTGAATGGCTGCGCGCTTGCACCGACGCCGAGCATGGCGCGAGCTATGCGGTTCAAAGAGTTGGGTATTGCCCGAGGGAAACAGCCGGCAGGCACCACCGTGGATGTGAGCTGCGGCAACCCTCTGTGCTACTTAGCGAAGCATGTTGTACTGCGCAGGTGGAAAAGCTTTGGCGGGAAGTGGCTGCCGTTGGCCACAAAGATTGCAAAATTGCCCGTCGGCGGATCAATCAACCTGCGAGATTACCCCACCGATGCTCCATCGAGGAGCCGGCTTCGAGGCGGTGTGGGTGCGTGTGCTGCGGGCAGGATGTTGAAGTTTTCAACGCAGTCTCTACCTATGGGCGGAATTCGCATCACTCGCACAGGAACGTGGGCCACAGCAGGCACCGAAGAATAAGAATCCAATTCGTTCCCTCGACAATTGTGAATCGGGTTGAGGTCATCAAGGATTGAGATGAACGCCAAAGATCGGTGCCCTTGACGCCATCGGTTTCGGCGCCGCACAGGAGAAATGCGGCGCGGTCAGACGCCCAACGTCCCCAGCGTTTGTGGTGATGCAAGCGACGACTTTCGCCAACCGCCCACCAGCCGCGATTTCCGGCCCTTTATTGGTCTCCACCTTGGTACAACCCGCCTTCCACTCCCGAATGCATCGAGAGCGGTGTCGAATGGATCCCTTGGCATTCACTAGCCACTAGCCACTCGCCACTTGCCACCAGCCACTGTTTCCTCCGTTCACAAATTTTTCACACGGTCTCCGGTAGGAGACCGGCGGCTCCGCTGCAATGCACACTAGAGAGGTCACGCACATGCCCAACTTTGCTCATTCGAGCTTTGCCCATCTCTGCGCCCACCTTACAAAAGCAGTGACAAGTGGTCAGTGGCTCGTGGCGAGAAAGTCGCCTAGTACCGGCAGCTCGCAGAAAGAGACGCAGTTCCGCAATGTGATACCTCGCAAATCACTCGCCACTATCCACCAGCCACTAGCCACCATCGCCAACTCCTTCTGCCGATTGGCAGAGCGCGCCAAAATCAGGCCAGCCACATTGGTGCAGGCGATGAGCAAGACAAGGCCCACCGCGGTCATGATGAGTTCAAGCATGGCTGCAATCTGGTTGCTCTCGCCGTTCAAGGCCTCTCGTGCTGGCAAAAGCTGGAGAGTGGGAGCATCACCCTCGCTGAAGATCGGCTTAGCGCCGTTCAGCACTTCCGCATGAAAAAGTGTGGTTGCCTCAGCCTGTGCCTGCCCGATGGAAACGCCCGGCTTGAGCCGGCCACCCAGGACGACCCACCATGTTGCCGGATCGGACAGCCGATCCTGTGTCCCCCATTCGCCCCGTATGCGCTTCGCAAGCGACAATGGCATGAAGAAGTCCTGGCTCTTGCCGGGCGTCAGGCTGGTAAAATTCTGTTCGGCAACGCCTACGATCGCGACATCCACGTTGTCGAGGCGAACTGTGCGGCCTACTGCGGAAGGGTCGGCGCCAAAGGCGCGCTGCCAGTAGCTGTAGTCCAGCACAATGGCTGGCGATGCAGTGGGCGCGTCATCTGCAAGGCCCAGGGGTCGCCCCATGATTGTCTTTGTGCCGATGGTCGAGAAGTAGCCGCCCGAAACAAACTCGCCGCGCGCAATATTGGCCGGTCCGTTGCCGCTGAAATCCACATCGAGGCCCCCCCCAAATGCCATCACACCAGAAAATGTGGCCGTGTGGCTACGCAGAGCCTCATAAAACGGTACGGAAAATGAGCAATCCCTTGTGTTGTCGTCGCAATCGCCGTAGCTGCTGAGTCCGTTCAGCTTCGGGTCGTGACGCGAGCTCCAGCTAAAGATCACCAGGCGCTGCGGATCTTCGGCCGCCACCGATCGCAGCATCACCGCATCGACCACGCTAAAGATCGCAGTATTGGCGCCGATGCCAAGTGCCAGCGTAAGAATCGCAACCGTGGCAAAGCCCGGGGATTTTGCCAGCATCCGCAGCGCATAGCGCAAATCCTGTATCGTCTGTTCGATCCAAAGCAGGGATCGCTCGTCGCGATGCGCTTGCTTTGCCTGTTCCACGCCGCCGTAGGCCCGCTTCGCGGCCAGCTGGGCTTCTTCAGGCGCCATGCCGCGGCGTTCGAAATCGTCGGCCAGCAGCGTAAGATGCGACGCAACCTCGCGCGCAAGCTCTTCTTCCGCGCGATTGTTGCGGAAAAGATTGCGGAACCTGGATAGGATTCGTCTTGAACGCGACAACACTATTGCTCCTCCGCCAACAGTTTTTCAACGACGCCGGACATCTGACGCCAGCGCACAGTCTCTTCTTCTAGTGCCTTCAATCCCGCCTTCGTGATGGCATAGTACTTTGCTTCGCGGTTCTTCTCCGTCTTGCTCCAGGAGCCACGTGTCCAGCCGTGCTGCTCCAGCCGGACAAGCGCCGGATAAATAGTGCCCTGGTTGAGGTTTAGTGCGTCCTCCGAAACCTGCTGGAGCCTGTTTGCAATACCATACGCATGCTGCGGCCCCATCGTGGCCAGGGTGCGGAGAATCATCAGATCGAGTGTGCCTTGCAATATCGGAATGGGCATCATCTTTTTCACTTGGTATCCAAGTAGACATCCACTTCACTTGAATGTCAAGTGGAAAAATACAAGGCTGATTTTCGAATCTCGGCTGACATGTTCGATTGGAGAATGAAGGCGGCTTCTTGCCGCTTACTGTATGCCGCAGATCATTGAGATCCTGCGGAATTCCAGATCGAGGACCACTCAGGAATGACTGATCGGTTCCTGGGAGTCGGCAACGGTTTACCGATCTCCTTGGACAACAGCGTCAACTCTCGCTAACAGATCAATGCGCGTTTCCAAGATCAGGTACGGCGAGCGGCTATTTGATCTGCAGAGGGTAGTAGTACGACGCCTGATCCTGATCATGCGTGGTGGAGAGAAAATAAGCCCCGGGCTTTGACTTCCGCAAATCAAGGTCGACGGATATTGCTTTCCGGTCTCCATTGCCAGTTGCGGTGGCACTGCTCTGAGCCACAAGGTCATTGCCTGTGTCTGATTGCGAGTGACAGCAACCGCGCATTGACCCGGTTCGCTGTAGCGGGGAAGGATGATCGTTGTCTTGAATGGAGCCGGGCTAGGAACCCGCCGCAGAGCTGCCCCCCACGCAGCCCACGCGCCGCGCCAGCCGCACCGCCGATCTAGCGCGCGCAGAACGAGCGCAGCAATGTAATTGAAAAGATTGGCAAACCCATCGCTCACCCGGCGAAACCCGTCGCCTCGAGCGCCGGCGAAACTCATCGCGTCGGCCGGCCAGTCAAGCCTCTTGCTTCTCGACTTGCCCGACGTGATCATCCGATCCGAAGGTGAAGATCTTTCCACGAGCCTGGTACATCCGGAGGTTTGCCGCAGCTCGAAACCACTCGCTCGCCCCATCCTGTGTTCGCCTCCCCCGGAGC
>Ga0302320_10004209_pt1 | contig 32755 bp, 32 predicted proteins | sample Bog_T0_3_FD_202130 | JGI IMG/M metagenome (GOLD analysis project Ga0302320, IMG submission 202130) | Peat permafrost microbial communities from Stordalen Mire near Abisko, Sweden - Bog_T0_3 | ecosystem: Environmental > Terrestrial > Soil > Wetlands > Peat | place: Sweden: Abisko, Stordalen Mire... | reverse complement strand
ACTCCTTTTCAATGTCATCATAATCTGTTGTAGTGTCTTCGATTGTGTCATGCAACACAGCTGCAGCTAAGATCCGCTCATCTTTGACCCCAAAGACCTGGCTTAATATCATTGCAACCCGAAAAGTATGACTGATATAAGGAGTTTCATTATCCTTCCTAAACTGGCCAATGTGCTTACGTGCCGCAAAAGATATAGCCTTTAAAATAAGATCAATTTCTCCCATAGTTTTCATTTCTCTCTCCGCAAACATTCATATTTTATTATACTCTTTTTATCCTTCCGTAGCAAAGTTTGGTCATTTACCCCGGGGTTCCTACAGGTATCTGTGTCCAAGGCTGCACTACCCTGTCTAGCTACTTAAACCTGCCTAGAGAGCCTTTAAAAGGACAAACCTTATCTAAAAGAGGCCTTTAAAGCAGGGTTTAGATCAAGATTGTTTTTGATCTAAAAGTTTTAAAATTACATCCCTAACATTCGCCATGTCTGAAGCTTTTCTTGCTGGGACATATTTAATAAAAACATCATATGCCTCTTTTTTATTTTTCAACCCAGTAGCTTTAGCATAATCAACGAGTGCCTTATCATATTGCTCTAAAGAATAATACGCAAGTCCCCGGTCATAATGGGCATCTACATGATTAGGATCTATTTGGATTGCTTGATTATAATCAGTAATGGCCTGATTCAAATTACCCATTTCAAAATAGACAAATCCCCGAACATCATAAAACTCTGCATTCGTAGAATTTATTTCAATGGCCTTATTGCAATCTACTATAGCTTGATTGTAGTTGCCTTGTTTGCCATAGGCAAAGCCACGGCCTTCATAAATCGGTGCTAAATTAGGGTTTATTTCAATGGCCTTGGTATAGTCAGCAATGGCTTGAGCATAATTGTTTTGTTTCGTGTAGCAAGCCCCACGCATACTGTAGGCCTTTACATCGTTGGGGTCTATTTCAATGGCCTTAGTAAAGTCAGGAATAGCTTGAGTGAAGTTACCCTGTTTGGCGTAAGCAAGACCACCTTCGTCATATTGTGCTGCAGTTTCGGCAGGTGTCGTTAAACCAAGTGAAGGTTGATTTTCAATACCATAGGACCTCTTAATATCGATATTTACTTGCTCAGCATCATAAATCATACTTGAGGTATTGGGCTTTGCATTAAAACATTGAATTGTTAGTGTTTCCAATGGCGCATGAAGAATGTAAGAGCTCCCGCCAGAATAAGTAGTGGATCCTGAATAAAATCCGGTAGCAGAGTTGCTATTACCAAACATACTGATACTTCCCGTTGTATTTGCCATGACAGGAGTAGATATTGCTGCCGTACTTACCTCCTCATTTTCACCTAAAATAACAAAATATCTATACCCATGTGCTAAAGTCAATTCTGCGCTTCTCAAGATAGCAAAGTCCATAGCCCTTGATCCGCTAGTTGAAGCATTCCCATGAAATCTAACCCGAAAAACACCCTCTTGTATTTGAGTGCTGGAATATCCTTTTCTGAAAAACCCTGCTTGTTGATACGGCGTTGCACATCCAGCAAAAAATGTAACGAGCACAACCAAAAATAGTTTATTCATATCACCCCTTCCTTATTGTAATTTAGAAATTTTATTAAGAATCCGTTGAGCCGTTTTCTTCAAAGCATTTCTAACTAGAAATTCTTCAAAAGTCGTTTGATTATAGGGTTGAGCGGCTCGCTCTAATCCCGCTAAACAAGCAAGCCCAGTTGGACCCAACTCAGGGTTGTAACCTCCAATCCCTAAGCAAATATTCCAAATCTCATCACCATACCTTCGCATTAAACGAATAACCGTTTTACGACGAACACCCTCTTCTCTTTGTTTTTGGGTTAAGGTCTGATCTCCTAATGGATTATAGGGGCGAAGTAGACATTCACTTGCAGCTTCAGTTGAAAGTTCTCGCAGCTCACTCAAAGAATAGGCTTCTTTCATCCATACTTCAAAACTGTGATTGCGACGAAGCCCAAACCACCACTGGATTGATTCAATCATATTAAAAATTATACACCATCATATGTGGGGGTGTCAAAGATCAATACACCATACGATAATATGGTGTATGCCTGAAAAGATTAATATTGATTTTGGGGGAAAACTAAAAGAAATCCGCCAACAGCAGAACATGACCCAAGAAAAGCTCGCGGAATTAACCCGCACTAGCTATAAATACATTCAAAGAATAGAGGGTAAAAATCCCCCAGACATACGACTTTCCACCATAGAAAGAATTGCTAAAGCCCTTAAGATCCGCGTCTCTCAGTTTTTCAAATTATAACCTGATAAAATCTGAACTCCTAGCTTCTGTCCTACAGCTCTCTCCCCAGCACTTTTTCTATCAAAAAATCGTTTAATATCTTATAATCTAGACATCAAATTACCTGATGACAATAGTTGTTAAAGGTTGTCGAAAAATGTGAGGGATCTTGGCAAAAAATACCAACGATATTAGCATTCATTTTAATCACAGGGTAGCCCCCGCAAATCATTTGACCCCGGAACAGGTAAAAAGCCTAACAAAAGAATTGGAAACCATATCTTTAAAGAAATTTCTCAATAATTCAACAATTGGTTTCCCGGAATGGGTCATGCTTAAAGGGAAAAATAAAGAAATCGCTTATATAGATACTGCTTATGAAGATAGAGGCCCAGGATATATTGGTGACGCGAAGTATAAAATAGTTTTTGAATTTCCTCTTTCCATTACTGTGGATGAAATAAGAACATTTACAGAATCGGCTTTACGCTTGTTTAAAAATAAATTTGAAGGTGAAAAAGAGTTTTCTTCTGATGGGACATTTAAGGTGATTACAAAAAAGCCTTATAAGGAAACCGTGTCCTCTTTCGCTGGACTAAAGCTACGGTGGCGGGTAAGAAGTTGTGCTGATAATAAGCCTTATGGAACATTTTCTACCAGATCTGAATATTTTAAAAAGAGGAATAAATGGATTTGTGATCAATATGCTACCCACATTAAGGCTGCTTTAAGTTCAGACTCAGCTTGTGACAAAATTCGAGATGCTCTTGCACTGCTCACTATTACTCACTTTGGGGAGTGGCCTAAAAAGGAAAGAGAGCCACATAAAGGAGCATTAAAGGCCAAAGGCAAATCCCCCCTGGATCTGTTTTCTGAAACAATTAAAGATATAATTCATAGAAAATCTTAGTCCCCTTCTAACATCCTATCATTTCAATAAGTTGTAAACTCATCCGCGCCCATTCCATACATAGTCAAATTTTTTAGGCAAGGTATAATTTTTCACTTTAAGAAAGGAAAAATTATGCAGAAACCTCCCAATGAGAAATGCCCAAGATTTCAAGCTTGTAATGTTCCTGTCTGTCCTTTGGAACCTTTGATGGATGAAAGATTGGCTTTGCCGGGAGAAGAAAAATGTACCCTTGGTAAGACCATTAGATTGAGATTAGGTAAAGACCTGCCTTGGCTTGGGCTGACTCCAAGAGAAAACGCTGCAAAATGTAGATGGGACGCCCTGCCAGAGTCAGAAAAAGAAATTATCAAAAAAAGAGCCTCTGAAGTCCTGAAAAAATCAAAAAGCTAAATATGGAATACCTTTCTACTATTTGTAAGAGATCTTTCTCTACAGCCGAGTTAAATGACAAAAAACCGCATAGAATGACCATTTTATTAACGGGTCACAATACATTTTGTTATATCTGCCAAAACCTTATAAAACCTTACATTTAAATGTTTACAAAAGTTTACACAAAATGAGCGCATAAAATTCGGCCAGAACTTAACAAAACTTAATATTTAAGGGTCTAAAAAAGCTAACAAAAGTTAACATTTAAAAACTACAGAAAACTACATCTGTAAATGTTGAAAAATGTTGACCTTTGTTGACATCCCCCATGCTCTCTCTTGAAGATTGCAAAAAGTATATTAAAACCCCTCATACTGATGAAGAGATCCTACAGATACGGGATAGTCTCTACCAGCTAGCAAATATTTTTCTTGAAAATTATTTAAAAGGGAACGAGAATGAAGAAAAGCAAAACTCTATTAAATAAGCCACCCAGTAAGTCTGAAAAGATTATGAACGCTATTATCTATTGCCGCGTCTCGACCAAAGAACAGGCTGAAAAAGGTTATAGCCTTGAAGGTCAAGAAAAAGAATGTCGGAAATTTGCGCTCGATAACAGCTTCGGAGTTGATAAGGTATTTGTTGAACGTGGTGAAAGTGCTAAAACACAAGACCGAACTCAGCTTCAAAATCTCATCAAATACTGCATCCAAAACAAAAAGAAGCTCTACGCAATAATCATCTGGAAATGGGACCGGCTAGCCCGCAACCTTTCCGATCAGATGGAATTAGTTAAGAACTTTAGCTCTCTTGGTATCCGTGTCTTTTCTGCTACTGAAAACAATGAAGACAATGCCACGGGCAAACTGATGAGAAATATCATCGGTACTTTCGCCCAATTTGAAAATGATCTTAAGAGTGAGCGTACATCCAGTGGCATGAAGCAAGCTATCCAGCAAGGCCGTTGGTGCTGGCGAACTCCAATTGGCTATATTCGTTTTCGAGATGATAAAAATAAATCCTCAATTATGCCTGCAGAAGATAGTAAGTATGTGAAAGAGGCTTACCGCTTGTTCGAAACAGGCTTATATAAACAGACGGACCTTATCCCTATACTTAAGAAATTAGGCTTAAAAAAGATCAATAAGAACATTCTAAACCGTCTTTTAACCAACCCTCTGTACGCAGGACTTATTAAATGTAAGTGGTTCTCAGAACTTGTCCCAGCTATCCATAAGCCAATTATTACTCAAGAAACTTTCTTCAGAGTTCAACAAATATTAAGCGGCAAAAAGCCATCTCTTATACCTCGGGCAAGGAATCACGCTGATTTTCCCTTGAGGAGGTTCTTAAGATGTCCAAAATGTGACACCAGGCTGACCGCAGGCTGGTCTACAGGCAGAAAAAAGGTTAAGTATGGCTACTACCACTGCCATGCCAAGGGATGTACTTTAAACATTAAGAAAGACATTGTTGAGGCTGATTTTCTTGAATACCTTAAATCCTTTAAACCTCGAGAAGATGTGCTGGATCTTTTTAATGCCATAGTTATTGATGCCTGGAACACCCAGCAGTCTGATCTGATCAAAGAAGAGTACAGGATAGAAAAGGAATTAAAAGAACTACTCGAAACACAAAACCGTATAGATAAGCTTATGATCAGTGGAACATTTGATGAGGAAGCCTATAAAAGAAACACCAATGACTTGGAAGGTAAAATTCTAGCTAAGAAAATTGAATTAAATGAAGCTCGGATTGATCTAAACGATATCGAAGCCTGCCTCAACTACTGCAAATTCTTCATCTCAAACCTCGCCAACCTCTGGGCAACCTCAGAAGTCAGCCTAAAACAACGGTTCCAAAGTCTGATTTTTCCAGAAAAAATTTATTATGAAAACAGGACTTTTCGAACCACCGCAACATCCATAATTTTCAAGAGGTTACAAGGAGAGAATCCCGACTTATCTTCTTTGGTAGCCCCAACCGGATTTGAACCGGTGTTTTCTGCCTGAGAAGCAGACGAAATGTCTATTTGAATATAAATTGTACCAAAGTGTGACTCATTTGGCACTCAATTTGTTATTGACTAAAAGACTAAAAGTTATATTATAACCTCGCTGGTAGGTGGAAACGTAGCCTATCTCTCTTTTTATCTCATCTCCTTTAGATCAGTGGCTCAGCCCCGGTCCATATTTGAGAGAATAAAAAATCTCCAAGATGACCGAGGTGCTTGAGCCAGTCTGGTCACAAAGGAGGTGAGGTAAAATGGAAGTACAGCCGAAGTTACGGCCAGGATACCGTTTGGTATTCTGCCGGTACATCGTCAGAAATGGAAGAACTATTTACCCCAAAAGGGCAAAATTCTTTCGTTTCTGGGCTAAGATAAGGTAAGCACTTGCCTTAGCCTTCTACCTACCAGCAAGTATAACATTTACGTACCCAGCCGCAATATATACCTCAAGTTTTTATCCTCAAGTCGTTGGTTAATCCCTCAATTCATTCAACAAAATTTGTAATTGGTCAAACGCTGCTCTCTTTGCCTCATCACTTGTCGAAAAATTACCTTTGCTCCACTGTACACCAATGGCATATTCCCAGCCAGGGCTATAGAGATTTTTCATGATAACAATCCTACGATTACTGATCTTTAAATACTCATTGCCCATAAAAGAAATTTTCCATTTACGCTTAAACAAATTTGATCGCTTGGAAGCCTTATTCCGTAATACCTGCTCTCTTTTCTTCGGGCCCACATAGTCATCGGACATTTTTCCTGCACAAATACAACCCACCCTTAACTCATTAGGATATTCTTGATGTTCCATGATATGAACATATCGAATTCTTTCATTACCGCACATCTGGCAAGTTTCATAGCCATCCCCCTCTTCACCGCCTGTATCATGGCAGTCGGAACAATGCCAACCTTTATGTGGTATACCGCTTTGATCCCAGTGATTCATAGGGGTAATTTTACTCTCAACCCCAAAAATGGACAAGCTCAATGTTTTCTGTTAACCTAATTAAAACCGACCAAGACAATATAGCTTTCAAATGGGCTTAGGCCCTACCCCGCTTTTAACCTTGGTCGGTTTAGCGGGGTTTTTATTTATGAAAATTTAATTTCTATGAATTTTAAGGAAAGAATAAGATTAATACTTGGCTACATTCGATACTTAGAAGAAAGTCCATATTCGACGCTTGGTGTAAATATTTCCCTAATCAAAACTCTCATTCTATCCACACATAAAGCAAATGTCTTGGATTCGGATGTTAAATACCTTTTGGAAAAAAGATATATACGTCCTTGGGTTGGAGAATACACTGTTTTTTATCAGTGGGCTGACTATATTGTAAAAATTACATCCGACGGTATTGACTTTTTAGAACAAGAACAACTTCCACCAATAAAATCCCAACAAATCAATCAATTTATACAAGGTCAAAATGTTAACGTGAGCGGCACCGGTAATGCTCACCAGACAAATATTTCTAATTCTTTTAACGAAATTTATACATTAATTGAAAAACAATTTGCTAATAATGTTCCACTAAAAGAGGAAATAAAAAAAGATATCGACGAATTTCAACAAGAAATACATAAAGGTAACTTTTCAAGAATAAAAGAAATATACGAAAAATTAAAGAAAAAGGTTGAGTTTATAACGCCAATTCTTCAAGGCATTATTGTAGAAGCAATAAAAAAATGGTTCGGTTTTTAAATGAGAGGGTTTGGGATTTCTATTAATGCGAAATTACGATAAAGTGCATCACACTATCTTCGTCAAAGACAAATTAAGCGCTCACTTCTGGTCTGACTTAGTTTATATTAAAGACATTCCCCATGTTGTCCTTGTTTGGGGGACGGATAAAGACGGTCATGACTTCCCGCAATTCTCTGCCCCCCTTGACGCTTCGAAATTACATTTATTGCCCGGATCCAAAGTAAAATATCTTTACGAATTCCCTGTCGAACTGCAAGACAAAGATTATGAAATGCTTCGTCCATTTCTAGGCCTTCCCCAAGATAAGTAGTTCCGCTTATCATACAGTATCCTCCTTTAGTTTAATAGACGACCACGACGGCAAACTTATCGCCTGCTTTACTTCTAGCACCAGCACACTTTTTTTCAACACCCAAAGGGTACTTATCTAATTCAAAATTTATTGTCTCGGAACCATGAAAAAGAAAAAATAAAAATTACAGAGGCAAGTATCATAATAGAAAAAAAACCAAAGGGATGAGTAAAAACCCAATAAAAAAAATAACACAGATAAATCAGGAGTAGTGCTGTATATATATCGAAAACATTAAATTTTTTCATAATGTTTAATCTTATTTAATTTTGAGGCTCATTCCCTAAACATCCTGGTGTATAGCATGGCCCATATTGGGGATTGTTTCGTTCTTCCTGTTGTTGGGCTTGCGCTTTTAGCAAACGAATTTGTTGTTCTTGCTTCTCTTGTTGCGCTTCTTGTTCTGATTGAGCTTCCTGTTCTTGAATATTTGCTCGTCCTGCTTGTATTTGTTGCCATTCTTGATCTTGCTGTGCTTGATATTGGGCTTGTTGTGCTTGCCATGCAGAATCATCAACAGTAGGTCTATAAGCGGGCGTACTTTGCTCCCAATCATTCGCCACTTGAGCAATTCCCTGGGAATACTCTGATTCAATTCCAGCATATTCTGAGTTGATTTCTCCAATCTCCTCCCGGTATTCCTCGTATGTTATTTTGTTATTAGCGTATAGTGATCTTGCTCGTTGTAATGCCTCGATTCGACCTTGCTCTATCTCCCTACGATTTTGTTTTATACCAAAAGGGTCTAACGGATTACAGCCAGAAATAAATGGAATGACTAAAAGAACTAGAATTAAAAATAATCTATTCAAAAGCACCTCCTTTATTTCTTCAAGTTTTCTGCCTTAGAAATCAAACCGGCTATATATTCTTTATCGTCTCCACCTAAAAGCCATAGCCTATTTAATGACAAAATGGAATTTATGAAATCTTCTTTATTATCTTCGGATAAATTTGAATCATGCAAAACCTTATCCAATAGACCAGATTGCTTTTGATTTATCTTTCCTTGTGCGTACAAAGTATCTATAAGTTCAACAGCATAATCAAACATTCTATTCTTACTGGCCTCAATTTCATTTTTTGTTTCTTCAGTAAAAGCTTGAGTTTTCTGCATTATGGCCATTTTTTCGCTCTGAGACACATTAGGGTCTTCAAATTTTTCCTCTGCTGGAGATTTAGTCTCCAGCAAACCTCTTGTTGAATCTACTAAATCCTTACAACTATCTTCGGCTTCTTTTGGGGTTGAGCCCGTCTTAATCATTGGGTCTTCACAGTTCTTTTTTACTTTCGCAACCTGTTCTTCTGCTTGAGCAATAATATACGGGTCAGTTTCTTGTTGGGAAGCAAAAATAAATTTGTAAGGAAGAGCAATAAGAACTGAAACCAACGTAAAAAATATCAATTTTATTTTCATTTTTATCACCTTTTTAATATACACCAGGCCCCTTAAGAAATTCTTAACTCGTTTAAAGTCTAACACCCAACACGTTTGGTGTAAAGAATTGGGTGGCAGACCTATAATCTTCTCATGTCCGAAAATAAAGAAATAGTCAAAAAATTCTCCCGAAGATTGAAGAAATTGAGGTTAAAAAAGAAAATGACGCAGGAAAAACTTGCGGAAACGGCAGACATTTCTTATAAAAACCTGCAATATCTTGAATCCAAAAACCCCACCTGTCCCAGCTTGATTACATTGAATAAAATCGCCAGAGCCTTTGGTATTTCAATTTCACAGCTTCTAAAATTCTGATCCCTAATCTGCATATTGCTGGTAGTTAGAAACATCTTCGCGGCCATCTGGTATGTATCTGTAATCCGAATCTGCCACTCGTTGCATGGGCTGACTTGTGTTATAAATCGGAATTTCTTTATAGTTTTGGTCAAAGGCCCATTGGAGCATCTTAAAGCAATCTGCTCGCCCTGGGCTTCGGGGAGGGTCTAACCTTTCCTTGATATCTTTTTTTTCAATTAACTGTATCTGACCTGACCGATTTTCAAACCATTCGTCGGCCTCAAGTTCTTCAATCAAGTAATCGTTTTGATGGCTTACGGCGGCAATACCATTTAATCCCCGCTCACGGGCAACAAAGGCCGCCTCTGCTCTTTTGTTTGCGTAGATGCGTTTCTTCTCTTGCCCTGGGCCAGCGTTTGTGACATCAAACGCCGCGCTTGACCCGTGAAACTTGATTATCTGTATCCCTGCAAGATATTGCTCTGGCATCTTGGTCAATTCTTGCCATACACCTATACCAATTCCATCTGCATCAACTATAATGAAGTTTCCAGAACAAGCCTTGCACATCTCTACTGCTCTGATTGCGGCCACGCTGGGGGCTATTGTAGCTGTTGTGTAGACCTCTGTAACCTCGCCTCCGCTTCCGGCCATGAATACGTTATCATCCATCCCTTCACCAGCAGAATCAACGGCAACTCCTCGATTGAAAGAAAACCTTGCCAAAAAGCCATGACGCTCTTGCATCTTGTTCATCACGTCCGGCCCAAACAATTTATTGATGGACTGACTTGGAACCTGTCCTAACACGCGGCTTATCCAGCGCGGATCACCTTCGCCCCAGCGTTTGCGCTTATCCTCTACCCATTCGTAAGTGACAAGTCCTGGAATTACGATTGACTGCGTCTTATAGTTCGGGCTGTCCAGGCATGAAAAATGAAACACAATATTGCTTTTTTTGTCTTTAAGTCCTTTGGCAAACCTGCCATCTGTGCGTGTTGGATTGCCCATAAACACGATTAAGACATTCTCTCCGGTTGCAATGCCGTCAATTTGATCGTAAATGTTATCCTCAACGCTTTGGGCTTCGGTGACTAAGATACACTGATTAAAGGCTGATCTGATTCCCTGGAACTTGCCGCCACCACTTCCGGCGCTTTCTTTTGTGGTAAATCCTATCAAGAACCATTCGCCTTTCTTGACTTCAATGTATGGTTCGTTAAGGGGATTTCCCCATTTAATCTTCTTTCCATTGTACCGGGTCATTGTTTCGGCCCACATGATGTATTTAACTTGTCTATCTGTTGGCGCAGTAAGCACTACCTTTGAGGGTACGCACGTATCAAGGAACCAATTGGCAATACAGCCACCTAAGAAGTCTTTGCCTAACGAATGGCCGGAGGCAATGTAGATAGGCTTGCGCTCTTTCATAGCTATTGGAATTGCGTCAATGACTTGTTTTTGGGGTTCTGTGATGGGAAAGGGAAGCTGTAACTGCTCTTTGAGATAGAGAGGAATACTCCCTTTCCATTGTTCAATCATAATCTTGGTATCACGCTCAAGATTAGGCGATAACTTCGATGGTTTCTCTTTTTTCATTGTTAATCACCTTAAAGATTATTTGGGCAATATTGACGTTAAGATCGCCGTCTTGTTTATCACGCCATTTAGCTGGCTGTCTATTTTTAAGCCAAAATATCATTGATGTTGGATCAGGGGGATAGTGTTCGTCATATTCTTGGCTGATAATTTTTGCGCCGTGTTGAAAAAATTTGACGGCTTTATGTGTGTATCCATTGGCCCTCTCAAATAGACTTTTCTCAACTTTGGCATCTGCTTCTTCTTTGGCTTCTTTTAGGGACTTACAAAACTCTGGATATTGTTTTTTCCAACGGTTTAAAGTTAATTCATTGATTTTAAAAAATGCGGCCATTTCTTTATCAGTGAATCCTTTAAGGCAAAGAATTTTTAATTGCTCTTTATTTACACTGGAATATTTTGATGGTCTTGCCATAATTCCTTTCACCAAACAATCGGACGATTATTTATTGTTGCAAATCCCTATATGGAAACACCCTGTTTTTCAAGGGGGGTATTGTTTGCATAGCGTTGCCAATAGCCAGACCTGTTTCTGGGCCTGCCGTCTTTGGCCCCTGCTGGCCTCCCCAGGCGTTTACCTTTAGCCCTGGCATTGTCTAACCCCAAGAATGTGCGCTCACGGATAATCTCACGCTCAAAGTCAGCAAGTGCCGCAAACACATGAAACATGAGCTTGCCGCTGGCCGTTGATAGGTCTATGTTTTCCCGCATGGAAATAAATTTGATCCCCTTATCCTCAAGTTCTTGAATCTCAAGTATTAACTCAGACAATGACCTGGCCCAGCGGTCAAGCTTCCAAACAAGAACGCCGTCAAATTCTCTAAGCCTTAAACGGCGTAACACTTCTTGCTTAATAGGCCGTGTCTTGCGGCTGGATTCTGTTTCTTCAAAGACTTCATATTCCCAGCCACTACGCTTTGCAAATTCTTCCAGTTCCCGGCGTTGTGCCTCCGGGTGTTGATCGCGTGTAGATACCCTGCAATAAATTCCTATTTTCATTTTGTTTTTCCTTTCCTTTAAATTATTCCTTGTTTAATTATATTGAATAGAACAACTCTTTTCCCTTCCTGGCAATTCCTTTCGGTTTCCTTCAATTCTTTTCAATTCCATTCGCTTCAATTCTGTTCGATTCAGTTCTATTCTTATTATAGATAATATATGGATTAAACTGGCAGAGCCCTTGCCAGTGTAGTCCCCGTTGTGAGAGTTGACCGCACAGAGCGGGGAAAGCTTTGGGCCCCACCAATTTATTCAATAATTGATGCTTCATAGAAATATTCCTGTTTTGATAACTTTGTTCTTTTAATTTTTAAACGATCCCCCACATTAAAATTACTCATCAATTCTGCAAATTTTAATGACCTTACATCTATGGGCTTCTCAATACCTTGAATTAAACGAAAACGATAACGCATAGAAGGAACAGTTGAATTGTTTTTAAACTTAAAATCTACCGGATCACAACCTAAAAAAATTACTTCATGAAATTCATTTGGTGGCCAAGTCCAATATTGTGAGTTCATAAGCACATACCTATTTAATTTTTCCCCATACTTTTCCATCATACGGATTCCTTTATTTCCCAATCCGCAAACAAAATTCTTATGTCCTCATCGATCTTCTGGTTCAGGGCCTGTGAATAATCACGTAACTGCATTGGGTTTGCATGGCCCATACGATCCATAATTGTTGACCATGGTATCCCAAGGGCCGTCGAATATGTGCCATAGGTTCGTCTAAAATCATGCGTCATTGCCTTGACTGCCGCCCTTTTTAGAATTTCCTGTACGTACCTATAAATCGTTTTTTGTGATCTTCCAAATATTGTGACATCATCCGACTTTCTGATCTTGTTGATTGCTTGGAAGGCAGGATTAGGGATTTTCTGAATCCGGGCCTTCTTGAATTTCCCAGTGACAAGGATAGTCTGTCTTTCAGGAAAAACTTTCTCCCAGCAAGAGTCACAAACTTCTTGAATCCTGAAACCAGTTTGCAGAAGAAATAAAACTAAAGCCCTATCGTAATCTTTCCCCTCTGTCACTTCTAATAGCTTTCTGATTTCTTCCTGACTAAGAAATCTTGTTCGCTTTACCATTTTTCCTATCGGGATTCTACGTAGGGGATTTTTCGTAATGAAATCTCTGTTTTCAAGATCCAAAAACAATTTTTTTAGTGTTCGTTTATACCCCGAAATTGTGGACTCAGAAAGTCCCCGTTCAGATAAGTGTTTTAGAAAATCTAAAATGTGGTCTTGCCTAATATTTCGAACAGCAATGACTTTTTTACAAATGAAATCAGCAAACTCTTTGGTGTGCTGTTGGTACTTATAAATCGTTTTATGATCCAGTCCTTGGCTTGCGAGACTTTTGTTAAATGCGGCTTCGATTTCATAAGCTGACAAATCCGGCGCATCACCGCTGAAATTCTTAATAAATTTCTCGAGCTCAAATTTAGCCTTTAACTTATTGCTCGTAAATAAAGACCTGCGCATCTTAATACGGCGACCATCTGGTCTGCGTTCGTACCAATATACGTACCAAATTTCGTTTTTGCGACACTCTAAATGGAATCGAGGCTGTTTCATTTAGAAACTTCTTCTTTGATTGTACTGAATCTTTTGGGCCAAATTTCGCCTGGTTCAACATCAAAAATTCTAGCAATTTGGAAGCAAAACCCATCTGGAGTCTGACCTCGACCAGTCTCCCACCATGAAATTAGTTTCTCGCTTACACCCAATTTTGATGCAAGTTCGAACTGTGTCATTGCTTTGGTCATCCTAATTATCTTTAATTGACTCAATGCCATCGTTTACTCCCTTCTTGCTAGAATCTTTTTCTAGAAAATTTCCAAAAAAATATATGAACTACCTGCCCCTAAAACTTTCAATCCATTTTTCTAAGTCTTCCCGTTTCATGCGAATTGAGTTTCCCATGCGAATCAGTAAAGACCCTGGAATTTTTCCCCCCTCGATATATTGATATATTGTTTTTGGTGCTTTATTAAGCCTTTCGGCTATTTGCGGTACTGTCATCAAGGCTTCCATGTCGATCTCCTTTTCTTTCTTTGCCAGACAAGGAAAGAATAGCATTGATAAACAATCTTGTCAACTATTCTTTACAAACCGGCAAAGAATAGGTAAGATAAGGCATGAGAAAATCTACGTATCCGTCAGAAACAAATTCTATTGGTGGGCGCATCCGTGCTAGAAGAATGGATCTTGGTTTGTCACTTAAAGAAGTTGCTGATAAGGTCAAGACAAAAGAAGGTGTTTTAAATGAAGGATACCTCCATAGCATTGAAACAAACAAAAAAATGCCTTCAATAGAGGTCGCGGCTAAAATATGCACTGAGCTGGGATTGGATTTCAAACCTATCCGAAATGCCATTGCGATCAAAAATCTTCAAAAAGTTGCCGCCTCTAATGGCTTTATTTTTAAAACCGAATTTTTGGAAAAACTCTTCGCGAACCCCAAGGGATTTATAAAGGAATTAAAGGATGACGAAAATAAATATGAGCAAAGAATAAAGGAAAGAAAGATTGAAACTCAAAAACAGTTTAAAAAATATATAATATCAGCCCAAATATCTCCTGGATCGAAAATCGATCTTGTGTCTGGATATAAAAAGCCCTCCCTTAAATAGCCCTCCTTTAAATTTGGCACTCAATTTGGCACTCACTTTTAATCACATGCGAGAAAAATAGGGCAAAATTAGGTAAATAAGCCCTTAGACAAAGAAAAACGCTACCCGTCGGAGAATAACAGATAGCGTCGATGAATTGTCTTGGTAGCCCCAACCGGATTTGAACCGGTGTTTTCTGCCTGAGAAGCAGACGTCCTAGACCAGGCTAGACGATGGGGCCAAATCTATAACGAATGGTAAGGATATATCAAAGCTTCTTAATCGTCAACAAATATCGTTGGCCGCATTTCTAATAAAAATATTGCGGTAACGGCGACCTACAGGAGTCCTCGGTAAGGAGAGGACACCTCGCTAGAATCAGTTTTATTAGTATTAAAGTTGACACCTGGCGCCTTGAATTTATAATCGAAATAGACGTCAACCTTTTTGCCAAGGAGCATTTCTTTGTCCACTAGTATCGGTATTGGTTTTAGCCAGATCCCAGATCCCTCCAAAGCCGCCTTGCAGGCTTGTGTGCAGCTCAAAAATCAACTGAACACCGCCGATACTGATCTGGTCCTTGTCTTTGCCTCTCCTGAATATGTCACACCTGAAATTCAAGCGGTCATCACACGCACCCTCAAGCCACGGCATTTGGTCGGCTCTTCCACCGGAGGCATCATTTTATCCAATGGGGCGACCAATCGCGGCATCGCAATTGCCGGCATCAATTCCGAAGATATGCGCTTTGGTGTTTCTGCCATCAATAATATCGATGGTCAAGACATGTACACGGCCGGCTTTGACCTGGCCCGTCAAGCAAGCCTGAACTTAAAGACATCCCATCGCGAGGTATTCATCACTTTTTCACAAGGCATTGAAAAAAACAGCACCTCCTTTATCCGTGGGATCAAGGAGGTCTTGGGCATAGGTTTCCCCGTGCTGGGAGCTATTTCCAGTGACGATTTCAAATACCAGAACCTCTCTCAATTTTTTCAAGACCAAATATTGCAAAACTCTACCGTTGGCCTTCTGATGGGTGGATCATTCCATCTGGCCCTTGGTTGCAAGCACGGGTTTAAGCCGCTGGGTAAGCCGCGCTTCATCACTAAAGTCGACGGATATATCATCCGTACCATTGATGACAAGCCGGCCATTGAGATCTACAGGCATTTCCTTGGTAAAGAAGCTGATGGACTAAAGGATGTAACTTTAAATTCATACGCGGCGATGTATCCCTTGGGCATTTATCTGGAAGAACCTCATCAATATTTGTTACGCAACATTATTGACATCTTACAAGACGGTAGTATCGTATGTCATGAGGGCGTCAACCAGGGGGCAGAGGTGCACTTGATGATCAGCAATAAGGATTCTTGCCGCAACTCTGCCATTGAGGCCGCTGAATTGGTCAAAGCTTCCTTAGGTGAACGGCAGGCAAAACTGGTCATTATCTTTGAATCTTTGGCCCGTCATAAGATCTTGGGGCATACGGCTTTCAATGAACTTCAGGCCATCAAGAATGTCCTGGGTTACACCACGCCGATCATAGGCATGTGTACCTTCGGTGAAATAGGGCCTTTTGGAACGCTCAACGATATCAAGAATATTTATTTACATAACGAGAACATTCTTATGGTGGCCATCTCGTAAGAGAGTAATATAGATTTTATGGACACATCAAATCCTGCTATCTTAACTGTTCTTGGCATCCTCACCTTCATCCTGGCGTGTACGACCGCCTACCTTTTTGCAGCTTTTGTGGCCAAAGAAAATATTATCAGGCAAATGAACGAAGCCCATCAAAAACTGATGCGTTCTTTTAACGACCTCGACGAACAGGCAAAATTGATCGTCCGTACTGATCTGGAGCTCAATAAAACCCGTGAAGAAATGGATAAGCGCCTCAACGGCTTAAACGCCCTTCAACGAACGTCCCGACAAATGAGCCAGGCCCTTAATGAAACCGAGATCTTTCAAAGGGTCTCCCCTACTCTTTTTGAAGACCTGGGCTTCGCCCGTATCCTGATCGCCTCCATCAATGATAATAATATTATGCGCGTCCGCCTTAACATCGGTTTTCAGGAGGCCCGTGCCGAGGTCATGTTAAAGGAGATCGAAGCTGAGGAGATCCTTAAAGGCACCACCCAAATATTGTCCTCCAACAACTGTTCCAACAAGGTCAAAGAAAAAATAATCCACATATTCGAATCAGAGCATTTTATCATCTCACCTATCCTGATCCAAACCGGCAGCATCGGATTTATTTTCGTAGGCAACCGTTATAATGCTCCTGCGGTCACCCAGGGGGACGAAGAATTGATCGCCATTCTCGCCGGACAAATAGGCCAGTCCATCGAAAACGCACAGCTATTTGAAAAAGTGTTCCATTCAAGCCAGGAGTTGGAATTAAAGGTCGCGGACCGCACCAAACAACTGGCCGGGGCCCTGCAAAAAGTCAACGATATCAGTAAAAAGAAATCAGAGTTTATTTCCGCCGTATCCCATGAACTGCGCACACCTCTGACGTCTATCAAAGGCTATGCCGCCATCCTGATCGCCGGAAAAATAGGCGAGGTGCCGGCCGCGGTCAAGGAACGTCTGGCCAAGATCAATTCCCATTCTGATAATTTAGTTGGCCTGATCAACAATCTCCTGGATATCGCGCGCATTGAATCCGGCCGGCAGGAAATGAAATATGGCATTTATAAGATTAAAACTATCGTCGATAATGTTGCAGATCTATTGACACCTCAAATAACAACCAAGGGTGTTAAATTACAGTTGAACCTTCCATCCCAAGTTGAAGGCGTCTATATAGATGCCTCCCAAGCTGAACGGGTCTTTATCAATCTGCTGAGCAACGCCATCAAATTCACCCCGCAAAATGGGACAATCACCATAGCCGTTTCACCGACACTTGATCATGGCTTTGCTGTCTTTAGCGTATCTGACACCGGTATCGGTATCCCCACCTCGGAGATACAAAAGCTCTTCAGTGAATTCTTCCGGGTCGACAATGAGATCAACCAAAATGTCAAAGGGACCGGTCTGGGACTGGTCCTGGCCAAGAATATCGTCCAGGCCCACCATGGTAAAATGTGGGTCCAAAGCCAGGTCGGTGTGGGGACAACCTTTAATTTTACCTTACCCACTTCCCAAAAAGCGTTTGATGACCTAACCATTGAGAAAAATTATGCGTAAAGAAAGAATCCTCATCATTGATGATGACCCTGATATCCGTGATGTCCTTGATCTTAGCTTATCGGAACATTACACTATTTTTGCGGCCTGCAATGGCAAAGAAGGTTTGGAAATGGTTAAAACCAAGAATCCTGACCTGATCATCACCGACTATAATATGCCGGTGATGAACGGCCCGGAATTCTGCCGTCAGTTACGACGGGATATTTTACAGCGTCACCTGCCCGTCATCATGCTGACCGGTAAAGGCGAGACCAAGGACATGGTCTTCGGCATAGAATCCGGAGCGGATGATTATTTGATCAAGCCTTTTGAACCTGAAACCCTGCTGGCGCGCATCCGCATGATCTTAAAACGCACCATCCGCTCTTTGGACGCCAATCCCCTGACCCATTTGCCGGGTAATTCATCCATTATGGAAGAATTTCAAAGCTATATCGATGCTGATAAACCTTTCGCGGTAGGTTATGCAGACCTTGATAAATTCAAAGTTTATAATGATAAATATGGTTTCGAACACGGTGATGAGATCATCCGCGCGCTGGCACGTATCCTCATTGATGCCACCCAGCAGTTCTGCGGGCAGGATGCCTTCGTAGGTCACGTCGGAGGCGATGATTTTGTGTTCATCTGCCCCGATGACAAAGCCGATGCCATCAGCCAAAGTGTGGTTGATGCTTTTGATAAAGCGTCGCCCAGCTTCTATAACGAAGTGGACCGTGCGGCAGGTTTTATTACCGGGGTTGACCGCCAGGGCAATGCCATCAAAGCAGGTTTAGTTTCTGTTTCCATCGGGGTCGTCAGCAATGTCCATCAAAAGATCACCCATGTGGCCCAGATCGGTGAGTTGGGGGCAGAGCTAAAGAAATTTGCTAAGTCGGTGGGAAAAAGTAATTTTCAGCGGGATCAAAGAAAAAGATAAATTAAAAATAGTGCCTGTCGCTATTTTTAAGCTTTTGTACACCCGAACTCAGTACCTGTCCAAATATATCCCGCCGCGCAACAAGTCCCTGTCCCTTTTCCCCAAGCACCTGTAGTCGCATTGCACGTCGCTGTGGCTGATCCACTGCCAACATTACATGTCCCCGTAGCTAATGCTCCCGAATTTGTTGTTGGGAAGGTCGCTGTTGTGTTATTGACTCCTACGCTGATGCTTCTAAGACATTGCTTCTCGCACGCAGTGCCGTTCCAATCATAATTCGCCGCGCAACATGTCCCGCTTGCTGTTCCCCACACCCCTGTAGTCGCATTACACGTCGCTGTGGCTGTTCCGCTGCCAACATTACATGTACCTGTGGCCAATGCTCCCGCATTGGTTATGGGGAAGGTTGCCGTTGAATTATTAACACCTATGCCTGCGTTCTTGAGGCATTGCTTCACACACGTTGTCCCATTCCAATCATAATTCGCTGCGCAACATGTCCCGCTTGCCGTCCCCCACACCCCTGTAGTCGCATTACACGTCGCTGTGGCTGATCCACTGCCAACATTACATGTACCTGTCGCTTGTGCTCCCGCATCGGTCAATGGGAAGGTCGCTGTCGTGTTATTGACACCTGCGCCGGTGTTCCTGGGGCATTGTTTCTCACATACGGTGCCGTTCCAATCATAATTCGCCGCGCAACATGTCCCAGTGGCCGTTCCCCATGCCCCTGTAGTCGCATTGCAAGTTGCGGAAGCTGTTCCACTGCCATAATTACATGTGCCTGTGGCCAATGCTCCGGCATTCGTTAATGGGAAGGTGGCTGTTGTGTTATTAACTCCTATACCGGCATTCTTGACACATTGCTTCACACACGTTGTCCCATTCCAATCATAATTCGCCGCACAACATGTCCCGCTTATCGTTCCCCAAACTCCTGTAGTCGCATTGCACGTCGCTGTCGCTGTTCCGCTGCCCACATTACATGTACCTGAAGCCTGTACTCCTGCATTGGTTAATGGGAAGGTAGCTGTTGAGTTATTGACAGGTACGCCGGTATTCTTAAGGCATTGCTTCTCGCACGCGGTGCCGTTCCAGTCATAATTCGCCGCACAACATGTCCCGCTGATCGTTCCAAAAACTCCTGTGGTCGCATTGCACGTTGCTGTCGCTGATCCGCTGCCGGCATTACATGTACCTGTGGCATCTGCTCCCGCATTGGTCAATGGGAAGGTCGCTGTTGAATTATTGACACCTACGACGGTGTTCTTAAGGCATTGTTTCTCGCACGCGGTGCCGTTCCAGTCATAATTTGCCGCACAACATATCCCGCTGATCGTTCCAAAAACTCCTGTGGTCGCATTGCACGTTGCTTTTGCCGTTCCGCTGCCGACATTACATGTACCTGTAGCATCTGCTCCCGCATTGGTCAATGGGAAGGTAGCTGTTGAGTTATTGACACCTACCCCGGTGTTTCTAAGGCATTGCTTCTCACACGTGCCGCTAAGATACGAATAATTAGTGCCGCAGATCGCCTGACAATTCGCTGGCGTTGCGGGACAGGTTTGGACCACGCTATAAGTTCCCGATGAAGTCGGTGGCGTTGTATTATTCCCGCAGGCGGCCCAGGTCGATGACAGGCCAGTACAGGTATTCGCCACGCAGGATTTAGAAGTACTATTGTACGTATATCCAGTACCGCATGTGGCCTGGCAATTAGCTGATGTTGTGGGACAGGTTGCCACCAAGCTGTAGCTGGCTGCTGTCGTCGGCGGGGTTGTATTATTTCCACAAGGCGTCCAACCCGTCTTCAAATTCGAACAAACATTGGCTTGGCACACGCCACTAACAGCCGTATACCCAGAGGTACATGTGCCCCTACAATTAGCCGGTGTGGTCGGACAGGTTGCGACCATGGTGTAGCCCACAGACGCGGTCGGCGGATTTAAGTTATTCCCACACGCTGTCCCATTCAATGGCGTTCCTATACAAGCAGGAACGCACGACTGAGTGCTCGCGCTGTACACATAGTTGGGGGAGGAGCATACCGCCTGACAAGAAGACGTATTAAGACAAGCAGGGGCTAAAACATAGGATGTTGTTGTATTGATCGGCGCGACATTATTAGTACAGGCCACCGCATGCCATGATGAGGGAACAGTTCCTTTGCATTGATTCGCCGAGCATGATCCGGTGACATTCGTCCATCCTCCGGTAGCCGAACATGAGGCAGTATATGATCCATGGCATCCCAGAGGACAAGTGACCTTTACCCCATTAGTATTATTCATTGTCTGCGGCAAGATCGTCGGACAGGCTGTACTGCCTTCGGTGGTTTGTTGACAATAACAATTTTCGTTATAACACGTCCCATTAGGACAACTATCCGTATTGCAAATACACGCCGTACCAGGCTCCCCCAGGGCAGTATTACAAACCGTCCCCGAGGAACAAGTTACCGGACAATATTTTCCGCAGCTATCCATCCCGCAGCTAGTGCTCCCGCAAGGTGGCTGCGGCTGACAAACACATTGCCCATAATTAACATCGCCTACGGAGGTATCACACTTTTCATAACTAGGACAAGCGCTTGCCCCGTTACATCCATTAGCAAACCCGCAAGTATCATATCCGCATTGATTAGGTGTTCCGACTGCATTCGTAGGACAAACTCCTTTATGCGGACACACGACACATTGCGTTTGGTCAGAATTGCAGGCATACCCGATAGCACAAGGACCGCACCCACTCTGATTGCCGCACGCGTCTAATCCGCAAGTCTTCCCGGAGCACCCGGTTCCCGGAACGCATTCGCATTGCCCTGAAATACATTTTAGATTACCAGTACACGGATTAGCCCCGTTACATCCAGTCGGATTTCCCTTGGCATCAACCCCATTGGGATTTCCGCACGTATCCGGCCCGCAATTATTTCCTATAGGGCATATCCCCGGCGTGACGCACTTACATTTCCCATAAGTAGCATCCCCCGCCGTAGTATCACAGCTCTCCCCTTGAGGACAAGCGCCACAACCATTGGTATTCTTACATGTATCTTCTCCACAAGTAAACGTAACGCCATTGACTACTGGACATGTCCCTGCCGCACATGCGGAAGGTAGTGTAACTTTATAGGCTTCACAGGGTGTTGTTGAATCACAACAGGTATTATTTGGGAATTCAGGGTCACATGTTTCTTGGTCGACTTTTATCCATTTGCTTGTTCCAAAAGGAACTTTCGGAGGAGCATTATAAGGATCAATGCTGGTCGGACATGGTACGTAATTGGTCGTCAAAGTATCTGGTAAGGTTGAATCAGGACACATATACAAAGATTGGCAAGATAATGTCTGATTATTGGGAGCATTAGGATCATCAGGCACCAGTCCCATCTGCTTGCTAGGATCACAGATTGCTTCGCACGGTTGTGAATTATCGCAGGTATAAACTAAGTTCCATTGTTGGCCCACCGGGATCGGAGCCGTCGAAGGAGGTTTACATGGCACGCTGCCAGCTGGCAAGCTTGCCGGACAATTACTGGAAACACAGCTGAGGCCATCTGAACTTACGACCCCGGTATTGCAATAGGCCTGACAATTAGTTGTCCCTGTACAATTGGCGATCCCCGCAACCAGTGACCAGCTTCCCCCACTACTGGGATACGGACTGGTAGGATATTTAGTGTTCGGACATACACTACTATTCTCAGGTACGGTCACCGGGCAGTTACCGGTCTTAATGCAACCTTTGGTTGTAGGATCATATTCAAAATTCGTTAAGGGCCCCTCATCGCACTGGCAAGTATAATAGCCAGGGTCAGTCGGATTGAAATCAAAGATCATGTTCGCCCCACAGCTTGGCGTATGACACGTCGGTGTGCACGCTGGCGCGACACAATTGGCGGTGGTGTACGGAGAAGGCGGCCCAAAAATTTCACCTGCCTGGCAAGAATCACATTGAGGAGGGACATCATTCGTATTCCAATACTTACCTATTGGACAAAACGTACATTGACCTGTGGACACGCTAACATAAGAACCCGCATCACACCAACAACCTGTCCCGGTGGCATTAATGACCTGATTAACCCCGCATGTCAACGGCACACATTTAGTACCGTTATAACTATAATAGGGTGGACATGTCTGGCAACCATTGCCGGAAAGATAGGTATATTCAGGACATATGCATTGGGAGCATGATGCATCGGGGATAGAGCCTGTAATGATCGAAGGACAACTCAGGCTATTGGGACAAATACAACCGCCTTGGACACAGATCTGGCCCACCGGGCATGTCCCACAAGAATTGACCCCATTGCAAGTTACTTGACCTGTGGCTGCGTTACAGCTCTGAACTGAGGCACTCCCACAGGAAGATCTATTAGGGTTCATGGGGTCTGAACAGCTTAGTCCCCCAAAAGCAGGCGCAGGGCATTCGCAGGAGCGGTACATGATATTAAAACCGTAAGAACCCGCTGGCGGACAAGTGATCGGACACCAGCCGCCGTTAATAGGCGCCGGCGTATCTTTATCCACCTGAACGCCGCTAACTATTCTGTAGCCATCACTATCCATGATGACGCTGCTGACCGTATTATAATAACCCCCTGCCGCCTTTTGCACCTGGTCAACCAAAGACCCTGTTCTAAAACTGGCCATGACGATCACAGCCACCACCGTTAAGAGCAAAAGATACTCTAGGGAGGTCTGGCCTCGAAGAGCGCTTTGGGCAAAGGGCATTCTCATAGATAATACAAATATAGCACATAAAATAAAGGTTGGCGAACAAAAGTGAGTCAACTGGGCATTCTCTCCCCCGTGTGATGAGGGAAGAAAAATATAGTTCCCTCCCCCTTGTGGGGAGGGTCAGGGAGGGGGTAAAAAAATCAAGAAAGGCTCTTAAGCTGCCTGGTGACACTTGATAGATCGCCTGCGCCAAAAAGATAGCTGGCAGTGATCAAAACATGGGCCCCCGCTTGAACAACCAAGGGAGCAGTCTGGGCATTGATCCCTCCATCGATGGCAATATCTCCTTTAAAGATCTCTTTGAGGCGTGCGAGCTTAGGGAGGACTTCGGGCATGAATTTCTGACCGGCAAAGCCAGGGTTGACAGACATGATCAAAACCCCGTCACAATCATTTAATATCTCTTCGCACAAGGGGGTGTCGGGGTTGAATACTACAAAAGCTTTTTTTCCAAATCCGCGGATCCGTTTTAAGTCGGCACGTAAGGCAACAACGTCGACACGATCTACTTTTTTGGGCCATTGATTCCATTGCCGGCACGAAGAAGAACGTTGGCCATAGCACTCTACCTGGAGCTGAATAATACTCGCCCCGGCCTTCGCGTAACTTTCAATATAATCACCGGGATGTTCGATCATCAAATGGGTTTCTAAAGGAAGTTGAGTGTGCTTGGAGCAGGCCTCAACGATCACCGGCCCAATGGTCAGATTAGGAACAAAATGTCCATCCATTACATCAATGTGAAAACGCCCAACCCCGGCGGCTTCACAGCGCTTGATCTCATGGGCCAGTTGACTAAAATCAGCCGCAAGGATGCTGGCTGAAACTTCGATCGGTTTTTTCATAAAATCTAAATAAATGCGCGGGGAGGGAATTGGCGCCTTACGCTCAAAACTTGGCTTCTGGTCAAGTCTTGAGCTCCAGGTCGGCCACCCGCCCTATAAAGTCCTCCTATTCGTCGGACTTTATAAACAGGGCTCCTTCAATTCCCTACCTGCTTTAAATTGTTGTTCTTTATGCGCGGGGAGGGAATTGAACCCTCACGCCTTACGGCATACGCCCCTCAAACGTACGCGTCTACCAATTCCGCCACCCGCGCGCAGATACTTATTTTACATTATTTAATGCCGCCGCGATAAAACCCTTAAAGAGAGGATGGGCGATGTCGGGCTTGGACTTGAATTCCGGATGAAATTGACAACCGACAAACCACGGATGGTCCTTGATCTCCACGATCTCAACCAGGTCCCGCTCGGGATTGACCCCTGCGATCATCAATCCTTTTTGTGTCAATGCTTGACGATACTCATTGTTAAATTCATAGCGATGACGATGGCGCTCAGAGATCTTTTCACTTTTATAGGCTTCAAAACTTTTAGTCCCTTTTTCCAAAACCCCGGCATACGCACCCAATCGCATGGAAGCCCCCATGTCCTTGACCTCTTTTTGTTCCGCGATCAAGCTGATCACCGGATAGGGAGTATCTTTATCAAATTCCGTCGAGTTGGCCCCTTTAAGACCTGCCACATTGCGGGCGAATTCGATGGTGGCGATCTGCATGCCTAAACAGATCCCAAAAAACGGAATATTATTTTCCCTGACATATTTGACTGCCGCGATCTTCCCTTCGATGCCCCGAGACCCAAACCCGCCGGGGATCAATATCCCCTGCACATCTTTTAAATATTTCTTAAGACCATGGGCCTCCACATCCTCAGAATCTATCTTCACAATGTTGACCCTCGCGTTATTGGCAATGCCTCCATGCACCAGGGCCTCATAAATGGATTTATACGCATCCTGCAAAGAAATGTATTTGCCCACCACCGCGATCTTAACTTCTTTAGCTGGAGAGCGCAGGCGTTTGACCACCCCTTCTTCCCAACTCTTGATGCCGCGATCCGGTAATTTAATATTAAGTTTCTTTAAGATCAGTTCATCCAATCCTTCTTTTTTAAAAACCACCGGACATTCATAAATATGCTTAACATCCGGAGCTTCAATGACCGCTTCCACGTCCACGTTACAAAAAAGGGCTATTTTCTCGCGTTGTTCCTGGGTGATGGGCCGCTCAGTACGGCACATCAAGATTTGAGGGATGATCCCTATTTCCCGCAAGCGTCCGACGCTATGCTGAGTAGGCTTGGTTTTCTGTTCTCCGGCAGATTTAATATAAGGAAGAAGGGTCACATGGATGTTCAACGCGTAAGACTCACCTAATTCCCAACGCAATTGCCTGATGGCTTCCAAAAAAGGCAAGCTTTCAATGTCCCCCACCGTACCGCCGATCTCAACAATGGTCACATCCACGTCGGTAGATTTAGCGACCTTCTTGATACGCTCCTTGATCTCATCAGTGATATGTGGGATGATCTGCACAGTCTTTCCCAAATAATCCCCATGTCGCTCCTTGGTGATCACGGAATAATAAACCTTGCCGGCGGTAATACTGCTGTCCTTGGAAAGCTGGGTGTGGGTAAAGCGCTCATAATGGCCCAAGTCCAGATCGGTTTCTGCCCCATCATCGGTCACATAGACTTCCCCGTGCTGATAGGGGTTCATGGTGCCTGGGTCCACATTTAAATAGGGGTCACATTTGATGATGGATGTCTTAAGTCCGCGGGCTTCAAGTAACTTACCGATAGAGGCTGCCGCAATACCTTTACCTAAGCTGGAAACTACGCCACCTGTGATAAAAATGTATTTACTCATATTCGACGACCAAGAAAGTACTGGTTAAGCCTTTTGCCTTTGCCAAGACTTGAGACAACACCACCCGTGATGAATATATATTTGCTCATATTGGTTACCTTGTCCTCATACAATTACTTAAGAAGCCATACGATGTCGAAGGACGCACGGCTAAAGCCTTTTACCTTTACCTAAGCTGGAAACTACGCCACCTGTGATAAAAATGTATTTACTCAAAGTTCCTGATCCTTCCTTTTAAGCCGTTTTCTCCAGCTTAAGCTTATCAGTATTTGTAGGGATGGCTGTCGGATATTTACCAGTATAACATGCTGAACAAAAACTGCCCTTATCTTTCATGACTGATAACATCCCCTCCAAGCTCAAAAACCCTAAGGAATCAACTTTAATAAAATCGGCAATTTCCTGGACCGTCTTGTTATGCGCTATCAACTCACCCTTAGATGGAAAATCGATCCCGTAAAAACACGGGGACTTGATGGGCGGACATGAGATACGCATATGGATCTCCTTGGCCCCTGCCTCACGGATCTCATCAATACGGCTGCGGGAGGTTGTCCCGCGCACGATTGAATCCTCGATAACCACCACTTTTTTACCTCTGATCACATCATGGATAGGATTAAGTTTAACACGGACCCGAAATTCCCGCAAAAATTGAGTGGGTTGGATAAAGGTGCGTCCGATATAGTGATTACGGATCATCCCTATTTCAAATGGAAGCCCTAATTCCTGGGCATAGCCCAATCCCGCGTAAAGACCAGAATCAGGGATCCCCATGACAAAATCTGCTTTGGCCGGATGTTCCTTGGCCAACTGCGCCCCCAAGCGTTTCCTCACCTGATAGATATTATCGTCAAAAATAGTACTGTCCGGACGGGCAAAATAAACATTCTCAAAAACACAAAAAGCTTTTTTAACTTCTTTATAGCCGGGCAAATAGATGGATTCTATTTTATTACCTTTTATAATAACGATCTCGCCGGGCTGTATCTCCCGCACGAATTCTGCCTTCATCAGATCAAAGGCACAGCTCTCGGAAGCTAAAATATACCCGTCGCCGAGTCTGCCCAAACACAAAGGACGGAATCCATGAGGGTCCCGGGCACCGACCAAACACCCTTCCAGCAAAAGGACGACACAATAGGCCCCCTCAACCTGAGAAAAAACTTTTGTCAGCCATTGGGCCATGTTCCCATTGGGGGTTTTGGCTAATAAATGAACAAAGACTTCCGAATCCATGGAGGTTTGAAAAATGGACCCCTCATCTTCAAGCCGCGCATATAACTCGTCGGTATTAGTTAAGTTACCGTTGTGCGCGATGGCCATAGGTTTCTTGCGATGATTGACCAGGATCGGCTGGATATTCTTCGTGTGCGAACCACCGGTGGTGGAATACCGGGTGTGCGCGATGGCCATATGACCTGTTAATCGACTGATATTATTTTCATTAAAATTATCAACCGCCAGTCCGTCTTTTTTAATGACATGCATTTCATGACCGTCATAAGAGACGATGCCTGCCGCCTCTTCTCCTCGATGCTGTAAAGCAAACAGGCCTAAAAAGGCCATTTTTGCAGCTTCTTTATGATGACTGATGCCGACGATACCGCACATATTTAAACCGCCTTAGCTTTTTTTCCTGCATGATGCCCGCTTTTGGTAAAAGTGCTCGTGTCCCCGCAAGCGTATAAATTCTGCAATGATTCTACAGTAAACTCTTCTTTAAGACTAGCTTCCATACCGTTAACCGCTGCCCAAGCGCCCTGCAAGGTGGTAATGCAAGGGATATTATGCAAAATAGCCGCCGCCCGGATGACCCGCATATCCGATTGGCTTTTTTTGCCTGATGGTGTATTGATAATTAGATTTATCTCACCTTTTTTGACTAATGTCAACGCGTTTTCTTCACCTTCATGATGTTTGTCTACAATGATCACATCAATTCCTGCCAAGCGAAGGGCCTGGGCCGTGCCTCTGGTCGCCATAAGCTTGAATTTTAGATCTGCCAATTTCCTGGCAATAACTGCCACATCACGCTTGTCATGGTCATTGACACTGATAAAGACCATGCCCTGCTTGGGCAAGGCCTGATTAGCCGCCATTTGTGATTTGGCAAAGGCCGCGCCAAAGCTTGAGGCGATCCCCATCACCTCGCCGGTGGATTTCATTTCAGGGCCCAGGATAATGTCTACCCCGGAAAAACGGCTGAAAGGCAAAACCGATTCTTTGACACAGATATATTTCAATTCCTCAGGGTTCACCAATTTAAAATCATTCAGCTTTTTACCCGCCATGATCTGGGCCGCGATCTTGGCCAACGGCATACCCGTGGCCTTGCTGACAAAAGGTGAAGTACGGGAGGCGCGCGGATTGACTTCTAAAACATAGACCTGACGGCCCTTGACCGCGAATTGGATATTCATCAGCCCTATGACCTTCAAGGCATGGGCCAATTGAACGGTTTGATTCTTGATATCTTCGATCACCTCTTCACTTAATGTATGGGGAGGCAAAACACAGGCAGAGTCACCTGAATGGATACCGGCGTTCTCAATATGTTCCATCACTCCGGCGACATATACATCAGTCCCATCACAGATAGCATCCACATCCACCTCTTGAGCGTCTTCCAGGAATTTATCGATCAATACCGGATGCCCTCGCGAAACACTGTGCACTTCATCTAAAAATGATTTGATCGACTCCTCATCGTAAACAATGCGCATCGCCCGCCCACCCAGCACGTAGGACGGCCTAACAAGGACCGGATAACCAATGCGATTGGCTGCCAGAAGGGTTTCTTCCTTGGTTACGGTTGAGGCATTCTCCGGCTGTCTGAGCTTAAGCTTATCCATTAATTTGGAAAAATGTTCCCTGTTTTCCGCCAGGTCAATGGAGTCCACCGAGGTCCCGATGATCGGGACTCCGGCCTGGGAAAGCCGGCGCGCTAAATTAAGCGGCGTCTGTCCGCCAAACTGCACGATCACCCCGTCGGGTTTTTCCACATCGTATATATTCATCACATCTTCAAAGGTCAAGGGCTCAAAATACAATCTGTCCGAGGTGTCATAATCCGTTGAAACCGTCTCGGGATTGGAATTGACCATGATCGTTTCAAAACCCATTTCCTTAAGGGCAAAGGCGGCATGGCAGCAGCAATAATCAAATTCGATCCCCTGGCCGATACGGTTGGGGCCGCCGCCTAAGATCATGATCTTTTTCTTCTTTGATCTACGCTTGTTATTATTGATGATCGCCTCATCTTCAGTCTCATAGGTCGAGTAATAATAAGGCGTGTACGCTTCGAATTCTGCCGCGCAGGTATCCACTAATTTAAAGGTCGCTACAATGCCCATTTCTTTTCTCATGGCACGGACGTCTTTTTCACTTTTATTGAGGATCTCCGCTAATTGGGCATCAGAAAAACCATATTCTTTAGCCTGACGCATAAGCAGTGGATCTAAGGTCCCTCCCGATGTTCCTACAGATACTAGGTGATCTTCCAGCTCCAGGATCTGGGCTATCTGGTCAATGAACCAAATATCGATCTTGGAAACTTGGGCAACCTCCTCGATGCTCATCCCTTTTTGCAAGGCGTATTTCAAATAGAAAATACGTGAGGCATTGGGCTCTGAAAGACGCAAGCGGATCTTCTCATCCTCAATATAGCGCCAGTCTTGTTTATTATCCAAACCAATATGGTCGATCTCCAGGCCCCTTAAGCCTTTTTGCAAGGCTTCCTTGAAATTGCGGCCGATGGCCATGGTCTCGCCAACGCTCTTCATCTGGATGCCTAAGATATCCTTGGCTTCGGGGAATTTTTCAAAAGTAAAACGCGGGATCTTGACGACCACGTAATCAATGGTCGGCTCAAAACACGCAGGTGTTTCACGGGTTATATCATTCTGGATCTCATCAAGCGTATAGCCCACCGCTAATTTGGCAGCGAATTTGGCGATAGGAAATCCCGTGGCCTTGGACGCCAGCGCCGATGAACGCGAAACCCGCGGGTTCATTTCAATGACCACCATGCGTCCTGTTTTAGGATCTACGGCAAATTGGATGTTCGACCCTCCGGTCTCAACCCCTATCTCACGGATAAGAGCGATCGAAGCGTCACGCATGTTCTGGTATTCGGCGTCCGTCAATGTCTGCGCCGGAGCGACCGTAATACTGTCCCCTGTATGCACGCCCATGGGATCTAAATTCTCAATGGAGCAGACGATCACCACATTATCACGATGATCCCTCATCACCTCTAATTCAAATTCTTTCCAACCTTCGATGGATTCTTCAATAAGTATTTCATGGATCATCGAGCTTTCGATCCCCAAGGCGGCGATACGTTCAAATTCTTGAACATCGTGGGCGATCCCGCCACCCGTACCGCCTAAAGTAAAAGAAGCACGCACAATGCAAGGATACCCGATATATCCCACCGCCTGCTTGGCCTCTGCCAGATTATAAGCAAAAACACTTTTAGGCACATCCAGGCCAACCTTGATGACCGCTTCTTTAAATTCACTGCGGTCTTCGGCTTTTTTGATCACTTCATATTTGGCCCCCAGCATTTCGACCTTGTATTTTTCCAAAATGCCCTGCTCATGGAGTTTCATGGCCAAATTAAGGCCTGTTTGCCCGCCTAAAGTAGGCAAAATAGCATCTGGTCTTTCTTTACGGATGATATACTCTAAAAATTCAGTGGTTAAAGGCTCAATGTAGGTGGCATCGGCAATGCCCGGATCGGTCATGATAGTGGCCGGATTAGAATTAACCAAAACTACCTTATAACCTTCTTCCTTCAAGGCCTTGCAAGCCTGAGACCCGGAATAATCAAATTCGCAAGCCTGGCCAATGACAATAGGACCGGCCCCAATGATCATTATTTTTTTGATATCCGTGCGTTTAGGCATTTTTATGCTTCTCTATCATTTCAATGAATTGTTTGAATAAATATTTAGCGTCATGCGGGCCAGGCGCGGATTCCGGGTGATATTGAATGGAAAATGCCGGAAAATGCTTATGCCTGATGCCCTCAACACTTTTGTCATTTAAATTCACATGGATGACCTCTACGTCATTGCGATCAAGACTTTTGATATCCACGCAAAAACCATGGTTCTGGCTCGTGACCGCGATACGGTTGCCTTCAAAATCTTTGACCGGATGATTGGCCCCATGATGGCCGAATTTTAATTTATATGTTTTTCCGCCTAAAGCCAATCCCAGGATCTGATTGCCTAAACAAATACCGAAAATGGGGAGCTTTCCCAATAATTCTTTAACGGTGTCGATCACATAGGTCACCACCGCCGGATCGCCAGGTCCATTGGAAAGAAAAAGCCCATCCGGCTTAATGCTTAGCACCTCTTTAGGGGTTGCCGTAGCCGGAAAGACATGCACCTCACAACCCAAACTTGCCAGGATGCGCAAAATATTAAATTTGATCCCGCAGTCAATGGCCGCGATCTTGTAAAGCCTGGGGCCTTGACTCTTCCAGACATACTTCTTGGCCGTGCTGACATCCTTGACAAAATCCATCCCTTCCATGGAAGGCATAGCTCCTAATTTCTTCGCAAGGCTTTTAGGATCAAAATCTTCCGTTGAAATGAGCGCCTTCATGGCTCCGGACATGCGTAAATGACGGGTCAGGGCGCGGGTGTCCACGCCTTCGATCGCCATGATCTTATTTTCATTTAAATAATCGGTAAGACTTTTTTTGCTGCGCCAATTGGAGGGACGGCGGCAGAATTCTTTGACAACAAAGCCTTTAACATGGATCCGGTCAGATTCTACATCCTGATCATTGACCCCATAATTACCTATCAAGGGATAGGTCATCACCACGATCTGGCCTGTATAGGAAGGGTCCGTGAGGACTTCCTGATAACCGGTCATGGCTGTATTAAAGATAGCTTCGCCTGCGGTTTCCCCGGTCTCTTTTAAGGTACGGCCGCGCAAGCTGTACCCATCCTGAAGATATAATATAGCTTCTTTCATGCCCTGCTTTTTTTATTGAAAATATCGCGGAAATACGTCGGCGGGAAGAATTACCTCCTTGCCTAAAACACTATAAAACAACTCCCCTTCATTGTCAAGCAAGCTTCTTGACAACTTTAGACCATCGCCTAATTTCTCATAATAGCATTGATCGAGGCGATGAGCTCTTGGGAAGGCATGGATTTTTGAATATAATCTTCAGCGCCGTATGAAGCATAATCGATCAAATGTTTGGGAGTATCAATGGATGTGTAAAAAATAACCGGGATATCCCGGGTGTCCGGGTTTTTCTTAAACTTCTTGCACAATTCTATTCCTGAGATCCCTGGTAGCAGAATATCCAAAAGAAGAAGGTCCAGTTTATTCTCCTGGGCCATCCGTACCCCTTGTGAGCCATCTTCAGCCAAAAGGACAACAAAGTCGTGTTTTGCCAAGACCTTGCTGATCAATGCCCTGTCTAGCGGATTATCATCGATAAACAAAATTGTCTTTTTATCTGTCATAGTAACTAGCGCAAAACAAAACGATAATGCTTTTGTTTTTATTAACAATTCGTTTTACCGTATATAT
>Ga0302320_10004208_pt1 | contig 32758 bp, 26 predicted proteins | sample Bog_T0_3_FD_202130 | JGI IMG/M metagenome (GOLD analysis project Ga0302320, IMG submission 202130) | Peat permafrost microbial communities from Stordalen Mire near Abisko, Sweden - Bog_T0_3 | ecosystem: Environmental > Terrestrial > Soil > Wetlands > Peat | place: Sweden: Abisko, Stordalen Mire... | reverse complement strand
AGCAAGGCGCTGTTCGCCAGACATTTGTTGGGATTCGACGACGCCCGCGGTCGAAATTTCGAGCCGGAATGTGCCCCATCCGCTGACGCCGGCAGGACGCTTGATCTTGTAGGTACGCAGATCCTGTAGCGCCTGCACGGCGTTTGCCGGGCCCGGTTTGGCTCCTGCGGCTTTCAGGCGCGCGATGCTTTCAATGATGTGCCGGCGCACTGCCGGAGGAGAGTTTTTGTCGAGCGCGGCCAGCGCCAGGGCGTAGTCAGCGGCGGCTTCGTCCTTGTGGCCCGCGGCTTCGTCGATCTGTCCCAGATGGTCGGCCGCTTCCGCGTGCTGACTGGCTCGCCACTCCGCAGTGATCAGCGGCCGCGCCTCATCCGCCTTCCCTTCCTTGTAAAGAATCCAACCCAGCGTGTCCCAGCAAGCGGCCAGAAGATTCGCCTGGCCAAAGGCGCTGGTGTTCGCCTGGGCGGTGGTAATTTCAGTGCTGATTGCCTCGAGCGTGGAGATGCTCTTGCGGGAAGCGGTTTCGGCGGTCGACAAATCGAGGCCGGTTTCGCCCAGCGCGTAAGCGGCATCGTTGAGCAGTTCCGGATCGTCAGCGCCATCAAGGGCGCTCTTGGCCGCGGCCGCGGCTTCATCCATGCGGTGCAATTGCGTTAAAGCGTAACTCTCCCGCACGCGAATGGAGCGATTGTCGGGATTGTGTACCGCGGCAGCTTCCAGCGTCTTGAGCGCGCCGGCGTTATCATCCGCGTTGATCTGGAGCACGGCCAGATTTATGGCGAGCTGCGCGTTTTCCGGATGGCGATCGAAAAACTGCTTCAGCGTCTGGCGGGCCTCGGCGGGCTTTCCGTTCCTGATCTGCGCATCGGAGAGAATCATGAACGCCTGCGCGTTTTCAGGATGAGCCGCTGTTTCTTTGTGAAGGTCGGCTTCCGCTTCAACGTAATTCCCATTTGTGACCTCGGCAAGGACGCCGTACATGCTCCAGAGATATTCCTGGTTGGGGTTTTTTGCCTTGACCTGATCCAGCGTCGCTCTTTCTCCGTCCCAATCCTGAGCGCGGAATTTTACCTGTGCAAGCTGCATGAGCATAACGGTGGACGAGTCGGAAGAAGAAGTGCTTGCAGGCGGGCCTGACTCACCATGCGTGGCCGTTGTTGCCGGGATGGTCAAGGTGTGTGCGTTCTTATTCGAGCTGTCTGTGGCCGCCGGCGCTCCTTCGCCGAGTGAGCCGCGTTTTTGCAATACCGGTTCCGGCGATGTCGCTGGGCCGTGAGTAACCGGCATCGACGTAGCGCTGACGGCCTTCACATGTTCCATCAGCGAAATCCAGTTTTCACCTTCCAGACCGATGTCTTTGGTGAATTTCTTGTATTTCTCCCAGTCTTCTTTCGCAACCTTGTTTTTCAGCACCACGATATTGCGCTCGGCGATGAACTCGCTGCCCTCGAAGCGATAGGTCTTGTCGAAGGTCGCGAAATCGGTTTTGACGTGAATGGGATCGGGCAGATCAGGGCGAAAGCCCTCGGGAAGCCGGATACGCGTGATCGCGGTAAGCTTGCGCGGAGCTCCGAGTTGAATATCGTTCTGCGGCGCCGTGGCGTCGCTATCGAGCGCGGAGAACTCCAGGGCAGGAAACAGCGGAACGATGCGGCGATTGTCCCAGTCTCCAAATGGATGGCGGGAATAATCGTAGGTGACCACGACGGCCTGGGAAGGATCGTTTTGATTGCTGAACTGGGTGTTGCTCGTCGTTCCGCCAAAGCCGGTAGAGGATGAGATGAGTTGGGAAACTTTGTCCCACTCCGCCGACGCCACGCCGCGCGCCATGGCGCGCACCACCACTTCGTCGTCGTCGCGGTAGGTTGCGGTCATCTTTGCCGTCAGTTTTCCCTCGGAGTCGAGTGTTCCGATGGCTTCAAACCGGGCTGCAAACGGGTACGGCGCATCCCTGGGCGTGGATTCGAGCGCGGCCGCGCCGTCGGCGGGGACGATCAGAGCCTTCTGGTCGCGAATCACCGCGCCGAGGTAGCGGTAAGGCGCTGCCAGCGGTGTGCTGTCGAGCCAGATGCGGCCGCCCGGCAGGTTGACCGTGGTGATGGCGTGATTGAAGACGGCGGGCGAGGGCACTTCAGGCACCGGCGCAATGCCCACTCCCACCAGCGCGGGCGCGGTGGAGAAGCCCTTGGCGCGCAGTAATGCTTCCAGCAGCGTGTCCTTGTCTTTGCAGTCGCCGTACTGATTGGCAAGGACCTCGGCGGCGGAGTGCGGCTGATAGCGCCCGATGCCGAAGTCGATGCCCACATAACGGATATGCGAAGCGACGAAATCATAGATCGCGCGCACCTGGTCTTGCGGCGTTTGGGCATTTTGCGTAATCTCAACGGCCCGCGCCCGTAACATATCGGTGGGGTCAGACTGCTTCAGAGACAGGCTGCGGTACCAGTCGCCCACTTCGGTCCAACTGTGGAAGGTAGTCCATGCCACGGATGGCAGCTTGCGCCCGTCGGCGTCCTCGTCCGGATCGCGCGGTGGCGTGGGCTTGGTGGTTTCATCGGCGGTTCTCTTGGGGGCGATCACCAGTTGCGCCGTGTTCCAGACGTAGGTGCGCACTTTGTCGTGTTCGGTAATCACCGGCTTGTGGTTTGGACTCCACACCTGGACGTATTTCTCCGCCGGGACCTCGACAGTGAGGATTTCGGCAAGCGCCACAACGGTTCCCGGAGCGGAGAAGTGGTAAGTTCCCCAGAACTGGCCGGGCGCTTCGGGTTTGTTGATGGCCGTGTCGATCTCGTATTCCAGCGTGTCGCCCGCGGCAAGCGAGCGCACGGGAATGTGCTTCTCCTTCAGATCGCTGTAGAGCGGCGCTCCGCGCGTCACCTCGGCCGGCATGTCCATGGCGTCGGTTGCGGGCGTATCGACGACAGTGCCGTCAGGCTTGTGTACGCGCACGAGCTTGATTACCGGCGCTTCGCTGGCTGATGCGTATGGAAACCCCAGGACGCCGAACTGCTGCGCGGCGCCGTCCGATTGAATCCGCATGTTGACGTGAAGGTCACGCTCTCCTGTGCCGTCCGCGTGCATCCGGTAAGTGGTTTCAGAGCGCTCAATCACGATGGTTTCGTTCCGGTAGAGATCGGGGCTCGCAGGTTTCGGCTGAACTTGCCCCTCAATACCAGGAGCAATAACCCCTAAAATGAGTGCGAAAAATAACCCTGTGCGGAGCATAAGGGGATGGTAATACGAATTGGCGCTGGCGGCACTGTCGCGCCCGGCGAGGGAATTCCGCGTGCAGGATTGAAGCGTTACCGCGAATTTATGGCGTTTTGCTGTACTCGATTAAGTCTTTTTTTATGTTGGTTTTAGTGCCGCCGTAAAGTTGCAAAGAAACTGGAATTGAGGGACGGGCCGATCTATGGAGCGAATCGGATCTGCGCGAGATGGTTCTTACGCCGGCTGGAGCGGCTCGGGCGCGAAGCCGCTGGCCTAAGAGAAACTCTCGAGACAACAAGCCGTCAGGACACTGTCATGTGCGTGGTTCGCGCTGTCTCACCCGGCTCTCTGCGCGTGAACTTCGCGATCTTGATGTGCTTGGCGAGTCCGATCTTCTCGAGCAGCCAGATGCCGTAATAATTGGGATCGAACTCATACCATGCGAGACCATGGCGGGCTGAGACCGGATTGGCGTGGTGATTGTTGTGCCAGCCTTCGCCACCGGTAAGCAGCGCCACCCACCAACTGTTGCGCGACTCGTCGCGGGTGGCAAAGCGCCGCCGACCGTGGATGTGGGTAGCGGAGTTGACGAGCCATGTGGCGTGGAGACCGAGAGTCACGCGCAGGAATGTGCCCCATAAGAGCAAGCCTATTCCAGCCTTGATGCCGCCGATAAGAGTTCCGGCCACCAGCAGCCCAATGCTCACAATGGTCAACGGGACCCAATGGTATTTGCTCAACCAGACCTGCACACGGTCCCTGGCGAGATCGGGAGCGTAGTGGGCGAGGGCCTCAGTCTCAGTATTGAGCGCGCGGCCTGTGATGATCCAGCCCATGTGCGCCCACCAGGCGCCTTCCTGTGGAGTGTGCGGATCGCCGAGGTGATCGCTGTGCTGATGATGGACGCGATGCGTCGCCACCCATGCGATGGGACCGCCTTCCAGGGCCAGAGTGCCGCAGATTGTGAGGAAGTATTCGACCGCTTTGGGCACCTGATAGCCGCGGTGCACCAGCAGGCGATGATAACCCATGCCGATACCGAAGTTGACCGCGAGAACCCACAGCACGGCCGCGACAATCAGGTTGGTCCAACTGAAAAAGAACAGCGCGGCAATGGCGCCGAGATGAAAGATGGCCACAAAGATGGCGGTCGTCCAGATGACACCTGACTCATTTTGCGCGCGCCCCATTTGGACGCCAGTGGTCGACGGCTTGCTGGGCTGCCGGACGTGCTCTGAATTTTCGGGGACTAACTTGTCGATGGAGGGCCACAGATGCTCGTCTTGCGGTGCTTCTTGCGTGGCCTTTTCGGTGAGAATTGTCTCTGGCATCGGACCTCCCGAGAACGGACTTACCCGAGGATTAGATGGCTTCGATTCAGGTTCGATGCAATCAATCCACAAAGCATGATTCGATGAGGGTTGCGCAGAGGGCGAATGAGATCCGCGGCGCAACGGTTCTAACGCCCGCTGAAGCGGGCTGGGGCGCGCGAACGTTTCGTTGTCCCCAGTCTTGCGACTGAGGCTACCGTATTACGCCCGCTTTGCGGGCTTGCGACGCCGGGTAGAAGCGCCCTGATACAAAACTGTTGCCGCCCTTGCGACCGCGTGTGATAGAGTCCCTGCCATGACGACATGGATTGAGCGCACTGCGCGGCAAAAGTCGATTGGCCAGGTTGTTCTCTTTCTCGTGGTGACGGCTATCGTAGTGGGCATCTTCGTGGCGAACAGCGCCTATATGAAGGTGTTCTTCAAGGGGCCTCCGCCGGCGACTGTGACGGATCTGGATGCGGCTGAGCATGATGTCAATGGTGAGGGGCTGATTGCAACGCCTTACGTGACCATCGCGGGCAGCAAGCTGCTGAACACGGGCGTTGAGGAAGTGACGACTTACGAGGGGGTCATCAAGAACGTTTCGGCAGGCTACTATGCGCTCGAGATCGGCAGCCGCGTCCTGCTGGTGAAGAGCGGGAAGGTGCCTTCGACCACGGTGAGCGGCGAACTGAGTGCGATGCCGTTCGATGTGCAGCAAGATCTGTTTCCTCCGGGCACGAGCGACGCCGACAAAGCCGTGTTCTATCCGCTGCTGCTCGATACCAACTACCGCGAATCGGGTTGGGCGGGTTTCTTCTGGGCGCTGGTGGTTGAGGGACTTTTTGGGTTCTTCGCGTGGCGCTCGTGGCGGCGGCTTTCGGGGCAGGTGGAACATCCGGCGGTAATCCGCGCCAGAGCATGGGGCGATTTGGCGGTGACTTCCGCCGAAGTGGAACGCGAACTGGAGATGGCGGTGAAAGGCAAATGCGGCGGCTGGAAGCTGACGCAGAACTACGCCGCAAAGAACGCGCGGTTGAGCTTCGACCTGTTCCGGCTGGATAACCTGGTGTGGGCGTACAAGAAGACGATCAAGCGGCGCGTGTACTTCTTCATTCCGGCGGGAACGACGTATGCGGCGGATTTGATGTTCAACGATGGGCAGGCAGAAATGGTCGGCAGCCAGAAGAGTGTGGACGAAATGCTGGGGCTGGCGAGCCTGAGAGCACCGTGGGCGGTAAAGGGATATACGGCCGAGCTGGAGAAGTTCTGGAAGAGCTCGCGGGCGGAGTTTGTTGCTGAGGTGATGAAGCGGAAGAGCGAGGGGCGGTAAAGGGACAACACTGCGTGGATTCCCGGGTCCCTCCGCCGCGGCGGACCAGGGCCCGGGGTACCCGACACTCGTGCTGCGTCGAGAGAGATAGATTCAGGTTCCAGGCGCACCGAACGCCTATTGCTTGACGTAGTGACACTGGGCGACGGCGCCGGAAATGGCGTGGGTCGCGTCGGTGAGGGTCCAATCGTCCATCACTCCAGTGGAGATGTTCTGCACGGTGACCACATTCGGTTGGTCCGGACCGCCCCCGTAGGCTATGCGAACGGTGCCCTTGCTGGCGGGCATGAGATTCGGGACAGCCGGGCTTTCGAAGTACATGGTTTTGTCGGTGAAGACGAATTTGTTGGAGCAACCGGCGGGCACGGGATTATCGGCTGTGAACCATGTACCAATGAGGGGATTGCCTGCGGAAGCCGAGTGACAAGCTGCCAACAGGAGACCAAGACAAAGTACAAACCTTGGTGAGTTACGCATGCGATCCTCCGGGAAGCTGAAATTGGGATGGCGAAAGTATAACGCCAAAACCTGAATTCAAGTGGCGAAAATTGTCTATTTTTGCGCTTGGTTGAGGGGCGGGCGCGGCGGCGCCTTATCGCATGTGCGCAGCTTGGGCGCGAGAACAATACGGAGCAAAGAGATGGGCTGAGGTTTGTGCTTTCCCACGTCCCAGAATCGGGACGTGGGGCACCCATTTTTCGTGCCGGGTTGAATTCGGCGTGTTGGGGTTTGTGGTTTCCCACCCTTTCGGCTGAAGACGCCGGAAAGGGTGGGGCAACCTGCTCGGGGCATCGTTGCAGGGACTTTTCAAGGCCGCGCGTCTGTGTCATGCTTGCGTACATGGGAAACAAAGATAAAGGCAAGAAAGAAACGAAGAAAGCTCCGAAGCCGAAACCGAAACCAGAACCCACGAGGCGTGAAGTTTTCACGCCTGCGCCGCCGAAGTAGCAGCGGTTCCAGCGCATGGTTGGTTGAGCGGCTGAACGATCGGTGAAGAGCCGGGCGTCCACGCGATGTGTGTCAGTGTGCCCGCAACCGCGCCCAATTGTGAAGAGATGAGCGTACGCCGCGGCTCCGCGGATGGAGCGCGTACAACGCACCCAGATAAGTGAGCATCTGAGCAACGGAGGTGTTCACTTATGAAGAAGGTTCACAGTCTTCTCGCGCTCCTCATGCTTTCCACGAGCCTTGCGGGCGACATCGCCTTCGCCCATGATCGTGATCAGAACCATTACGATTACAGCGGTTTCGATTCTGCTCTTTACAGAATCGTGGATGCCCAGTGGCATTTTCCTCAAGAGAATGCCACCTCGCACGATCTTCCGGTGTCAACACGTGAATCGAAACCGCTCTAGGCGCATCGCGACGACCACTCGCATGTCCAGCACAAGGAACGGAAGACGGGCGCAACGATTCAGCACGAAGACTGGGATCGAAGCGATACAGTCGACTACCACCAATATGATGTGAGCGCCCGGCCGCGCGGTTACGCATGGCTCATGTTGGACGGCAACTACGTGCTCGGCAACAGCGCGAGATTCCAGATTCGCACCGTGCTCCGCGTACATTGATGCGCGCTCTCTGCTCCATCGGCGCCGCAAGACCAACCGGGCCTCTGGAACAAGCTCGACCGGCGGCTCGCGCAGTATGCTAAAGCCATGCAGGCGCAAGATGATTCCGGACTTATATGTTGATTCGGCTGGCGTATGACATTCAATTCGATATCCCGGCCGAGGTAGCGATGGTGGCGCTGCTGAAGGTGCATCCTTCGCGCGTCCCCGATCTGCCCGAACCGGACGAGCTGCAAACTGAACCGAAACTGGAGATCGCCAGTTACCTGGACAACTTTGGAAATCGCTGCTCGCGGTTTGTGGCTCCGCAGGGACAATTGCGGCTCTTCAACTCCACGCTGATACGAGACTCCGGATTGCCTGACGATTCAGATTGGCGAGCGGGCGAGGCGGCGGTGGGCGATTTGCCGCACGAGATGTTGACTTTCCTGCTCAACAGCCGCTATTGCGAGGTGGATCGTTTCTCCACCATTGCGCTGGAGCTTTTTGGACACGTGGCGCCGGGCTGGGGCCGCGTGCAAGCCGTTTGCGACTGGGTGCACGACAAGGTGGCATTCAACTATCAGCAGGCCAGGCCCACGAAAACGGCTCTCGATGTATATACGGAGCGTGTGGGTGTGTGCCGCGACTTTCAGCATCTGGCAATCACGTTTTGCCGCGCGCTGAATATTCCCGCCCGCTACGCAACCGGCTATCTGGGCGACATCGGCGTGCCGCTGCGGCTTCCCATGGACTTCAGCGCGTGGTTCGAAGTGTATTTAGGCGGGCGCTGGTGGACCTTCGATGCGCGCAACAACCAACCGCGGATCGGCCGCGTGTTGATGGCGACGGGACGCGATGCCTCCGATGTGGCGATGACCACGTCGTTCGGGCGGGCCGATCTGCGTAGTTTCTTTGTCGTCACCGAGGATGAGACAGCGAAGCATCCTGGAGAACCTCACAGGATTGATGAGATGCGGTGACGAATCGCCGCGCGACGTTGCTGAACTCCGGAGACATATTGAAGCAGCAAAAAGGCCATCCCGCGGGATGGCCTTTTCTGCGAATCGCGTGCATTGCGAACTACGGCTGCGCGGGTGCGGCGCTGCGCGCCTGAGCTTTTTCTGCCAGCACCTTGTGAGCGCTGTCTTCGAGAGCTTGCGCCTCGGGCATGTAGGTGAGCGCCTTCTGAATCTCCGGATCCCATTCGGCGATGACGCGCAGTCCCTGGAGCTGGCCGGACTGGATGGTGACGATGTCCTTCTTGATGCGCGCCTTGATCCAGTCGGAGGCGCCGGCGATGTCGTTGTCGGTCCATTCGATGCTCTGCGTGGTGAGGAACTTCTTGAACTCCGCCATCACCGCGTCGTCGGCCTGGAAGTTCTGGCCCACGGTATGCGTGGCCACGTAGACAGGCGCGAACTTGAAGAAGACGTCCTTGTAGCTCAGCTCGTCCTGAAAGCGATTGGTCTTCGGCGTCTCAATCTTCTCGTCGGGCGTGATGCCGCCGCCGCCATAGACGGTGCGGCCGGAGTCGGTGAGCTTGACTTCTTTATTGGAGGAGTCGGGCGCCTGAGCACCGGCGTGGTTGTAGTAGTCGTAGAGCGAAACGCCGGCGTAGTTGCGCTGGATGAGGCGGCCTGAGGGCGTGTAGTAGTGATAGGTGGTGAGCGCGAGGCCGGTGTTCTCACTGAGGTTGTAGACGGTCTGCACCAGGCCCTTGCCGAATGTGGTTTCGCCCACGATGAGGGCGCGATCGTGATCCTGCAAGGCGCCGGAGACGATCTCCGCGGCCGATGCGGTGTCGCGATTGACCAGCACAACGATGGGGAAGGTTTTGCCGCCGTTGCCGTGCGTCGCGGTGTAATTCACGTCGGAGTAGGCGCGTCCGCGCTGCGTGACGATGGTCTGGCCCTTGGTGAGCAGGTGGTCGCAGACGTCGACCGCCTGATTCAGAAGGCCACCTGGGTTCTCGCGGAGATCGAGCACCAGGCCCTTGAGGTTGCTGAAGCCGTTGACGGCCTCTTCGATCTCATCGCCGGTGGTTTCCTGGAACTGCGTGAGATGGATGTAGCCGATGCCGGGACGAATTTCAAACTTGAGATCGACGGAGGGATGCGGAATTTCGTCGCGAATCAGGTCGAAGACCAGCGGCTTGGTCTGGCCGTAGCGCAGCATGGTGACTTCAACCTGCGTTCCCTTGGGGCCTTTGAGCGCCTTCGCCACCTGCTCGGAGGTCCAGCCTTCGGCGGATTTGCTGTCGATGGCAATAATCTGGTCGCCGGGATGAATGCCGGCGCGGAACGAGGGCGTGTCCTCGTACGGCGTGAGCACGAAGACCTTGGTCTTGCCGTCTTCGTTCTGCTGCTGGATGACCATGCCGACGCCGTAGTAGCGGCCGCGCTGGTCTTCGCGAAGGTGGGCGTAGGACTTGGGATCGTAAAAGTGCGAGTGGGGATCGAGCACCTGCAACATGCCGGGAATTGCGCCGTCGTAGATGGCTCCATCAGCCTTGTCGCCGGTGATGGGCTCGGCGTAGTTCTGCTCCACCAGCGTGTAGACGTCGGTAAAGGTCTTGATGCTGTCGCGGAGCTGGCTCTCGTCCTGTGAGGATTGCGCGCCCACACGGCGCTCCAGGACCGTGCCGGCAACGGCACAGATGGTGAAGAAAACGGCGAGAGCGAAGAGCGCGCGACGGGCGCGGGGAGTCATGGACAAAACGAACCTCCGGACGGCGGATGGGGCGGGTGCGCGGGCGGATGAAGCATCAAAAATCGCAACTGCCGGGAGCGAATCCGTCAGTTATAAGACGGATGCTCAAGACAAATTGACCTTGCCCGTTTCCGGCAAGGCCTTGGAGATGCAAAAACCGCTCGGCGAACGCCCACAGAGCCGTCTTGGGCTAAAGTATAGCACCGTGTTGTTTGACGCGTGCGGCGAGGGTCGGGTAGCGGGAGGAGAGCGGAGTTGGCGGGCTTAGCGGAGCTGGTCTCCGATCCTTCCGGCAAAAGACGCCGGAAGGATGGGGCACGGGCGGGCAGGGAAAATCGCGTATTTGCTGCCTTGGCATTTACAATGGCGTCTATGCATCAGGTGGCAAGAAACTGTAAATCAGCCGCCCAGCCGGTTGACGACATTATGACTTCAAGAACACTTCGCAGATTCGCGGCTTTCGCGCTCGGCATCATGCTGGTCGCGGGGCTGCTCGCGGGTAACACCCTTGCACGCGCCCAGGCCAATGAGCCGGCGAGCCCCTTTGGCGGGACCGTCGCCGAGGACATTATTGCCCGCGTCAACGATCAGATCATCACCCAGTCGGATTACAACCGCGCCATGGCCGATATGGACCAGCAAGGCCGGCAGCATCAGGAAACGATGCAGGCGATTTCAGCGGCGCACAAGGATCTGCTGCGCGATCTGATCGACCAGCAACTGTGGCTCTCCAAAGGCAAGGAGCTGAGCATTACCGGCGAAACCGAGCTGGTGAAGAAGCTGGACGAGATTCGCAAGCAATACAACCTGGAGACGATTGAGGACCTGGAGAAGGCAGCCAGGGAACAGGGTGTTTCGTACGAGGACTTCAAAGCCAACATCCGCAACCAGATCGTCACGCAGGAAGTGATGCGGCATGAAGTTGGCGAACATATCCAGATGACGCCGGGCGAGGTGGAGCGCTACTACGAGGCGCACAAGCAGGATTACGCGCAACCGGAAAGCGAGCGGCTCGCCGAGATTCTGGTCTCAACCGGCGGCGGCGACGATCCCGCCAAGGTGACTGCGGCCAAGGCCAAGGCCGACGATATCGAGGCCCGGCTGCACGCGGGCGGCGACTTTTCGCAACTGGCGAAGAGCTTCAGCGACGGTCCAACGGCACAGGAAGGCGGCGACCTGGGCCAATACAAGCGCGGCCAGTTGGGCAAGCTGCTCGAGGATCAGACCTTTAATTTGAACACCGGCCAGTACACGGATCCCATCCTTACGCGGCAGGGCTACATCATCCTGAAGGTGGTGCAACATATCCCGGGAGGACCGCGGCCCTACAAGGACGTGATGCAGGACGTCGAAGAGACCTATTACATGGCCCGGATGGAACCCGCGATCCGCGAGTATCTGAACAAGATGCGCGACGAGGCCTTTATCCAAATCAAACAGGGATATACGGATTCCGGCGCCACCTACGGCGAACTGCATTCCACCATCGCGTTCAGCGCCTACGTGCCGCCCGCGCCCAAGAAGAAAGCGAAGGTAGAGAGGACGCGGTTCCGCGAGAGCACGCACAACTTCCGGCAGAAGACGGGACCGGCCGCACCCGCAGCGGATGAGAATGCGCAGCCGGGGACAACGCCGGCGGCAGCGCCGGCGGCAACTCCGGCTTCGAGCAAAAAAGGCAAGAAGGTCCAGCAAGGCACGGAAAAGCCGGGCAAGCGGGAAAGGATTCGTTTCGGCAGGGCGCCGCGCGCGACTCTGCCCACGGCAACCACGAATTCGACTACGGAAAATGCTGGAGCGCTGCCGGAGACGGCTTCCGCTGCGGATCAGCCACCGAATCCTCTGGAACCCACGGCGCCGACCAGGAAAACGCGCTACAGCGCGCGTGCCCGCGTACCCAAGGGCGCCAAGACAAGCGGCACCTCAACCGATGCGCTGGCGCCTAAGCCACCGGATGCCGCCGAAGTAGCCGACCGCGAGACGCAGTCAGCTCCCCTGGGGCTGAACGGGGCCACGACGCCCACCAAAAAGAAGAAAAAGCCCTCCCAGACGACCGCCGAAAAGACCCGTATGGCGCAGAAGAAGAAGAATGAGGGCGACAACGGGCCGAAGCCGGTTGTGCAGCCTACGCCGATTCCGCAGGTACCGGGAGCTCCCGCGCCCACGACCACACAGGAGGCGCCAGCGCCGCAAACGACGCAGCAACCGCAACAGTAACGATTCAGCGAGTTAGCGGGTAAGCAAGTCAGCATAAAGGCCGGGCCGGGGATTTTGATCCCCGGCCCGTAGCTTTTTGGGGAGTGAAGAGAGGCGGGTTGGGGTTCGTGCTTTCCCATCCTTCCGGCGAAGAACGCCGGAAAGGGTGGGGCAACCGAGATTTGTGCTCGGTTGAAGATGCAAAAGCAAAAGCAGGTCCCTCGACTCCGCTGAAGTGCGCTTCGCTCGGGAGGACACGGTTGTGGGGAGTGGAGAGAGGTGGTTGGGGAGTTGGGGTTTCCCACCCTTCCGGCAAACGACGCCGGAAAGGATGGGGCAACCGGCTGTTGGGCAAGTTGGGGCAATTGCGTTAATCTTCTGGGCAGAATGAAAGACATCTATATTTCCGAACTTATGGGCTTTGACGAGGGGCGGCCCTTTGACGGCTTCTTCCTGGTTCTGACCAAACAGCAGCGGACCACGAAACAGGGGAAGGCCTACCTGAACCTGACGCTTGGCGACAAGAGCGGCCAGATCGAGGCGCGGGTGTGGGAGATCGGCGATCCGCGCATCGCGAAAGACTTCGATCGCGGCGACGTCGTGAAGGTGCGCGGGAGCGTGTCGCGCTACGAGGATCGCGCGCAGATGAAGGTGGATCAACTGCGCAAGGCGCAGGCGGGCGAGGCCGAGAAGATGGACATGCTGCCCGCAACGACGCGCGACGTGGGCGAGTTGTGGGCCCAGGTTGAAGCGACGGTCGCGAGCCTGGCGAATGCGGACCTGAAGCGGCTACTGAATGCGCTTTTGGCTGATACCGAACTTGCGCGGGCTTATCGCGAGGCTCCGGCGGCGCGGCAGCTGCACCACGCATGGCTGGGCGGATTGCTGGAACATGTGGTGAGCCTGCTGGGTCTGGCCGAACGCGTCGCCGTGCACTATCCAATGCTCGATCGCGATTTGCTGGTCACCGGCGTCATTCTTCACGATATTGGAAAAATCCGCGAACTCGATTGGGAGACGGGCTTCGACTACACGGTCGAGGGAGTGCTCTTGGGACATATTCAAATGGGCGTGGACCTGGTGGAGAAGACGATCGCCACGTTGCCCGATTTTCCCGATCGGTTACGCACCCTGGTGCTGCACATGATCCTGTCGCATCACGGCAAGCTGGAATTCGGCTCGCCCAAGCTGCCCATGATTCCCGAAGCGCTGGTGCTCAACTTCGTGGACGATCTGGACGCGAAGATGCAGGCCGTGATGAGCGAATTTGAGAAGTCGGCGCGCGAGGGCCGTGGTCCCGACGAGCTCACGGGCAAAGTGTGGAGTCTGGATAACCGGCAGATGCTGAACACAAAGGCGTGGCTCAAAGGCGAGCCGGAATAATCGATGGAGCAAGAGACGACACTTCACGAATTGCAGGGCAGTCGAATTCTGGAGTATCCGGTGGAAGGTTCACCGCTTGGCAGCGCCTCCTCTTCATTGGAGATGATCGGCGCGGCGCGCAGCCAGCGAGCGGAACTCGTGGCCATTCCGGTTGAACGGCTGGGAGGCGAATTCTTCCATCTGCACAACGGGATCGCCGGCGAGGTGCTTCAGAAGTTCGTGACCTATCAGATGCGCGTCGCCATCGTCGGCGACATTTCGGTCCACAGCCATGCCAGCAAAGCACTCCGCGATTTTGTGGTGGAGTGCAATCGCGGATCTGATCTTTGGTTCGTTCGGAATTTTGAAGAGTTGACTGAGCGCTTGCACCAATTCCATTCGGCTACTAACCACTCCCATGGCTCTGTGGTGAGCGGAACGGCATAAATCCTGAAAATGCGTTAGAATTGCGGCAAAATCCATGAGCGGCCGATTTCTTTGTCTATTTGTCCTCGCCGTCTGCCTGTGTCGCATGGCTGCGGCCGCGCCGGAGCAGTGGATTGAGATTCGCAGCGCGCATTTCACGGTGCTCACCGATGCCGGCGAGAAGGACGGCCGCCAAATCGCCGATCAGTTCGAGCGCATGCGCTGGCTGTTTCAGGCGATGTTTCCCAAGGCCAACGTTGATCCTGCCGGCCCCATCGTTGTGGTGGCCGCGAAGAACGAAAAAGCCTTTGACGCGCTGGAGCCGGCTGCCTACCTTAAAAGGGGCCAGATGAAGCTGGGCGGCCTTTATCTGCACACGCCGGACAAGAACTACATCCTGCTGCAGCTGGGCGCCGAGTACGACCACCCTTTCGCGACCGTGTATCACGAATACACCCATGTGCAGTTCGAGGGAGCAGCGGACTGGCTGCCGCTATGGCTCAACGAAGGCCTGGCCATGTTCATGCAGAACACCATCATCGACGACAAGGACGTGCGGCTTGGCGAGCCCAGTTCCGAAGAAGTCCTCTACTTGCGGCAACATCAACTCATTCCGCTCGACGTGCTGTTCAAGGTCGATTACAGCTCGCCCTACTATCACGAGGAGCAGAAGGGCTCAGTGTTTTATGCCGAGTCATGGGCGCTGACGCACTACCTGATGATGACCGACCGCGAAAAGCACACCCACGTGCTGGAAGACTATATGGCGCTGCTGGTTCAAAAGCAGGATCCGGTGGCCGCGGCGGAGAAAACCTTCGGCGACCTGCAGAGCCTGCGGGCAACGCTCGAATCCTATATTCACCACGAGGGCTACAGAGTGATGACAATATCGAGCGCGGCCGCGCCGCTCGACGAGTCTTCGTACAAAGTCAGGCCGCTCACCGCGGTCGAAGCCGATGCCGCCAGAGCCGATGTGCTTGCGTATGTGGGCCGCGGCAACGATGCCCGTGCGTTGCTGAAGAATGTGCTCGAGGAAGATCCGGAGAACGTGCAGGCAAACGAGACCATGGGATTCCTCGCTATACAGGCGCAGGACCGCAGCGAGGCTCTCAAATACTATGGACAGGCCGTGAAGCTCAAGTCGCAGGATTATCTGGCGCATTATTATTTCGCTGCGATTTCCATGGAGGAGGCCGATGCCGCTGAGGATCCTGCCATTGCGGAGAGCCTGCGCACTGCCATCCGTCTCAATCCGCGATTTGCTCCGGCGTATGACAGCCTGGCCTCGTTCTACCTGAAGACGCATAGCCATCTCGAGGAGGCCCATGTGCTGAACGCGCAGGCGGTTCAGCTGGATCCCGGGAACGTGGCGTATCGCATGAACACGGCCGGAGTCCTCGCGGCGATGCAGCGCTACTCCGACGCGGTGAACGTTCTGAAGATCGCGGAGAAATTGGCCAAAACTCCCGATGACGTTGCCATGGTGCAAAAGAGAATCAAGACCATTGAGGAGTTCCAGGCGGCTCAGGCGCGGGAAGGAAGCTCCCCGAAAGAACAGACGGCTGCGAATACCCGGTTGCAGGCGGAGATGCAGGCAACCAAGCCGGCGGCTGGCATTCCTCCGGGGCCGAAACATCCCACGGCGCCTGCCACGGGAAACAAATATTTCGCGACGGGCGTGATGCGGGATGTCGCATGCAGCTATCCGGCGATACTCGAGTTCCGCGTAGAGTATCAGGCGGGAAAATCTGTGACTCTCTACAACAACGACTTCTTCAAAGTCGAACTGACGGCGATCGGATTCAACCCGAAAGGCGCCGTGAATCCGTGTACCGACTTTGAAGGCAAGACCGCGCAGGTCACGTACGTGGAGAGCCCCGACAAGACGGTGGACGGACAGGTGATGGCCATCGAAATAGGGCAGTGAATTCTTTGCGGGGCGTCCCGAACTCAGCCGCCTGGCCGCATGGGGTTGATGAATTTCAATCCAGCGATAGATCCGGCAATTGGGCAACTTTCAAGCGCGCTCATTGCACAATCCAGTCCCATTCTTCTTCGGTCGGCGGGAGGGTGGTTACGCAGCCGGTCAAGTCCCCTCACCACAGACCCTGCGGCGATATGCTTCCGGTGTTTCGATGATGAATGCGGTCTGGCCGGCTAGCGCCGACAGATCGTCGTCTCCGGTAATGAGTAGGTCAGCTTTGCCGGAGTGGGCGAGGTCGAGAAACATTTGGTCCTTTGTGTCGCGGCAGAGTGTCGGGCATCGCTGGGCGGAATCGACCTTGCTGCAGTAGGGGAAATAATCGCTCTGCAGCTCCAGGCTGCGTTCGACGGAGAGCCCGAACTTCGGATAAGCGAGAATGCGGATCAACTCCGAGGCGGTGGCGCGGGAGACAAGGGTAACGCATCTCTCCTCACGCCAATGCAGACGCAACCATGCGAGACGGCCATGGGTGAACACCAGCGCTGAAATGACCGTATTGGTGTCGAAGACTACGCGAGGAACGGCCGGCGATATCATTCAGTCGAACGCGCCCAGGCTATGGCGTCTTTCACGTCTTGCTCGGTGATTCCCAGTTGGGCCAGATGCTCCCGCACTTTGTCGGCCCCGCTGCGTTCGAACGGGCGCAAGGTAATGGAATTGCCGTCGGTGCTTACGTCGAAGTACTCCACTCCGGGGAAGTTCCTGGCCACGGCCTTGGGCAGGGTGAGCTGGTTCTTGACGGTTAGTTTGGCCAGCATGGGAGACTCCGGGCGCAAGGAAGTAAGGAAACAAGGAAATCTTACACCATTGTTTCCTTACTTTGCAAACCAATCCCACTGCTCTTTGGTGAGCGGGACGATGGAGAGGCGGCCGATGGTGAGCAGTTGTGACTTGGCGAAGGCCTTCTCGGCTTTTATCTCTTGGAGCGATTTGGGGTGTCTTAGGCGCTTGCCGGCTTTTACGCGCACGATTGGGACTTTGGGGTCGGTGGCGTCGACGCTGATCACGGTTCCCGTGCCGACCGCGGTGCGCTCGTCGCCGGTGTGGTAGAAAATCCATTTTGTCCCCGGCTTCATCTCGCGCAGATTTTTGACGGCCGCTGGGGCGGTAACGCCGTCCCACGCGGTTTCACCGTCGCGCACGAATTCGTCGAAGGAGTAGGCGGTGGGTTCGGATTTGAAGAGATAGTAGGTCATGGCAGGTGTCAGGGTTCAGGTGTCAGGTGTCAGTGGTTTGCCGCCAAGGGGCCCGGTTGCGATTGCCGAGCCTGGTCAAGCCAAGCCGTTGATGCTTAGACTAACAAATTTTTTCGCCGCAACATCGTACAGGGCCTTCCAAACGCAATCACCACCGTCAGCGATCATAAAGAGGCGGTCCCTCCAGTAATACGGTGCGCGCTTATAGTCGTCTTCGCCGCAATAGGCGCTCAAGTAGATCAACTTTCGCGCACCTTGCAGTAGCCCGAGATACTGACGAAAGTACCTTTCCGGGTGTTCGATGGGCAGCCACGCATAATTCGATTTAGGGAAGACCGAGATTTGTTTGAGATTCGCCTCCGCGGCATCTACGTCGGCTTGCGCAGGCTGCCATGTGCCAGTGACTTTATTTGACAGACCGAGCGGTCTTATTCCGATAAGAAACTTGCCTTCTGATTGCGGTAATATAACCCAGCGTTGCTCCTGTTGCGCAAATGTGGCGCGGCAACTGAGGCAGAAAGAAAGCAAGATCAGGACGATTTCAAAGGAGACCCAACCAGCTCGCATCGCGAAAAGCAACCGCAGATCCTTCGACTTCGGCCGATCGCGGAGCGAACGGCCTGCGCTCAGGATGACAGCGCGTTGATGTTGCGGGCGGAAAGGACTCGGAAAGCAATCAGACAGTTTTCGAAGGAGCATCGTCTCGCCTTTCCTGGCTCTTCGTCTATCTGTAACGAGTGCGGGCGTGGACGCCCGCACTACAGCCGGCAAGGATGCCGGCGCTACATTATTCCCTGCCCTTTTTGCGGATCTCGATGTTCAACCGCTTGATCTTTTGGTTGAGGGTGGAGAGGGGGACGTGGAACTGCTCGGCGGCGTCGGTCTGGTTCCAGTTGCAGCGCTCGAGTTTCTCGATGATGATGCGGCGCTCGATGACTTCGAGGATGTCGAAGAGCGAGGAGTTGGGGTTGTGCTCGAGGAGCGCATCCTGAAAGCTGCGGCCCGTAATTTGGCCGGGGAGCAGGTCGGCGCCGATGACCGGGCCGGACGAAAGCACGACGCCGCGCTCGATGGCGTTCTCAAGCTCGCGGACGTTGCCCGGCCATTCGTAATCGATGAGCGCGCGCATGGCGTCGGTGGAGAGCTTGCGCGGCGGGAGATTGTTTTCGGTGGCGTAGAGTTCGAGGAAGTGCTGGACGAGCAGCGGAATGTCTTCGCGGCGCGAGCGCAGGGGTGGCAGATCGACGGTGATGACGTTGAGGCGATAGAAAAGATCCTCGCGGAACTTGCCATCGCGGACTGCCTGGCGCAAATCGATGTTGGTGGCGGCGAGAATGCGCACGTCGACCTGGATCTCCTGGATGCCGCCGAGGTGCATGAAGCGCTTGTCCTGGAGGACGCGCAAAATCTTCGACTGCGTGTCCATGCCCATGGTAGCGATCTCGTCGAGAAAGAGCGTGCCGCCGTTGGCGACTTCGAAGAGGCCCTTCTTGGAAGCGACCGCGGAGGTGAACGCGCCCTTGACGTGGCCGAAGAGCGTGGACTCAAGCAACTCCGACGGCATGGCGCCGGTGTTGATGGGCACAAACGGCTTGTCGCGGCGCGGCGAGTTGGCGTGGATGGCCTTGGCGATGACCTCTTTGCCTGTGCCGCTTTCGCCCTGGATCAAAACTGTGGAGCGGCTGGGAGCGACCTGCGCAACGAGGTCGAAGATCCTCAGCATCGCCTCGCCTTTGCCCACAATGTTTTGGAAGTTGTAGCGCTGCTTGAGAGTGCGCTTGAGCTGAACGTTTTCTTCCTCGGCGCGGTGGCGGGCGACGGCGGAGCGAATGTCGGCAAGCAGTTTCTCGTTGTCCCACGGCTTCTGGACGAAGTTTTCCGCGCCCGCGCGAATGGCTTCCACCACATTGTCGACGGTGCCGTAGGCGGTGATCATGATGATGGGCAGCTCGGGATGGCGCTCCTTGAACTGTGGCAGGAGCTCGAGGCCGCTCTGGCCGGGCAAGGCAAGATCGAGAAGGATGAGATCGAAGCTTTCGCGATCGACGAGGCTCAGCCCCTCCTCGCCGTTACCGGCGGTCTTCACAACGTAATTCTCGAAACCGAGAAGAGCCTCCAGCGATTCGCGAATGCTGGCCTCGTCGTCGACCACCAGGATGGTTGCCGCGGGAGAATTTCCGTTGATGGCCGCTGCGGAATCGGATGCGTTCAAGGTCAATCTTTCCTCGGTGCCAGCCCTAGGCATGAACAGTATTCCTCATCAGGGGAAATTCAACGTGAAAGGTGGTGCCGGAGCCGACCGCACTCTCGACGTGAATTTTTCCGGCGTGCTCCTGGATGATGCCATAGCTGACGGCAAGGCCCAGACCCGTGCCGCGCTTGTCGCCCGGGATGTTTTTGGTGGTGAAGAAGGGATCGTAGATGCGCTTGAGGTGCTCGGGCGCAATGCCGGAGCCGGAATCGGCAACCACGGCTTCCACGTGGCCGTTGAGCAGCGTGGCCACGCGCAGGCGTCCGCCGCCGGGCATGGCCTCTTTGGCGTTGAGGAGCAGGTTGAGGAAGACCTGCTGCAGTTTGCCGGAGTTGCCGTTAATCGCCGGAAGCTCATCGGTGAGTTCCAGATCGACGAGAATCTGCGCCGTCTTGAACTGATGCTCGAGCAGCGAGAGCGTGTCGCGAATGACTTGATTCAGGTCGGTGGCGCGAAATTCTGTCGTTGACGTGCGCGAAAAATTCAGCAGGCCGTTGGCGATCTCCGCAGCGCGGAAGCTCTGCTGCGTGATCTTGTCGAGCACGGGCCCCAGGCGGGCGTCGCCGCGCAGTTGCTTGGACAGCATCTGCGCATATGAGGAGATGACGGCGAGCGGGGTGTTGATTTCGTGCGCGACGCCGGCCGCCAGCAGTCCGATGGAGGTGAGCTTGTCAGCCTGTGCCAGCTGGTTTTCAAGAGCCACGCGCTCGGTGATGTCGTCGACGAGGATGATGCGGCCCACGGGAATAAAGTCGCGAGAGAGCAGCGGCGCAATGGCGATGTTCGAGATGCGCAGCTCGCCGGCGCGCGTGGTGAGGCGGAATTTATAAAGGTGATGCACGCCCTGCTCGCCGCGGAACTCTTCTATCGCCTCAATGAACTCCAAGGGGAAAACGGAACGAAGTTCCTGGCCGATGGCCTCGGCGCGGCTGAAGGCGTACATGGCCTCCATCTGCGCGTTCCAGCTCTCGATGCGGTCGTCGAGATCGATGGCAAAGATGCCCACGTTGATGGACTCGACGATATTCTCGTTGAACTCCTTGAGGCGCTCGAACTCGACAATCTTCTCTTCGAGGCGCGCGTAGAGGCTGGCGTTTTGCAGAGCGATGCCGATGTAGCTGGCGAGAGATTCGAGCAGCTCGACGTCTTCGCTCGACAGAAAGTCGCCGCCCAGGGTGCGGCCGAGGCCGATGACGGCGATGGTGCGGCCGGCGCCGCCGTTCTGTGGCTCCGCAGACGTTCGAAGGCTGGGAGCGCGAAGCGCTTTGCCGTTGCCGTCACCGGAAGATGACTCGGCCACGCGGCAGGGCAGATAGTAGTTGAGGTCGAGGAGGGCCGCGGTGCGCTGCTGTTCCGGGGGCAGATGCAGAACCTGCTGCGCATTCTCAAAAAAAACGTGCGAGTGATCGGTGACGCCGTCGAAGTGGAGGAAGCCGAGATCGAGGCGGTGCTCCGCACTTTTGGGGTCTTGGTTGAATTCCTCGGGCAAGCCATGGGAGTCCACCAGGCGCAGGTCGCCTGATTCACCGGCGAGGAATATGGCCACGCGCGCCACCAGAAGCGTGCGCGGCAACTGCTCGACGATGGCGTGGAGCAGCGCCTCCAGATCGGTCTCGGAGCTGAGTCCGCGGCCGAACTCGACCAGGGCTTTGCGGTAGTCGTAGCGATGGCGGTCGAAGGCGCGATCGACCCAGCCTTGAATGCGGCGCTTGAGGGGATCGAAGACCGCGGCCGTGGTGAGAATAGCCAGCACCAAGCCCCATTCGCGCACGGCCTGCGGCATGGCGTTGTGTACCAGAACGGAGATGATGGCGATCACGCCGAAATAGGCGCCGAGGAGCAGCGCCGTGGCCAGCGTATAGGCCACGCCGCGCTTGAAGATCAGGTCCGTGTCCATGAGCCGGTAGCGCACAATGGCCCAGGCGAACGTGAGCGGCAAGAACACCAGCGAGAGACCGGCGAGATTGGTGAGCAGGTGCGGCGGGTTGAGCTGCAGCAGGTAAGGAACGGCGTAAAACAGCGTGAACGGCAAAACCGCGAGCAGGGTACCGCGCGTGACCCACTTTAGCTGTTGACGGAGCAGTGGAGTCGTCGCGCGGCTGTAGCTGCGCAAAAAGAGCAGCGCGGCCAGAATGTAGAACAGGGCGTCGTAACCCGTGGCAATCTGGTTCAGGCGGTCGAGCAGCAGCTTGGTGGCCGAGCGTGTGCCCACGGACCAGAGCCACAACGCCAGCAGTGCTGCGCCAGGTGAATAAACTACCGGCAAAAGCCAGCGGCGGCGAAGGGTCTTGAGGCGCTCCTCAGGGAAGCTGAGCGCAAAGTGGAGAAAGAGCGCCGGCTGCAGAGCTTCGGCGACAATGTTGGTCCAGAAGACGGTCCAGTCCAGCAGATCGAACGTTCCCGTGTAATGCAGAGCATAGAGCGCGAACGAAACCAGACAGAAGAGATAAAAATGCGTGGAGCGAGGCGCGCCCCAGCGCCGGAAGAGCACGTAAAAGCCAATGACGAGATAGATCAGTCCGATGAAGCGCAAGCCGAGTGGCAGGCTGCGATCGGCGGGCACTGGAATTACCTGCACCGGCGTGTCGATGGGAATGCCGTCGCGAGTGATGTTGTAGCGAACCTGCACGTAGCTGCCGGCGCGATAAAGCGCGCGCTCGAGATCAGCGACCGTGCTCACGGGATCGTCATTGACCGCGGTCAGTAGGTCATGGACCTGGATGAAGGCGTGCTGGCCGGGCGAATCCGCGAGAACGCGGTCGGCGATGAGGCCGCCGTGCGCCTCATGCCACCACACACCGTCCGTGGGCTGCTGAAAATCACGCTCCTGCAGGAGATTGAAGACAGCCAGCACGAACAAAGCCGCAGTCGCCAGCGCCATGAGTGTAGCCTGCACGCGGTTGAGAAGGCTTTTGTCCATAAGAGGGAGGATTCCTACATGATGATTGCTTGCACGTGAGTTGCCACGCAGAGGATGGGCGCCGACGGCCAGGTTACTACCGGCCAATCATCTGAAACTACGCATGATATGGACTTGCAGTTCCGTCAAACGTCAACAAGATGTGCGCTGGATCACGCGGTCAGATTGAAAAACCCGGTGGGGCCTCCAGATAAATGAATACTCCTATGATAAATGGTAGATCACTCATCTACGGTAGGTTATTGGTGAGAAAAAGCGGGGTTAGAGGGGTTGGCGGAGCCAGGACACAGCGAGGATCAGCGGCCGATGATGCCTTTTGGGTCCCGGTACGAATGCGGGCAAGGGGGAATTCCAGGTCTGCTTGAAGGCCGACGTCCCGGCTCAGCGCTGGCCGTAGGTCGCCTTCGGGCCATGCTTGCGCAGGTAGTGGTGTTCTTTCACGTAGTGCGGAATGCCGGACTCGGGAGCTCCGAGGAGCACACTGCGGTAGGCCAGCCGGGCGATGTACTCGAGGACGTCGGCGTGCTCGACGGCTTCGGCGGGCGACTTGCCCCAGGTAAAGGGCGCGTGGCCGGCAACCAGCACGCCGGGGACGGCAACGGGATCGAGGCCTTCGGAACGAAACAGCCGGACAATGACCGCGCCGGTGTTGCGGACGTAGGCTTCGGAGACTTCTCCCTCTGTAAGGGGCTCGGTAATGGGAACACGGCCGTGGAAGTAGTCGGCGTGCGTGGTGCCGAGACAGGGAATGGCGCGGCCGGCCTGCGCCCACGAGGTGGCGAACTCGGAGTGGGTGTGGACGATGCCGCCGATTTCTGGGAACTCGCGATAGAGGAGGGTGTGGGTGTCGAGATCGCTCGACGGGCGCAGAGAGCCTTCGACGATGTTGCCGTCGAGATCGGTGACGACGAGGTTGGCGGGAGTCATGGTGGCGTAGTCGACGCCGCTGGGCTTGATGACGACGAGGGGATTGGTGCCGCTACGGTCGACGCCGCTGGCGTTGCCGAAGGTGTGGGGCGCAAGGCCGCGGCGGGCGATCTCCTGGTTGGCGTGGAGGACTTGTTCGCGAAGGGATTCGAGGAGCATCGGAGTACCTGCAAATAGGGTAAATCGTTGTGCTTGAGACGAGGGTGATTTGCGGGCGCCAGAGAGATCTCGGGGGGCGGCGCATTTTTGAATTTTCACGACGCGGGGGTATAACTGCGGCATGACCATCGAGGAGATCAAACGCAGGACGACTCCGGTATTTGCGCAGTTCGGCGTCACGTATGCCGCTGTGTTCGGAAGCGTCGCGCGTGGTGAAGACGGGCCGGAGAGCGACGTTGATATTTTGGTGCGCCTGGGCCGGCCGACCGGGATGGTTGGCTACATGAAGCTGGTCGAGAGCCTGGAGACCTCGCTCGGGAGAAAAGCCGATGTGGTCACGGAGCAGAGCCTGAATAAACACATCCAACCTCACGTCGCGCGAGACCTTGCCACCATTTATGAAGGATGAACGCGTCTATCTCGCGCAGATGCTCGACGCCGCAGCGAAGATTCGCGAGTAAGTTGCCGGCATGGATAATGCTGCCTTCCTGCAAGATCGAAAGACGCAGAGCGCGGTCATCCTGCAACTCGCGCTCATCGGTGAATTTGCGAAAAGAGTCTCCGCTCCTGTGCGGGCTTCCATTGACATTCCGTGGAAGGCGATTGCCGGTTTTCGCGATCGTGCCATCCACGACTACTTTCAAATCGATCTTTAGATCGCCTGGGACACAATCACGCTCGATCTTGAGCCGCTCACCACGGCCGTGCAGCAATATCTCGAAGCGCATCGCTGATCTGGCCGGTTCTGCTTGCAGCGCGAGTCCGCGCGAAAGCGCTCAGGCGCGCAGCCAGTAAGGCTCCGGCACCACGGCGGCCAGCTCGGCAAACTCTGCATCGCTCAGCTTGAATGCCGCGGCGCTGACGTTCTCTTCAAGATGTATGACATTGCCAGTGCCGGGGATGGGAAGAACTACCGGCGAACGGCGCAAGAGCCACGCCAGAGAAACGACGGCCGTGGAGACCTGGCGCGCGGCGGCGATTTTCGCCATCACATCATTGGCTTTGCGACCCTGCGCCATCGGTCCCCAAGGCAAGAAGGCGATGCCGTTGGCGGCGCAGTAATCGAGCACGAAATCCCACTCGCGATCGAGGAAGCTGTAGCGGTTCTCGACGCTCACGATGGGAACGATTTTTTGCGCGCGATGGATGTGCTCGAGCGTGACGTTGGAGAGTGCGACGTGGCGGATTTTTCCCTGCTCCCGGAGCCGCGCCAGGGTCTCCATCGAAGCGTCGAAGGAGACTGCGGGATCGGGCACGTGGAGCTGGTAGATATCGATGCGGTCGAGGCGCAGACGTTTCAGGCTGCCTTCAATGGCCTCCTGAATGTGCGGAGGCGCGGCGTTATGCTGCCAGACGCCGGGGCCGTGGCGCGTCCAGCCAACCTTGGTGGTGATGACGAGGTCCTTTGGATATGGATAGAGAGCTTCGGCGATGAGCTCTTCGGAGACATCGGGGCCGTAGGAGTCGGCAGTGTCGATGAAGTTGACGCCCAGCTCGACGGCGCGGCGCAGCGTGGCCAGTGCGCCGGGAACGTCGGTCGGAGGACCCCAGACGCCCTTGCCGGTGATGCGCATGGCGCCGAAGCCCATGCGGTTCACCGTCAGGTCGCCGCCGATCGCGATGGTTCCGGCTTGGGCGGCGGGCAAGGTTGCAGTTTCGGCAGACAATGCATTTCCCTCTGTGAATATTGTATTTTGCGCGGAACGGGATGGGCGCTCTATCCCATCTTCTTGCTGACTCGAATGCGCGAAAGGCAACCGCAGATCCTTCGACTTCGGCCGTCCGCCGCGGCGGACGGCCTTCGCTCAGGATGACAGTTTAGGAATCTCACGATTCCTAAACTGTCACTTCCCAGCCCTTTTCATAGGTGCGGCCCCAGTACTTCATGGCCTCGGAATCGTCGAGTATGTGCGCGGTTTCAGGGTCGATGCGCAGTTTGCGATTGACGAACCAGGCGATGTTCGAGAGCAGAAGCATGGTGACGGTGACATTGGCGACCGGGATGGGCGAGTTGAGTTTCGCCTCGCCGCGAATGGCCGCGATGAAGTTGGCAAAATGCGCGTCGGTCATGGTATCGGCGCCGATAGTGTCGGTGGTCTGGGTCTGGTGGCCGGTGCGGTACGTGTCGATCTGCTTGCCCTTCCAGTCGTAGACATCGTAGCCGCCGCGGTCGATCACCACCGATCCTTTGGTCCCCATGATGACCGAGCCGCGGTCGCGGTCGTAGATGCGCATGCCCTGGCGGCTGCGGCCCTCCCAGGAGAGGGTTTTGTCCTGATATTCGAAGTTGGTGATGAGAGTGTCGTAGAACTCCCAGTCGTCTTTGAAGTTGTAGTTGCCGCCCGATGCGGTGACGGCGAGGGGGAACTCGGCGTTGAGCGCCCAGCGGCAGACATCCACTTCGTGCGTTCCGTTGTTGAGGGTTTCGCCGGTGCCGTAGCGGCGCAGCCAGTGCCAGTTGTAGGGATGGATGTTCTCGCGGTACTCGCTGCGGGGCGCCGGGCCCTGCCACAGATCCCAATTCAACGTGGATGGCACGGGCGCGGCCGTCTTGCCGTAGAACGTAGCGCCGCGCGTGTTGGAGTACCAGGCGCGGGCCAAGTAAGTTTCGCCGATGTATCCATCGTGGATTTGCTGGATCATCTTGATGGTGAAGTCGGCGGAGCGCTGCTGATCGCCGACCTGGACGCACTTGCCGTACTTCTTCTGCGCGTCCACCAGCAACTCGCCCTCGCGGGCGTTCTGGCTGGAGGGTTTTTCAACATACACGTGCTTGCCGGCCTTGAGGCCGAGTACTGCCATGGGCGTGTGCCAGTGGTCGGGCGTGGCCACGGTGATGGCGTCGACATCTTTGGATTCGAGGGCGTGGCGGAAGTCGCCATCAGCCTTTGGCGCGTAGCCGAGCACTTGCTCCGCTTTGGCCGCAAACCTGGCCAGGACGCCGGAGTCCACGTCGCACACGTAGGCCACGCGGGCGGTCTTGCTGTTGGCCTTGAGCGACGCAAGATGCGCGTAGCCGCGGCCGTTGAGACCGTTAATGGCGAAGTTCAGGCGGTCGTTGGCGCCGAGAATCTGCGCATAGCTTTTGGCCGTGGAGGCAATTGCCGTGGCCGCCACACCCGCAGCCAGGCCGTTCGTGAATTGTCGGCGCGAAATCATTCAGTCTCCATTCTTTCTCTAAGTGCTTTGCTTGCCGCCCCGATTATATCGTTGCTGTCGCCAGGCATGCTGCGGGGGTCGCAGGGCCGGTGGCGCTTCCCGAAGTGGGAGCATTTTGTGCGCGAGCGGCCAGCCCTGCCGCTCCTATACAGGGCGCGGAATCGGCTTGAAAATGAATAGGGGGGACTGTAAACTTGCGCCGCAGGGGAGCGTCTACCAAGGTGATGGCAGCCGGCACAGCAGTTAAGCCGATGACCGTGGATACGGCAGAGGAAATTGCCGCGCAGGAGTTCGCCCGGATTGTCGAGAGTCACCGGCCACAGATTTTCCGGTTTCTGCTTTCATCGTTGCGGGACATCGACCTGGCAGAGACGCTGACACAGGAATGTTTCCTGAAAGCGCATCGGAACTGGAGTCATTTCCGGGGCGACTCGAGTGCGATGACCTGGCTGATGCGGATCGCCATCAATCTGCAGAAGGACCACTGGCGCAACCGCAGGATTCAGTTCTGGCGGCAGACCCGAACCAACGCTGTAGATCTGGACGAAGCCAGCGAATGGCTGCCCAACGGGGAACGCAATGCGGAGCAGCAGATGCTGGCGCGGGAACAGGTGGCGCAGGTTTGGCAGGCGGTGAAGGGCCTGAGCGAGCGGCAGCGAACGGTATTTTTGCTGCGCTACGTGGAGGAGCGGGAGTTGAGCGAAATCGCAAGTGCGACAGGGCTCAGCGAAGGCACGGTAAAAGCGCACCTTTCGCGCGCGCTGGGACGAGTACGCACCGAGTTGAGAGGACCACGATGAACTGGCAACAGGATAGGTCGGGAGAGATTCCCCGGATAGAGCCGGAGGTGGAGCAGGCGCTGAAGCACTTTAAGGCGAGCATGGATGCCTGGAGTGATGCGGCGCTGAGCCGGCCCCGGACGGCGACCCATGCGGCCGTGCGTCCCGCCGCGGCGGGATGGCGGATGGCGGCAAGCTGGGCGCTGGGATGCGTGGTCGTGATGGGCAGCCTGGCGGGCGCAGTGCATGAGATCGTTCACCGGCAGGAGATGGCCCGGATCGCTGCGCAAAAGACCGCACAGAAAACTGCTGAAGAGCGCACGGCAGCTCCGCAGGTCACCGCGCAGCCGACCGGCGTACAGCCAGTCAGCGCGCAATCCGACAAGAAGACACCGGCGGACACAATGCGGAAAGTGAGCGCCGCCCAGGATAGCGCCAGTGCGCAGGACGAGAATCTGCTGGCATCGGTGGACAGCGATGTTTCGCGAGGGGTTCCGGCGGCGATGGAGCCGCTGGCGGCATTGATGGACGATAACGAAACACAGTAGAAAGACGCAGTACCCAAAAGAGAAGGCGAAATCTTTGCGATGCAAGGGGAGGAGAGAACGATGAACGGGATGAAGACTGCACGGTTGGCTTTGGCATTAGCGGGAGTTCTGACGGTTGGGGGTCTGGCAAGTGCGCAAGGGCCAGGCGGAGCGGGAATGGGGCAACGGTTCGGGCAGCACCAGCCACCAGTGGAAAAGGCGTTCGGATTTGCGAACGGACAGTTCTGGAACAATCCGAACATGGCGCAAAAGTTGAGCCTGACCGAGGACCAGCGCAAGGCGATGGACGGGATTTTGCAGGATCACAAGTTAAAACTGATCGACCTGCAGGCCAACTTGCAAAGGGCCGAGGTGGAGATGGGCCCGATGATGAAGGCCGATGCGCCTGATCGCCATGCAATCGAAGCGCAGATCGACAAGGTCGTGATGGCGCGGGCGGAATTGGAAAAAGCGAATGCGCGTTTTCTGCTCGACATCCGGATGCAGTTGAAGCCGGAACAATGGAAGCAGTTGCAGACCCTGGAGATGCAGCGGATGCAGCGGGAGCGCATGCGCGGCGACGGACCCGACGGCCGCGGCGCAAGGGGACCGGGTGGCGAGCGTCCGGGCATGAATGGACCGGGCGGACAGCAGTTCCACGGGCGGGGTGGACCGGGTGGACTGTTCCCCAGGCCCATGCCTGGCGGACCACCGCCGGCGGATGCGCCGCAGCCGGCGCCTGCTCCGGCACCGGGTTCGGGAGATACGCAGTAAGTTTGTTGCGCCTCCTAAGGGCGTAGCGCAACGAATTTTCTAAAGAAGAATCGTGTACTCGGCAGATTGGCGGCGGCAGGAGAATCTCCTGCCGCCGTTTTTTTCATAAAGCCTGATCCATAAACTCGTAACGCCGGACCCCAATCCGGCTGTGGTGAGGGACTACAGACACGCACATCGCGTCTGACGGCGTGGACACCGCCAGTACAGCCGGTCTGGAGATAGGGCGCCACCTGTGCTCTGTGGTAGCGAGCCGGTTCGGTAACATCAGGAAGGAAGGAACATCGCGTGCCCATTCTTGCCTCTGCCGACTGGCTGATTCTGCTGATTTACTTTTTCTTTGTGTTGTCGGCGGGGATGTCGCTTGTACCCGCGATGACAGGCAGCCGGGAATACCTGCAAGCCGGACGCAAGCTGCCTGGCTGGCTGTGCGGGATTGCGCTGCTCGGCGCCAGCATGGGATCGCTCGAAGTGCTCGGCATGGGCGCGGCTGGAGCCAGGTACGGCCTGGCCAGCATGGGCTTTTTTGCGCTGGGTTCGATTCCGGCGATGCTCTTCGCGGCACTGGTTCTGATGCCGGTGTTCTACGGGGCGGCATCGGCCGCGGGTGCGCCCGTGCGATCGACTCCCGAATACCTTGGGCTGCGCTTCGACCAAAAGACGCGCGCGCTGAATGCCGGTCTGTTTACGGCAATGGCGTTGTTCAGCGCTGGAATTTCACTGTACGCCATGGCGCGCATCGTCGCGGCGCTGCACGTGTTCGATAGCGTGGGCGACAGGTTGAATCTGCCGCCCACGGGCGCTCTGCTGCTCGCGATGACGCTGCCCGCGGTGCTGGTGCTGGCGTACGTGCTGCTGGGCGGGCTTGCAGCGACCATGTACAACCAGTTGCTGCAGTTTTGCGTGCTCGTGGCCGCGCTGCTGCCCATGGTCTATCTCGGGTTGAAGAGAGCCGGAGGTTGGAGCGGACTGAAGGCGTCGGTGCCCGCCGGGTTAATGCACGCGTGGAGCGGCGACCACACTGGCCCGCATTCCATGGGATTGGGCGTGGTTGGATTGGTGCTGGGCGCGGGACTTGTGATGGGCGGAAGCACGTGGTGCACGGATTTCCGCTTGTTGCAGACGGCCATGGCGGCGAAAGATGCTCGATCGGCGCGTCGCGCTCCGCTCGTTGCCGCGGCTCTGCGCATCTTTGTGCCGTTGCTGCTCATTTTGCCGGGATTGTTTGCGCTGAGTGTGCCCGCGCCGCACACCACCATCGTGATCCACAACGAGAACGGCGCGATTTATCACGAGATCACAGTGGTCCCGCCGGCGGTGGAACAGGGCCAGGGAATGGTTCCGGCGAAAGCCGATGCCAACGGCCAGCCGGTGAAAGACGCGAACGGCCAGGTGGTTCTGGACTACGCGATGGCGATGCCCAAAATGCTGTTGCAGTTTTTGCCCTCGGGATTGATGGGGCTGGGCGTGTCCGCGCTCCTCGCCTGCCTGATGAGCGGTGTCGCGGCCAGCTTGACGGCGTGCAACACGGTCTTCGCCTGCGACATTTACCAGGGGTTTCTGAAGAAAGACGCGAGCGACAAACAAATCTTGAAAGCCGGCCGCTGGGCCGCGCTGGGCGGCATGCTGCTGGCCTTTGCCACTGCGTGCGCGGCCATGCGCTGCAATGATTTGCTCGACGTGGTCGTGCTGGTGTTCGCGGCGGTCAATGCGCCGCTGTTCGCCACGCTGCTGCTGGGAGTTCTGTGCAAGCGCTTCACCGGGCATGGCGCGTTTTCCGGGATGATTGCGGGCACGGCCGCGGCGCTGCTGCATCACGGAACCGCGCTGCCCCGTGGCGAGCAGCCGGGCATTCATGGCGGATGGATTCGTTGGATTAGAGTGCTGCATCATCCCGCGAGCGACATGACTCTGGGATTGGGAACGGCGGCATTCGCCTTCGTCGTGAGCCTGCTGGTGACCGTGGGGATAAGTCTGTGCACAAAGCCGCGGGCGGAAACGGAACTCGCCGGACTGACGATCGGGTCGGCGACGATGGAACCCGCAAAGGCCGCGTGGTGGAAGCGGCCGGAGACAATCGCCGCCGCTCTAATTCTGCTGGCGGCGATTGCGGTGAATTTAGTTTTTGTGTTGAGTTGAATGTGAGTCGGGGTTCGTGCTTTCCCACCCATTCGGTCGCTGAAGCGGCCGAATGGATGGGGCACCGGCAGTTTTGGGCAGTCACTGAAGAGAGGCATTCATGGCGAAAAAGGCGAAGACGGAACTTGCAATCAAGCCGGCAGCCGGACTAACGGTAAAGCCGACCGTCAATCCTCCGATACATGTCGACGCGCGCATTGCCGTGGGCATGTTCTTCACGCTGACAGGAACGATTCTCGCGGCTTTCGGCTTCTCTACTCGCGACCAGGTGGATGTGTATGCCAAAAGCCTGGGCATCGATGCCAACCTGTGGTGGGGATTGGTGCTGCTTGCCTTCGGAATCACGATGCTCGCCTTCGGCCGCCGCGGGCAAGCAATGATGGATAAAGCTGGGAAGTAGGAGTCAGTCGCCAGTTTTATTAGAGCGCGCTGCATCATTGGGTTCGGCTTCAGGGGAAGTACTTACGAGTGAGGCGGCTGTGCTGTTCAGCTTCTGCTATGAAGAGGCCGGCTATTGCGTTGATTGCGCACTACCGCAAGAACAACAAGCGGCGGCACTATGAAGACGAGCGAAAGATACGCGGCTTGAGACGCAGCTGGATCGTGGAGCGCACCAACACCCGGCTTGGTCAGTTCCGCCGATGGCATATGCGTCATGAACATCTGCTCTCCGCCCATTCTGCAGAAGACGCAGCATCCCGAGCTGCATGGGTAGCTGAATATTGAAGGACCTTTCAGGATTCGCGGGTAACGGCAGACGGCGGCTCTTTCGTTCTCCAAGCCCGAGCCCGGATATTCGTGAGAGCCGCCGCCGATTATTGTGAATGCCGCCACTGGCGAAGTTAGCAGCGGCATTCGTGCAAATTGAGGAATCCTTCTCCGCCTCTCCTTATCAATTCACGGTTAGATACAGGGTAGTGTTGCTCGACACGGCGCCCGAGGTTGCGGTCACAGTGATCGTGTAGTTGACTGGAGTTGGTGACGGAGTGGAAGATCCCGAGGACCCGCCGCAACCGCCCAGCGCGGTCATTGCTGCCGCACCCGCCGCCAACAACAGGATCGAGCAGAGTGCGCCTCTCATCCGCTTGCCGGCGCGACGCAGCTTGAACGCGAACGGCAGCAGCAGGATTGCCCAGAACACGGGAGCCAGCTTTGCGCCGTTCATGTTCTGCCGATCGAGCCTTGCCGTCGAGGCCGGCACCTGGATGGTGAGCGCCACCGTGGTGATGGGCGTATTCGCCGGGAGAGACCACGAGGTGCTGGTGAGCGCAGTCCATGTGGATGGAGAGATGGTGGCCGTGGCTCCAGTGGGAAGGCCGCTCACGGATAAAGTCACCACCCCCGGGAAGGTTGTGCCGGAGGTTGGAGCGATGGTCAGATCGTAGATCGCGCTGCCCCCGGAAGGAACCGTCTGCGAAGTTACACTGCCGGAACCGGGAGTCAACGTAAAGATCATCACGGATTCCGCCAGTGAGCCGCCGCTCGAGCCGAGGAAATTGCTGTCGCCGCCGTACACCGCGGTGATCTGGTTCGCTCCCGCCTGCGCGGCGGTAAAGGACGTTGTCAATGTGGCTTGACCGCTGGCCAGCGCACCGTGGCCAAGGATCGTATTCGTGTTGTCCAGGAAGGTCACGGTGCCTGTCGGCGTGCCTGCGGCCGAGGTCACGGTTGCGGTAAGAGTCACGTTGTTGCCCGGCATCGCAGGATTCAGGTTGGAAGTCAAGGCGGTAACTTGCGAAGCCGCCTGGCTTATCACCATTGTCCCGCTGCTCGAGCCGGTATAGTCCGCGCTGCTGATGGCGCCGACCACGGTGTAGCTTCCCGTGAGTGTCGGCGGTGTTGCG
>Ga0302320_10004206_pt1 | contig 32767 bp, 25 predicted proteins | sample Bog_T0_3_FD_202130 | JGI IMG/M metagenome (GOLD analysis project Ga0302320, IMG submission 202130) | Peat permafrost microbial communities from Stordalen Mire near Abisko, Sweden - Bog_T0_3 | ecosystem: Environmental > Terrestrial > Soil > Wetlands > Peat | place: Sweden: Abisko, Stordalen Mire... | reverse complement strand
GATGTTCTCGATCATCACCACGCTGCCGTCCACCAGCATGCCAAAATCAAGCGCGCCCAGAGACAGCAGATTTGCCGGTACGTGACTGAGATCCAACAGAATCGCGGCGAAGAAAAGCGCAAAGGGGATGGTTAACGCCACGGTGATGGCCGAGCGGACATTGCCGAGGAACAGGAAGAGGATGAGTACCACCAGCAGGATGCCTTCGGTGAGATTGCGAAGGACGGTGTGCAGGGTGTAATGCATCAGGTCGTCACGGTCGATGTGGGGAACGATCTTGACGCCCGGCGGAAGGATGTGATCGTTGATGTAGCGCACCTTGAGGTGCACGGCCGCCAGGGTGGACTCGGCTTCGGCGCCCTTGCGCATCTGCACAATGCCTTCCACGGCATCGTCGTTGTCGACCACGCGCCCATTCTCGTGGTGAATGGATTTGCCGAGACGGCCGAGGCGGATTCTGGGGCCCTGGGTGACGGTGGCGATGTCGCGAACCCGGACCGGGGCGCCGTTTTGCGCCTTGAGCACGGTGGCGCCAATGTCGTCGGTGGTGGTCATCAATCCCAGCACGCGCACGTTGTAGGCCTGCTGGCCTTTTTCGATGAAGCTTCCGCCGGCGTTAACGTTGTTGGCGGTGAGCGCGGCCTCCACCTGTGCGATGCCGAGTCCGTAGGAGACCAGTTTGTCGGGATCGACCTGTACCTGGTACTCGCGCGTTTCTCCGCCGAAGATGGAGACGGCGGCGACGTTGGGCACCGACATCAGTTGCTTGAAGACCACCCAATCCTGCAAGGCCTTCAGGTCCATGGTGTTGTACTGCGGGTTGTTGCTGACGAGGGTGTAGAAGTAGATCTGGCCGGCGGGACTGAAGTCGGGACCGATCTGCGGGCTGAGACCGCTGGGAAGATTGACCAGGGTCAACTTCTCCAGCACCTGCTGGCGGTTCTGCAGGTTGTCGCTCTCATCATCGAACACGACGGTGATGAACGAAAGTCCGGCGAGCGAGGAGGAGCGCAGGTGGGTCATGTGGCCGACGCCGTTCAACTGGGTCTCGATGGGAATGGTGACCTGTTGCTCGACCTCTTCGGCGGCGCGGCCCGGCCACTGGGTGATCACCCAGGCATACTTGTCGGCGACGTCCGGGTAGGCCTCCACCGGGAGGCGGTGGAAGCTGATGATGCCCCAGACCAGCAGGACGATGCCGCCGCTCAGGACCAGGAGCTTATTCTTGAGCGCAAAATCTACAATTTGCTTGATCATCTGGCTATTGCGACTCCGACGAACTGGAGAACTGCAGGGCCTGGGCTACGACCCGGGAGGTGGGCGCGAGCCCGGTGATTACCTCCTGGCGGCCGTCGGGCAGCACGGCTCCAAGCTGCACCTGCTGGCGGCGGAACTGATTGCCGCCGGCGGGCAGGTAGACCCAATCCTTGTCATGCATGCGAACCACGGCCGAGGCCGGGACGACGACGCGGGCCACGCTGTGGCTGGACTTGAACGAAGCCGTCGCGAACATCCCAAGGCGCAGTACCCGGCCTGGGTTGTCGATCTCGATGCGAACCTTGGCCGAGCGGGTGGCCGGATCGAGCACGCGGCTGATGTTGCTGACCTTGCCATGGAAGACCTGATCGGGTAGCGCATTGACCCGAATCTGCGCGGTGTCGCCTTCGTGAACCTTGACCAGAACGTCCTCGTAGGCATCGCAGAGCACCCAGACGTGGGAGACATCGGCGACGGTGAACAGGTTGGGCGAGTTGTCCATGGAGCGGACGCCGGTGCCACCGACCACGTTTTGCTCGACGATGCTTCCCGAGATGGGTGCGACGACATCGAGGATGGCGGACGGGTGCGCGGGATTGCCGCCGAGAATGCGTATGTGCTCGAGGGCGGTCGCCAGATCGACCTTGGCTTTGTTTTCGGTATCCTGGGCCAGTTCGAGTTCTTTCTCCGCGATTGCGCCTTTCTCGAAGAGGCGCTGGGAGCGCTGCAACTGCTTCTGGGCGAGCAGTTCGTCGGCCTGGAATTTCTGCAGATCGGAAAAAGCCTGCGAGACCTCCGGGCTGCTGATGCGAACCAGTACCTGGCCTTTGCGCACGTCGTCTCCGATGCGGGCGCGGATATCAACCGCGCGCCCCCCGGCCAGCGAGAGTACGGGCACAGTGCGGTTTACATCCGGACTGACCACGCCGTTGACGTGAAGTTCATCGAAGACGTTTTCGCTTCCGACATCGGCAATCGCGAATCGCTCGGGAGCCTCCATCTGGATGAGGTCGGGGTCGGCGATGACGACCTGCGTCTTGGCCGCCTCGGGCTTGGCCTGCGTACAACCCATGGCAGCGGCCAGCAAGGCGACGGCAATCGCAAGCGCTACCCAATGGCAGGCGGCGCCTGGCGCTGAAAAATGGGTTTGGCAGTCATGGTTTTCCTGAGAGCTGTTGCGAAGCATCAAGAATCTCCATCCTCTAACTACCGCCGGCGCCAAGCGTCCAGGCAGAACGGCGGCGAATGACCCGAGATGATTCCGGCCACCAGTTTATCTACAATGATGTTACGTGGTCACGATTGGTTGCGGGAGAGTGACCTTGCGGATCGAGGTATATCTTTCGATTCCCAGGCTATCTTTTGGTCTGAATGCCGCCCGATTGGGCCGGGAGTAGAGGAACCTTAGAAAGACGATATGGAACTCTCCGCGGCGCTGTCGATCTACACTCCCGCGAACCGGCGCAGGCTGCTGGTGGTCGCGGCCGCCATGGTGGTGCTGGTCGCCGCCATCGACTGGTGGACCAAGCCCTACATTTCGCTGGGCTTTCTCTACCTGTTCCCGATCATGATTGCCGGGGGCTTTCTGTCGCGCCCGCAGATCGTCAGCCTGGCCGTGCTGTGCGCATTCTTGCAGGAAGAGTTCAGCAACCTTCCGGCGGGCGATGCGTGGCCGCGGCTGATCCTGTCGTCGGCGGGATTCGTCGGCACCGGTTTGTTCATCTACGAATTGCTGCGCAATCGCCGGATCGCGCTCTCTCACCTGAACGAATTTGAGACCCAGGTGCAGGCGCGGCGCGAGGCCGAGGAACAGTTGCAGGTGCTGGTGGAGAGCAGCCCGGCGGCCATCGTCACCCTGGATGCGGATGGAACGATCCTGCTGGCCAACGAAGCCGCCCAGGAGATGCTGGCATCCGGCGGACCGGCCTTGCCGGGCCAGAACACGCGCGCCTATATCCCGGCCCTGTTTTCCGCCGTACAGTCGCGGGTCTGGAAGAACTTCCGCACGACTCTGCAGTGCAAGGGGCACCGCAGTAACGGCGAAGTGTTTCTTGCCGGTGTGTGGTTCTCCACGTACTCGTCGAACTCCGGCAATCGGCTGGCCGCCATCTTCGTCGATCTCTCCGAAGACCTGCGGAGCCGCGAGGACCTGAACCTGGACTACCTGCTGACCAATACGAGAATCCTGATGAGCGCGGTTTCACACGAGATCCGCAATCTCTGCGGCGCCGCCATGGTGGTACACAAGAACCTGACGAAGGTAGCCGAGTTGCGCGGCAATGCCGACTTTGAGGCGATGGGAACACTGATCCAGGGCCTGGAACAAATCTCAGCCATGGAACTGCGCGGCACCTCCGAGCAGAGGCGCTCGGCGATCGAGCTAACCTCGGTGCTGGACGAGTTGCGCGTCCTGATTGAGACCGTCGGCCAGGAACAACAGATCGCCATGCAGTGGGAGGAGACCGGCAAACTTCCGCTCGTGTGGGCCGATCGCTACGGCCTCATGCAGGTTTTCCTCAACCTCGCGAAGAACAGTATTCGCGCCATGGAAGGCGTCGCCACGAGGCGGCTCACGATCGGCACAGCGGTGCAGAATGGTTCGGTCATCGTGCGCTTCGAGGATACCGGAACCGGAATTGCGGACCCGCAGAGTCTGTTCCGGCCCTTCCAGAAGGACGCGAAGGCGACGGGATTGGGTTTGTATGTCTCGCGTGCCCTGCTCAAGAGCTTTGGCGGCGATCTGGTGTACGAGCACAGAGACCGCGGATGTTGCTTTCATGTAGTGTTGGAAGCAGTGAGCGATGCCGATGAGTGTGCCAATGTTTGAAGACCGGGCAAGGATCCTGCTGGTCGACGATCATGCGCTGTTTCGCGAGAGCCTGGCACGCTTTCTCAACAGTGAATCCGATTTCCAGGTGGTGGGCGGTTGCGCCACGATTGAAGACGCCGCGGAATTTCTGAAGGCACACGCGGTGGACCTGGTGCTGCTCGACTTCGACCTGGGGCGGCGCGACGGCATTGACTTCATGCGCGTGGCCGAGAGCATTGGCTTCCGGGGACGAGTGCTGCTGGTGACCGCCGGCGTGGACGAAGCCCGGGCGGCGAACCTGATCAAACAGGGGGTTGCGGGGGTCTTTCTAAAGCACGACCCGCCCGCCATGCTGGTGGAGGCGATCCGCGGGGTGCTGGGCGGCAAGGTTTCGTTTGATCAGAACTATCTGAAAAAGATTGTGGGCCGCGCAACCGAGGCGGAGGCGCCGCGCACGGGCAAACTTACGGAACGCGAGCGGCAGGTGCTCGTCAATGTGTTTGAGGGACTCGGTAATAAGCAGATCGCCGAACGCCTGCAGGTATCCGAGAGTTCCGTCAAGGCCACTCTGCAGCAGCTATTCCAGAAAACAGGCGTTCGAACCCGGAGCCAACTCGTCAGAATTGCGCTCGAACAATACCGCGACCTGATCTGAAGTCTAGGCCGGGGGCGGCCCGTCTTTCTTGGCGGCCGCAGCCTTGGCAGGATCGTCGTTGACGGCGTCCTTGAAATTCCTGATTCCCTGTCCCAGCCCTTTGCCGAGCTCCGACAACTTGCTCGGGCCAAACACAAGCAGGGCAATGAACAGGATCACAAGCAAATGCATCGGTTGCATAAGTCCTTCAAACATCTAAAGCCTCCAAAAGCACCCTGGGTGCACGCGCAGGTTGCGTAGATTCAACCACGTTAGCAACTGGCAAACCCGAAAGCTGTGCGGTGCTTCACAATTCTAGACTATATTTTGATGGCCGATCTGGGGTTTTTCCAAAACGCACGGCAGTAGAGCGCACGGCAGTGCAGTCAACCGGAATGTGATTCTCCACCCCAGACTTGTGCCATTGCAAACAGTTTACGCCTCCCAGCGCGGCGAATCCAGCGGGGGTGGAACAGACAGGCCTGTCAAAGGTGACAGGCCTGCGGTCGGGTTCTGCTTCGTAGTTCTCTGCTTGGCGCTACTTTGAAGTTGGAGCTGGGAGGTGCGGAGCTGGGACGCTCTTGCCCAGAGCCGTCGCCAGGGCAATCTGGTGGTCCTGCTCGTCGATTAAGATCTCGCGAATTCGTTCGCCCGTGGCGTATTCCGCCAGTTCCTCGCATTGGCGGACGCGCTCGCGATAATTTCGAATGGTTTCAGTTTCGTTGTCCAGATCGAACTGCAACATCTCTTCGGCTTTTTCCGACGTCCGGACCGTCTTGGCCACGACGCTCGGCATGCCGCCAAGGTAGTCGATCTGTTCGGCGATGATGAGTGCGTGGCCGAGTTCCTGCGCGGCGTGCTTCTCAAGCTCGCCTGCAATGTTCATGAACTCAGCACCCTTCAAGACCTGCGAGTAGACGACGTACCCGATGATCGCCTGGTATTCGCGCGACAAGTCCTGATTCAACAGCTCAATAAGCTCGGAGCGAGACACCTTCTTGGCGCCTCCGGAAACGGGTTCGTCTTTCAAAGCGATATCCTCCAAAGATAGAGCGTCGGGATCCCTGCCGATTCCGCACCCGGCATCCGGTTTCGTCCGCACCACCGGAGCCGCCCTCACCGTAGCAAAGGGAGCGGAGCCAAGACTGTGCAAAAAGGAACACCGGGGCAACTATCGTCCCGGCTCCATTCTCCGCACCTGCAGGCGGGTCCAGCGCCGGCGTGCAATTCGTTTTAGGGATTTGGTTGTAGATTGGCATGCAGATGGCGAATGCGCGGGCCGAACCCCGAGAGCCAAGCGATGGAACCGCACGAAAGGTTCCATGGTTTAGCTTCTGAAGGATCCAGCTCCGCGACAATCCTGGTCTGTCATGAAGGTCGAGAACCCGTAACTACTGCCGCGGTTCGTCGGAGCTGTGGGTCGTGGTCGTGGTGTCCCGCTGTACGTCTTCGTGCCGCGGCTCGGAGGTCGTGGTGGTGGTATCGCGGCGCGTTTCTTCCTGCACTGGCGCAACGGTGGTGGTGGAAGATTCGCTGCGGCTTACCTTCTTGTGGTGATGCTTGTAATGCGTGCTGGTATCGGTGGTCCGGGTGGTTTCGGCGCTCGGCGTCGCATCCTGTGTTGTGGTGGTGGTGCTGGACTGCATGGAGCTCTGTGCCATTGCCGGCAGGGGCAGGGCAAATACGAAGAGCGAGCCCAGGACAGCGGCAAACAACTTCTTGGATTCCATTCGATTCTCCTTATGTTACTTCGGTCAAAGAGAATGGTATGGCTTCCCGCACAACTAATCTGAGCACAGTTGCTCACAGCCCTGGATCAGGCGGAATGCGATCGAATCGTATCTGCGGAAAAGGTGGGCGAAGGGGCGAGTCGCGGGCTTCCAGCACCGCTCGCCAGGCCTCGAGCTCGGCACGGAGCGATTCGACATCCACGCCTGCAAACAGCGGGGGATAGCGCTCCAGCTTGCGCAAAGCAGCGTGGAGCAAGGAAGCCGCGCCGCGAGAGTTGTTGCGCTGAAGATGATGGAAGGCCGCCGCCATCTGGATCAGGGCTTGCAGAAAGGTCTTCTCCGGTTGCTGGCACTGCAGCCAGATAATTTCCCAGTGTTCGTGCGCCTGGAAGAACTGCTGGCTTTGGTAACAGCGCAGCCCTTCGGCGAGCGATTCCAGATTCCAGTCAATCTGCATAGTGTGCGATGGGCGAGGGGCATGCACCTGCGCCCGCCCTACGATATCTTCTCCAGCTTCGGGGAGAAGAACGCGGCGCTGCGCTGTCCCGCCATGGCCTCGCGCGAAAACGAAATCATGTGGTGCGACACCAGGCTGACGTGAATCACGGTCTCGATGTCGAGGCTCTTCAACGCGGGCTTCGCCATGCGCCAGAAGACGTCGCGATAGTCGCTGAAAATGCCCACCTTTACCACCAGCTTGGCCAGGGTGGTCAGTCCGCGCACGAGGTTGGCCAGTTTCAGTTTGCCGGTCGGCGGAATCTCGATGCGGTTGGGATACGTATGCTGCTGGTTGTAGAGGAAGCGCCCGTAGATGGCTTCAGGGGCGAAGGCCGTGGAGAACGTCCGGCGCCACATGGCGACGACATCGTCATAGGGCAGCTTGAAGTCCACGTTGGATTCGCGTCCCTCGGCGTCGATCACCCGTCCCTCGGCCTGGAGCCGCCGGTATAAAGGAGTGCGCGGCAACGCCTCCAACAGATTGATGGTCAGCACGGGAATCTGCGATGCCTCCACGAATTCCAGGATGCGGTCCGGAGTTGAATAGTCGTCGGTATCGAGGCCCATGATCATGCCCGAGACGACTTCCATCCCGTAGCTGTTCAGGGTCTTCACCGCCTCCAGCATGTCGAGTTCGTTGTTCTGGTCCTTGACCATCGCCTTCAAGGCCACGGGATCCGGCGTCTCGATACCACAGAATACGGTCCAGAACGACGCTTCGCGCATCATCTCCAGCAGGTCGGGCGACTTGACTATGTTCAGGGTCGCCTCGCAGGCAAACTCCACGGGATACTTATTGCGCTTCTGCCACTCGATGAGGTACGGGAGCAATTCCTTGGCGGCTTTGCGGTTGCCGACGAAGTTGTCGTCCAGAAAATACACCGCCCCGACACATCCGTCGTCAACGATGGCATCGAGTTCGGCCAACACCTGCTGGGGCGACTTCAGCCGCGGGTTGCGGCCGTAGAGTTCGGGAATATCGCAGAACTCGCAGCGGTACGGGCAGCCACTGGAAAACTGGACCCCGGCCAGGAAATACTGCGACATTCCCGCCAGCTTGTAGGCGGGAATCGGGAACTCGTTGAGGGCGACCCGCTCGGTTGTGGTGAGGCGCTGCTGCGTGGACGGCCGCTGGATACTCACGGCCAGCGCCGCAATGAGCGCATCGGTGGCATCGCCAAGCTCGCCGAGATGCAGGTAGTCGAAGTCGGGATAATAATCCGGGCTGGCCGACACGGACGGGCCGCCCAGGGCCGTCACCTTGCCGAGGGCGTGGGCCCGGCGGTTGATGTCGTTCATCTGCCGCCGCTGAATGTGCATGCCGCTGACCAGCACGGCATCGGCCCAGCGGAAATCGCGCTCCTGGACCGGGGCCACGTTTTCATCGACGAAGCGCACGTCCCAATTTTTCGGCAGATAGGCGGCGATGACCAGCAATCCCTGCGGCGGCATGAACGCCTTGACGCCCAGGATCGGATATGCGTTGTGAAAGCTGCCGAAAGACTTGGTATAGGTCGGGAATACGCACAGAATCCGGCGGCAGACGCCATCGGCCTCCGGAATACGCGGGCGTGTACCGGGCTTAGCTTCTCGAATCTGCTCCAGTTCCATCGTTACTCCGTGGTTGTTAGTTCAGCCGATGATTCCCCAGAATTGAGTATTCCATCCCGCATCGCATTCCGTCTTCAGCGTGATCCAGAGCCTGCATTTAGAAATGTACTACCACCCCGGTCGAGAATCTCATATCCTCCTGGCGGCCGCCGTGGAAGCGGGTCTGCAGCCAATCGGCCTGCACTCGCCAGGAGACCAACGGGATCAGTCTGTAATCGGCTCCGCCGCCGAGCGCGTCGGCCACGCAGGTCTCGCCGTAGGCGTAATCCAGCGCATCCTCGTGGAGGTGTCCGATGCCGACCAGCGCGGTTGCGAAGGGCCGCAACTTTCCGTACGAGAACGAAGCCCGCGGCCCGAACATCGCGGTCTCGACCCGGGTTTGCGAATCGTAGGTGCCGCTGCCCCCGGTGATGCGCGCCTGGGGCATTTGCAGCGTGCCGTACTGGGTGCCGACGTCGCCGACGATCGCAAAGTGCGGGGCAACCTTGCGTTCCAGCGATAGCTCCCATCCGTTGAGATTGCCCTTGTCGCTCCACCCGGTGCTGGCGCGATTGAGCGAGTATCCAAGAAACACGTTTCCCGCCGTCCGAGTCTGCGCGAATGCGGCGGCGCTCATCATCAAGAGTGCCAGTACCATCGCCATGCGTTTTGCCAAAGTAGTCTCCTTCCAGTCTTGTACATCTATTATCCGGCCTCGGCCCATCAGCGCCAACGTCCCTTGAAGAACATGATCATTCCGGAAATCGTTTGTCAATACGCCGATGTTCCAGCGCATCGCACGAGGATAGCTTCGCGATGCCGCTTGCCTCGGGAGTCGGCGATCGCAATCGCCGCGGCCAGGGGCCGATACGCTTGCCCTGCATCGCTCACCACGATTATCGCTCAACGGAATCCGCGCCACATAATCCGCGCTACGGAATCCGATTTACGTTGCGGCCGCGCATTGGAGTGCAGGGCGCAGTTCGCTTGCGCTTTTGTGGCGAGCGGAGGTGACGTGGAGTGGCGCACTTCGTTCTGTAACCAGGAGCACGGCGTCGCCGCCGGAAGAGGTTGTGAGCGTTATTGACCAGTTTCGTGCGATTCTCCGGTGGCACACTCTGCAGTGGATGAGCCGGTCATGAGCGTGACGCAGCTATTTCGGGCCGCTCGTGAACGTGTAGCTTCCCGCGAGAGGCAAGGAGAAATGCAATGAAAATCATGCAGCGAGTAGCTTGGATGGCGGTCGCCATCGCTCTGTTAACGATCGGGGTGCAGGTGCAAGCGTCCACCAAGATGGATGACCGCATCGAAGCCTCCGCCAGGGACACGTATGTATTCAAGACTTACCTCAAGTCGGATGATGTGAAGGTGCGGTCGGTGAATGGCGTTGTGACCCTGACGGGGACGGTCTCGGAAGAGTCTCATAAGTCGCTGGCCCGCGAGGCCGTGGTGAACTTGCCCGGGGTTACCAGCGTGGACAACAGGCTGGAAGTCAAGGGTGGGCGTCCCGCCGAGAACTCGGATGCATGGCTCATGATGAAGGTCAAAGCGTCGCTCCTATTTCATAACAGCGTGAGTGGCCTCAAGACTGAAGTGAGCGACGTCAAAGACGGGATCGTCACTTTGCGCGGCCAGGCGGCCACTCAGGCGGAAAAGGACCTGACGACCGAATACGCCAAGGACGTGGAGGGCGTCAAAGATGTGAGAAATGAGATGACCGTGGGCGGGGCAAAGACATCGAACACGGTAAGTCAAAACGTCGATGACGCTTCGATCACCGCCCAGGTCAAGATGGCCCTGCTGTATCACCGCTCGACCAGTGCCCTGAACACCTCGGTCACCACCAGCGAGGGTGTGGTCACGCTGGGCGGGAAAGCCAAGAGCGTAGCGGAAAAGGACCTGGCTACTACGGTCGTCCACGACGTGAACGGCGTGAAGAGCGTGAAGAATCTGATGACCATCGAGTAGTGCGGGAAGACGCGCGCGATAGGCTGTGGCTCCATCTGCTGCCAGGCACAAGAAAAGGCCCCAGCCGCAAAGCTGGAGCCTTTCGTGCTTACTGGAGCTACGGTTGCTGCCGGGCCGCCGCCAACGCTTTCTGGCGGCTCTGGTGCTTGCGCAGCAAGTTCTGCTGCAACCTATCCAGCGGGGTCAGCGGGCGCCCGGCTGCTTTGATTGCAGCTTGGGTTATCGGTGCGCCCCTCTGTCCCGCAGCCTGCGCGCTGACGGTGATTTGCCCAGAGAGCAACTGACCCACGGCGTAGGGGAACAACCTATGATCCGGGCCTGTATTGAAATTCACGCCGGGCGCGTAGATCGCGGAAATCTCAATGACGTAAGTGCCGTTGGCAGTCAGCAGGTTGGCAGGAAGCACCAGGCTGGTGTGTGGGGTGGTGAAATTTGCCACCTGTTGGGCCTCGGTAGAGGAGCCTGATGCGACCAGATAGGAGATACTCACTGTGTACGTGGAAGGTGTGCCGACGGTCGGCGCACTCCACGAGATGGTTGGAGTCGTGGTGGTGATCGTCTGGCTGGTGAATAAGCTGACGCCGTTAATCCGTGGCGCCGTGGGCGGCCCGATCAGCGGTGTGAGTGGAGCGGTCGCGGTCGGGAGCGTGGTAGTGGCGGTGTAGTTGGATACAAGGAACATGGCCGGGAAGGTCGTTCCCGTCAGCCCGTAATTGACCATGATGTCGTCGCCAAACGCAACAAAAATGGGATAGCTGCTGGGGAAGGGATTGTTGTAGGAGAGGCTCCCCAGATTCACATCCCCCGTCAAGCCGCTACCGCTTCCGAAGTCAGCCCAAAGCAGGTCTCCGGTCGCGTCCACAGCGCCATAGGCCACGCCGGGAATCACCTGGAAGTCCACGTAAGGGTCGGCGGACGCAATCGTTGGATTGACGGCGCTACGCATGGCCAGCAGCGTCGAACCCTTGAGGTTCATGTTAAATGTCCCCGCGGAGGGAACGGCCACCATGGTGACGTTCAGGTTGGTGGTGGCTCCGTTCGCCATGGCAACGTGCAGCGGCCCGGCAGCGGTCGTCGGTGTCTGCACGTTAAATCCGCCCACGACCCTGGTGCCCAACTGATAGATATAGAGGTCGTCGGCTGCGGTGAGCAGCGCATCGGTGTTGTACCACCCATGATTGTCGGTCCATGAGGTCAGGCCGGCGGTCGGGTTGTCGCTTTCCCACACATTCGCCGTTGGCGAGTAGAACGCAAGCATGTCCGTGGACTGCGTGGTGGTCAGGCCGGTGAAGCTCACATTCAGATAGGTGCCGCTGCTTGCGGGCACGAGGCCAGTCCGCGAGATACGGTCGTAGCTGAGATCCACCGTGTTGGCGTTGGTCAGCAGGAAGTCGGTGTTGAAGGTCTCCAGCCAGTAGTTTCCGAAGGGCACACTGGAGATGCCGTAATTTCCCGCTTGGTCGCCGTAACCGTTGTAGGTGGCGTAGGAGCCATCGGGATTCTGCACCAGGGCAGCGGGGTTGGCCGAGCTGAGGTCAATTGGGTTCTGGGCCGATACGGTCAAGGTCGTGGGAGTGATGAAATTCTCGAAGTCCGTGCCGGTGACCTGTCCGCCCAGCGAAACCGTCCAGCTTTGGCTGGCAGTACCGCCTTCACTGCTGGTTGCAATCACGCTGAGGTCAACGGTTGAACCGCGATTGAGTTGAGAATTGTCGCCTCCGCCAAGGTACCCCGTGAGCTGGTTGCCGACGACCGACAGTTCTGACGAGAAGGTGGAGAAGCTGACCGAGCCGCCCAGAGGATCGGTGGCGGAGATGGCGTAGGTGTACGTGTTGTAGGGCATCCCCGTAAGCGGTGGCGTGCTGATAAAGACCGGCGGCTGGGGCGTGTTGGCGGTCACAAAGACCGTTGCCTCGGCCTTGGCCTGCGAATTCGAGCTGCTGGTGGCAACCACATGGTAGGTGCCCGGAAGGCTGGGAGCGGTGTAGCTGCATGCGTTCGGGTTGGTGCCGGTGGCGCACGTCGAGGCGCCATCCAGCACGGACCAGGCAACCGCGCTGCCGTTGCTGCTCTGCGCGGTGAGGATCACCGTCTGGCCTGGGGCCAGGGAAACCGAGCTGGGCGTCAGGAAGACGGTGACGGTGCTGCCGCCAACCGTCCCGCTGCTGCCGACGCAGCTACCGCTGGAGCAGCTCTGTCCGGCGCCGCAGACGTTGCCGCATGCGCCGCAGTTGTTGGGATCGGAAGCCGTTTTGGTGCAGCCACCGAAGCACTGCTGGAAGCCCGCGTTGCACACGGGCTGGCAGGAGGAATTGATGCAGGCTGAGGTTCCGTTGTTAACCGTGCCCGCACAGGAACTGCCGCACCAGCCGCAGTTGGCCGCGCTGGTCGTCAGGTTGGTCTCACAGCCGTTGGACGGGTTGCCGTCGCAATCGCCATATCCCTTCATGCAACTGCGGGTGTTCGCGCAGACGCCATTGCTGCAGGTGGCCCACGTGTTGCCGGTGGTGGAGCAAGCATTGCCCGCCGTGCCGCAGTTCATCGCGTCGTTCTTGGTGTCAACGCAGGAGCCGTTATAGAGGGTCAGGTTCGGCGGGCAAACGGTTGCGTCGCTGGTATTGGTCACGTGGTAGCGCACCGAGCCAGAGAAGGCCATGGGAGGGCCGCTGGTGTAATCGGTCCCGCAAAAAGCCGCCTGCACCAGGGTCACGCTGATGTCCGAGTTGGCCGGGAAGACGACCTCATGCGCGGCCGTGTTGTAGGTCGTGGTCGGCACCGGGATCGGAATGTCCTCGTAGATTGTGCCGTTGGTGACGCGGGCAAGCGCCGGAGTGCAGACGCCGGTGCCGGGATCGGTGGGGGCGTATGTCACGTCGGTGACGGTGATGGCCTGATCAGTGTGCAGCCGCGCTCCGGCCCCGCCAACTTCCCCCGGATCCTGGATGCCATCGCCGGGGCCGAAGAGTCCGAGGTACTGCGAGTTGTTCGCCGCAGCCACTGTGCCACCGCCGACGGCAACGCAGTTGACCGAGCCATCAGAATTCACCGAGGCGATCGCCTGCCCGGTGGGACAGGGGTTCGCGATGCGTTTCTGAATGGTTGCGGTATTCACGGCAATCGTCGGGGCCGTGGCCGTGCCGCCGAGGGTGACCGAGCTATCGCCCGCCGCCACGCTGGCCACTCCGGACCTGGCTGCCGTCGTCTGCACCGTGTTATCCGGGAAGACGTACCCCGTGTTCGAGTGAATGTTGCCGGCCACGTAGAGCTTGTCCGGCACGCCGGTGGGCGCGGGATTGTTGTTGCTGCCGTTGCCGATGCCCAGGTTGCCGTTGCCGTCCAGAATCATCTGCACGCTGCGGGTGTTGGTGCCGGTGGGGGTGGTGGAGAACCAGATGGCGGTGCCGCTGTGGGTGCTGCTCCAGTTCTCGGTGGAGACGAAGTTGATCTTGACCTTGCTGCCCGGGAAGCCCGTGCCGGGGATGTATCCGGCAGCGGCAAACTGCCCGAGGTTGTCGCCACTGAGCGTGCCCGTCGGCGCGGCTGCCGTGCCGTTGGCGCTGAAGAAGTTGAAGTTCGGCGAGCCGCTGTCGCTGCCCGAATAGTTCTCAATGCGCATCGTGGCGTTGTCTGCCACCATGGTGAGCGTGCCGGCCGGGGTCTTGGTGTTGATGCCAACATTGCCGCTGGTCTGGAAGATGTTCGAGGCGCCCGGCGTTCCGGCCGTGTCGGTGTACATCATGATGTTGCCGGCCACGGTGGTGAGCGCCGCGGCCGCGGCCACCGCGCTCTTGACCGCCGAATTGATGGCCGCGCTATTGACGAAGGCCGGGGAGGCCAGCTCGCTGCGCTGCACAAACGCCGAGGCGGGCACGCCGCCGAGGGTCTCCGCGTCGCTGGCTTTCATCGCGTAGGGGACGCTGACCAGCAGCACGCGCGCCTGCTCGGGAAGCCCTTGCACGCTCACGCCCAGCCAGCGCGCCTCGCCCGAGGCGAAGAGCTCCGGCGGAATGCCGCTGCTTGAGTGCGCGCCCAGCAGAACGGCGTAGTGGCCACTCGCATCGAGCGCTACCCCTTGCACCTCCTGCCACAGCGGAGCGCCGCCGCTGGCTTCCTTGTATAGCGCAAAGACAACCGTGGCGTTCGTTGAGTTCGAACCGGTGAGCGTTCCGGCGAACTTTACCAGTTGAGGGATGGCTTTGCCCTCCTGCGCAAAGGCGGAGGAGAGCAGCACGAGGCAAAGTGCGAATGCGATGGAAAGATGGCGGAGAGCGGGAGCGGGGCGAGAAACAGTCATGAAAATCTCCAGGAAAATGACGAGTAAGAGATGAAGGCCGGGGACTTCCTGGGCCTTTCGCGTTGATACTTTACGGCTGGAATATGACGGGGGAAATTGTAAAACCTCACCCAGTGTTCATCAAGTGAATTTGGCCTTTTTTCGGCTCCGCCCTCATGGAGCGGGATGGGGCGTTGACGTCGCTATCCAAGTGGCTGACATAGTCGGGGGTGATGGGGAGCTGCGGGAGAACGAGTAGGGGGCAGGCGCTCCGAGATCGGGGCAGGCTGCAGGAGCGGGCGGCAAACAGACGAAACCACAGGGGTGTTCAAGAAAGCTCAGACGCCGAACCGTAGATTGCCTACCCTGAAATTTGGCTGCGCCCAGACCGGGAACAGGGCTGCTGCCCAAGTTGTGAGAGGTCCGATCATCAACCAAGACTCAAGTGCCATCACAGGAGAATCCAAAATGAAAGTTGCAATGGGTTTAGTCGTACTGTCGCTAGCGTTGATACTCGGCGCTTGCCAAACAACCGCGCCAGCTCCAGCCCAGCCTGGGCCTGCCGGTCCCACCGGACAGCAAGGCAACACCGGGCAAACGGGGCAACAAGGAAACATGGGACAGCAAGGCGACACTGGGCAGATGGGACAGCAAGGAAACATGGGACAGCAAGGCGACACCGGGCGGCCGGGGCAGCAAGGAAACATGGGACAGCAAGGCGACACTGGGCGGACGGGGCAGCAAGGAAACACCGGGGTGCAGGGACGGGAGGGACAATCGGCGCCGTGTCCTGCAGGCCAACATCGCGCCACGAACCCGAATAATGGAGCAGTGCATTGCGTCGAGAACTAAGCAGCTAGGGCTCGCACCGGGGGGCTTCTTCATTGCGCCCCCCGAGTGGAGCTCGACGGTGTTTTGAAGACAAACGCCGGAGGAAGAAAGCATGCTTCACTTAATCTGGTAGGTTCTGATTAGGCTGATTGCGGGATTTATCGCGGAAACGGCGATGCAGGTGCTGATGCCCAGTTTCGGTAAGGAATCAAAACCGATACCGCTCACTGCGAAGTTGGGTCAGGAAACCCTGCCGAAATGATCGGTACTACCCGCTCGCGAGTCAGTTTCTTCATGAAGTCGGTTGCGAGAGATGGGTTTCATTGGTTATAACGGCAGCGGCATGCACGCCCACAGCTCTCTTAATCAGCATCGTGCTTCACGATGAGAGTGGCGGGAGTGGATTCCATCCGGGTGGAATCACACGCCCGTCTCGATTTCTAGCGGTTCCAACGAGAGTATCCCCAGCCCCCGCCGCCAAGCAAAAACAGCACCAAAAGCACGATCAATACGGTTTCCATGGTCATACCTCACTTGTAAGAGAAAGCGGGAGTGGCTTTTGTAACAGTCGCCCCACTTCTTCAGTACCCCCATGCTAGAACTGGCGAAGACGGAAGTCTGATCAAACTGGACCACTTCGGAATTTGCCGGGGCAACAGAGTTTCAAGTTAGAGCCGAGCTAGGGCAAGAGCGGCGTACCGCGATAAAACCGCGCTAAGCAAGAAAAACGCCCCGTAAGTCAGTGACTTACGGGGCGTTTGTAATCTATTGGTGCCGAGGGGGGGACTCGAACCCCCACACCCTTGCGAGTACATGGACCTGAACCATGCGCGTCTGCCAATTCCGCCACTTCGGCACGGGGAAGGCGGGCGCCGAGCGCCACGAGGACCACTCCGGTCTTGCACTTCCACTTAGCTTGCAAGAGGATTGTAACACACCCATCCGGGTGTCGAATCAAGCGCGATGAGGTGCGGCGGGCAATTTTCAAACCGTCCGTGGCCGCGCCGGATTCGGAAGCCAGCTCGAGACCGCCATTCCACTGATTCGGTGGCAATTATCCCTGGCGGCGCGGCCGTTGACCGAGCCTGAAGAGCCAGTGGTTTGCCGATCTTCAGCCTGGAACGGGAACCTAAAGGGACTTGCGCCGCATCTATCCGCCATGGGCCGGTTCAGGATCGTCGCCGGGACGAGCGGGATAGGTCAAGCGAAGTTCCTGCACCCGGAGTTTTTGCGAATGGATCGAGTTGCGGACTATAGTCGTGCTCACCAGTCTCGCGCGGTGCATTTCTTCTCCCCCACCGCGCCGGGAGTTCCAGGGGAGAGGAAGAGCGCCGTCGGTCTGCTGCGATCTCGGCTGCCGCATGCGAGGATCGCGTTGGAAGAAATCCAGAGGAGCTTGCATGTCTGAGTCGAATTCCGATGCCGCGCCCAAGATTCCCCTGCCGATCAGCCAGGAACTCCGGACTCTTGCACACGATCTGAGCAATTCCATCGAAACCATCATGCAGGCCACCTATCTGCTCAACCAGGCGAGCTTGGACGATGCCGGCAGGAAGTGGCTCACGATGATCGATCAGGCCACGCGCGATGCGGCAAACATCAACCGGCGTATCCGCGAGGTACTTCGCGCGCTCAGCCCGGAGTCGTAGGCCACCAGTCTTGTCGGGCCGCAGCTGGGAGCCATCGTCCGGCGTGCTTATGGAATTGCTTCCGCCACCTTGCGGGGTTAAACTCGGGGCGCATTCCAGGAGGCGTCCGCATGTCCTCATCCGCTTTTGAAAATCTCCGCTACGAAAAAAAAGACCAGGTTGCGTTCATCACGATCTCTCGTCCCAAGGTGCTGAATGCGCTCAATGCGCCCACCATGCAGGAACTCGAACGAGCCCTGCAATCGGTGCGCGATGACGATGACGTGCGCGTGGCGATCCTCACCGGCGAAGGGGAGAAGGCTTTCGTGGCGGGCGCTGACATCACCGAATTCGGCGGGCTCAATGCGGTTGCCGCGGAGGCGCTGGCGGTGCGCGGTCAGGCCATCTTCTCGCTGATCGAAAACTGCGGCAAGCCCGTCATCGCCGCCATCAACGGCTTTGCTCTCGGCGGCGGCTGCGAACTCGCCCTCGCCTGCACCTTCCGCATCGTCTCGGAGAATGCCCGCTTCGGCCAGCCTGAAACCAAGCTCGGATTGATCCCCGGCTACGGCGGCACGCAGCGTCTTGCCCGCCTCGTCGGCAAGGGCCGCGCCCTGCAGATCATTCTCACCGCGGACATGGTCAAAGCGGACGAAGCTCTCCGCATCGGCCTAGTCAATGAGGTGGTGGCCCCCGCCGATTTGCTGCCCCGTGCCGAGGTCCTGGCCCGCAAGATCATCGCCAATGGGCCCATCGCCGTCCGCCTCAGCATCGAGGCCGTAAACAAGGGCTTGGACATGAGCCTGGCCGAGGGATTGGCCTACGAGGCTGCGCTGTTCGGCCTCAGCTTCTCCACGGCCGACAAGGCCGAGGGCACCAGCGCATTCCTCGAAAAGAGGGCTGCGCAGTTCAAGGGCGTCTAGCCGCCTGGGGCCGCCGCTGCTTGCAGAGAACATCGAGGCGGCCCCGCGCTGGCTCCGCGGCGGCTTCGCTTTCCGGGCTGCGCGCTGGTTGCCGCGACTTCCGCGCCGCTCCGGCGGCCCACCTGTGGTACAAAAGAGGATGTGATCCGCTCATTCCATCGCCTCATGCTGCCTGCCTCGGACGAAGACTTTCGTTCGCTCGATGAATTTTTCTCAGCCCTCGGATTTGCCCCCGGTGAACGCTGGACTGGCCGCCGCTCCAAGGGCCGCAAGTTTGAAGCCTTCGAGTCCGGCGTCGAACTCGCCATGGGCCAGGACATGCCCGCCGCCGAACTGGTCGTCGAGGTCGATAATGCCGACATCGTCGCCGAGGCCGCCCGCGCCAAAGGCTTCACGTTCGTCACCGAGATCGCCGATTGCGACTGGGGAGCGCGCCTGTTCGTGCTGCGGATTCCCGCCGGCTTCGGCAGTCTCGCGGTTTTCAGCTACAACACCAACTGGCGCCAGCCCACCAGGGAATCGCTACTGGACTCGACCGGAATGAAGTTCGCAGTGATCGTCTCGCGCTTCAACGCATTCATCACCGAGCGCCTTCTCACCGGAGCCACCGATGCGCTGCGCCGCACCGGCGCGCAGGCCACGGACATCGAGATCGTCCGCGTCCCCGGCTCGTTTGAAATCCCCGCAGCCGCCAAACTCCTCGCCCAGACCGGCAACTACGATGCCCTGGTCGCCATCGGTTGCCTGCTGCGCGGAGACACCGCGCACTACGACGTCATCGTCAATGAAGTCACCCGCGGCATCGGCGAAGTCACGCTGGCGACCGGCGTTCCCATCGGCTTCGGCGTCCTTACGTGCGATACCCTGGAGCAGGCCATCGACCGCGCCGGATTGAAAATGGGCAACAAGGGATTTGAAGCGGCCCTCGCCGCCCTGGAACTCGCCGCACTCAAACGCACGCTCCAACAGCAGTAGAAATCAAAAGGAATCATGGGCACACGACGCAAATCACGCGAGTTGGCGCTGCAGATGCTGTTCCAGGCCGACATGGGAAAACAGTCGGTCGAGCACGTCGAGAAAACTTTCTGGGCCGAGCGCCGCGATCTGGAGGACAGCGTGCGCAACTTCGCCGATGACATCTTCCGCGTGGCCATGGAGCGCTACGACGAGATCGGCCTGCTCCTGGAGGGTCACACCGAACACTGGCGCCTGGAACGCATGGCCGCCGTCGACCGCAACATTCTGCGCGCCGGAGTCGCGGAGTTCCTCGGCTTCCCCAAGACGCCGCGTCCGGTGATCATCAACGAAGCGCTGGAGATCGCGCGCCGCTTCTCTACCCCCGAGTCGGTCCAGTTCATCAATGGCGTGCTGGACTCGGTGGCCCGAAAGCTCGAACCTCAACCCATCACAGCTCACAAGAAATAGCCGCGCCCCTACGGCCGGGGCCGGAGCGCACACCATATTGCAAAAGGTCTCACTCTGCGGCGCAGAGGTGGGACCTTTTCTCTTGCGGCTCTTTCGCGCCCTTCGAAAGCCACTCGCAGACGCAAAAAATCCCGGAGGGTGGTTGCCCTCCGGGTGAGGTGGCCGGGACTCGGCGGTTGGCCGAGTCCCGAGCCGAGCGGTGTTAGACCAAGAAGAACTCTTTGGTGATCTCGACATACTTGCCGGCCGGAAGCTGCTTGCTGATTTCGCCGTGCGCCTTGCCGCCGTCCTGCGCCAGGGCCAGGTTGCCAGAGGTTGCCGGCATGTAAGCGGCCAGCTTCCTGGCGCTGTCGGCGATCAGGCTGCGAGCCATCGTGCCGCTCAGCAGGTTGCGGTAGTTGGTCTTGGCGTCCGGGCTCTCCACGGTCATCAGCCAGCTGTTGCCGTACGGATCGGCGGTCAGGGTCTCGGGGTGGCGAACCACTTCGTCGTTGATGTCGTTGACCGTGCCTTCGATCGGGGAAACCATCTCCACCAGCTCGCCGTTGACCCGGAAGCTCCATACTTTCTGTCCCTGGCGGATCCACTGGCCGCGCTGCGGCAGGTTGACTTCCTCGGCGGCGCCGATCAGCTTGGCGGCAAAGTCGTCGATGCCGGCGCGAACCAGGTTGGGGCTTTCGCCCAGCGCCCAGGCATGACCCTGATGGAAGCGAAGGTGTTCGGGAATCTCGAAGCCGGCCACGACGGCCTGGGCCTTGCGGGCTCCGGCGGCGGCAAAGGGCGCGGTCTGCAGAACGTATTCGGGGGCGGGCTTGTTGGTGAAGCGCTCGGCGATCAGGAAGGCGACGAAGAGTGCGAGAACCAGGATGACTGTCATTGTCTTAACCTCCGCCCCTTTTCATCGGGGCTTTTATTAGGATTCGCGGCTTGAGCTTTCTTCTTGGCTTGCCGCGTACGGCTTTGTAAAAGCACTCTGCTGGCCAAAGCGGGCCGGGAAAGCTATGGTGCGGCAAACAGGATGGTTAGCTCGGATGGAGGCATGAGTGCGGAAATTGTCTACAGTGCCACGTGTTGTGAATCGCAACGCGTCGATTGGCCAAATAGGAGCTAAACGGAGGCTGTCAGAACATGGAATCAGTGACTTAGCGGGGAAGCGAGGAAATAGGATGCATTTCGCTACACTGTTGTGCTTCGCATCGCACGGAGAGAAGTTTTCCACAGGGCGAAAGCAAGGCGTGCGAAATTCTGCCGTCATCGCAGGAAAATAAAGCTGCCCCGAACGCAGAGGAGTCCTCCGGTCCGGGCATCGAGAGTCCGTCAGGTCAGGAAGTATGCTGTTTGAGTTTGTCCGCCACAATCTGTTCGGCCCGCGCGATGACTTCTTCTATAGTCAGGGCGCTGGAGTCGATGTGGACCGCGTCGGCGGCGGCCTTCAGGGGGGCGGTGGCACGGGTGGTATCGCGGCGATCCCTTTCGCGCAACTCCTGCTTCAAGCGCTCGGCGCGCGCCGGGTCGTCCTCGGCGTGGGCCTGGGTGACTCTTCGGCCTTCGCGAATCCCGGAATCGGCGTCGAGGAAGATCTTGACCTCGGCCTGGGGAAAGACCACGGTGCCGATGTCACGGCCTTCCATGATGACTCCGCCGCCGCTGCCCAATTCACGCTGCCGCCGAACCATCCATTCGCGAACCGCGGGGTGGGTAGAGACCCGGGAGGCGGCATCGGTCACATCGCGCTCGCGGATCCGGGCGGAGACGTCGCGCCCATCGAGCAGCACGCGGTTGCCCTCCGAGGTGGGCTGCAACTCGATGGTGGAGCGATTGGCCAGGGCGAGCAGCGCGTCGCCGTCACCCACCGCAACTCCGGCTTCGATCGACTTCAGCCCAAGGGCGCGGTACATGGCGCCGGATTCCAGGTTGACATAGCCCAGTGTCCTGGCCAGCCGCGAGGCAATCGTGCTCTTGCCGGCTCCAGCCGGTCCGTCAATGGCAATCACGAGTTTCCTGGCGGCTGCGCTCATTATGGCTTCGTTCATTTTTCCCCGGATTCCGGTGGAGTAGCCGGGCTCGCCGGGCTCGCGACGGGTGTGGCGGCAGGCTTGTCCGCCGCTCGCGCAGGCGGCGGCGGTGGACTCACGCGCCGTGGACGACGGGCGATCGGCTGGCCGGGACGAACCAGCCTTCGCGGGGTTGCCATGGTGGGTTTCGGCGGCGGAATGTGCAGCATGCTACGGGTGCCAATGTGGGTGAACTGAAACTCACGGGCCGCCAGCAGGGCGTTGATCGCCTCTCGAACCCGGCCGCGCCCGATGAAGGTGCTGAAGAACTCCTCCACTTCCACCTGTTCGGCAGCAACCACGCATTCCATGTACTTCGAGACCAGGGCCGTGAGCGCCTCGGCAATCGACATGTTCATGCCTTCGCGCACTTCATCCGGACACCAGCGCAGCAGCACGTCCCAGTAAGCGCCCTGCTCGGCGCGATAATCCACCCGGGTGATGCGCAACTTCAGCGAAAGCTCGGCCAGAGCGCGATCAATGGCTGACTCGGACGGTTCCCCGCCCAGCAGTTCGCGCATCCGGTTCTTGGTAACGGGGCCGTCTTTCTGGATGACCTGGAAGACGTGCGCCGCCAGCGGCGAGTACTCCGAGCGGTTGCCGGTCTTGATGCCAGCCCGCGGATTGCGGTCGCCCACCAGCCCGTAAAAGTAGGGAAACACCGAGGCGGAGACCAGAAAATCCGTGTCTCCGAACAGGGGCGCCTCGAAGGCAAATTTCTGCCGCAGGGCGCGCACCATGACTTCGGTGGCGTCCTTGGCGCGGGGATCGGCAAAGGCGTGCTGCCATGTCGGAAGGTTGTCATGGTTGCCCGCCCAGGCTCCGATGAACGTCGGCACCAGCACGGCCGGACGCAGCGGATACATCAGGCAAAAGCCCACGCTCTCGATAAATTCGCGCGCATCTTCCTGGGTGCGGATGGGGTGGCCGTCGGTGCGCCACTTGGCGTCGCGTAGCTCCTGCAATTCCTGCTCTGTCATTGCTCCCTGCTGATGAACCGCAACCGCGTACCCCGTCAGACGGGGCACGCGAATGGCTCAAATTCGCTTAAAGGCTTTCTGGATGTCCTTTACAGAATACCGCAGCACGACCGGTCTGCCGTGGGGACAACTCATGGGATACTTTGTTTTTGCCAGTTCCGCCAGCAACCACTCCATCTTCGTCTTCTCCAGCGGCATGTTTACCTTGATCGCCGCATGGCAGGCAATGGAGGCGGCAATGCGGCGGCGAATCTTCTCCAGGTTCAGCGCCTGCTCCTCGTGCTCGAACTGTTCCAGCAACTCCTGCAACAGCCCCGCCACCTCTTCGCCGGTCACTCCCGCGGGAGCGCTCTGAATGGCGATGGTGCGGATGCCGAATGGCTCGGCCTCAAAACCATTGCGCTGCAATTCGGCGGCAATCTCGGCAAAGATCGCCTGCTGCGACGGCTGCAGTTCCACGATGATCGGCATGAGCAGGCGCTGCGTCTCCACCTGCAGGCGGCTGCGCTCTTCCAGAATCTTTTCGAACAGAACCCGCTCGTGCGCGCAATGCTGGTCGATGAGCCAGAGGCCCTGCGGGTTGATGGCAACGATGAACGAGTCGCGAATCTGTCCCACCGGCTGGAGCGTCGCCAGCATGCGCAAATCCATGGCGTCGTCGATGCCGTCCAGCGGCAGAGCGCAGCGCGATCTGGTTTCCGGCACGGCCTCCTGGTTTTCGTAAGGCGCCTCGTATCCCGCTGGGCCCGGCGCAGGCGTGTCTCTGCTATCCGTGCCAAAACCCTGCGGCGCAAGGCGCACGGCGCTGGCCGCGGCATTGCCTTCGACGCGGATCGAGCCGTCAAACGGCAGCGCCTCATTGCGAGGCGCAATCGGCCGCTCAATCAGCGAAAATACGCCAAACTCGACGGCTTCCGCAGCGACGTCCTCCGGCCCTTGCGCCGAGTCCCGCACGGCGCCTACCGAAGTTGCGGGCATCGGCGGCGTCAGCGCAATCCGCGAGGAGGGCCCGCTATGGATTTCGCTGGCGAAGGCTGGCGCGGGACGCGCCGCCATCAAGGCCGAGCGCACCGCGTCGCGAACAAAGTCGTGCACAAAGCTCTGCTGACGGAAGCGCACCTCGGTCTTGGAGGGATGCACGTTGACGTCGACCTCCTCACAAGGCATCTCCAGAAACAGCAGCACCACCGGGGACACGCTCGGCGGAAGAATGTTGCGGTATCCCTCGAGGATGCCGTGCATCACCACCTTGTCGCGAATCAGCCGCCCGTTGACGAAGATGAAGATCGAGTTGCGATTCAGCTTCTGTATCTCCGGCTTGCTGGTAAAGCCGTGAATGCGGAGTTCGCCTGGCGTGGGCGCCTCGTACTCCGCCGCGCGGCGCCAGGGCGGCGGCTCCGGCAGCCCGGCACGCTCCAGCGTAATCTGCGCCGCCAGCGGAATCAGTTCGTCGAGCGTCTCTTTGCCGAATACCTGGTAGATGCGTTCGGAGTGGCTGGCAACCGGCGGAGCCACCAGCATGGCGTTGGTGCTGGAGTGCAACTCCCAGTGCATCTCCGGATGAGCCAGCGCGTAATGGGTCACCAATGAAGCGATGTGCGAAAGTTCGGTGGACTCCGCCTTGAGAAATTTCCGGCGGGCCGGCATGTTGAAGAACAGGTCGCGCACGTGGATCGAAGTTCCCTGCGGCAGCCCGGCTTCCTCGACGCTCAGGATGCGTCCGCCGGCGATCTCGACCACGGTACCGCTGGCTTCACTGGCCTCGCGCGTCTCCAGACGCAAGCGGCTCACCGAGGCAATCGAGGGCAGAGCCTCGCCCCGGAACCCCAGGGTCGCAATCGAGAGCAGGTCTTCGTCGTTCTTCAGCTTGCTGGTGGCATGGCGCTCAAAGGCCAGCAGGGCATCGTCGCGTACCATGCCGCAGCCGTTGTCGGTCACCTCGATCAGCTTGCGTCCGCCGGCCTCCACGTTGATGCGGACGCGCGTCGCCCCGGCGTCCAGGGAGTTTTCAATCAGCTCCTTGACCACCGACGCAGGACGTTCCACCACCTCGCCGGCGGCGATTTTGTTGGCGACATTTTCGGAGAGAACGTGAATGCGGCCCATGCGGAAGTTGTGCCCCTGGTTCGCGGCAGTACGGAAGTAACCATACCCCCAAAGCCGGCGCTCCAGTAAGGCTATCACGAGCCGGACCAGCGGATTTAGCGGCGCTGCGCGGGTTGGGCCGTCCGGGCAGAGCGCGGCATACCAGCGCACATCCGGCGGTATTTCCGCGGACAATGTTTTTGGTGATGACAGGCGATTTAATTGGTGCTGTAATCAGGCCGTAATTTCGACACAAAATTTATTTGTACTTATTGCGCGTGGTGCCGTGCCATGCCGGCGCAATGCCCTCATGGAAACGGTTATCATGCCCAAGTCTCGCCCCGGCCTTGTCCTTGTTCTCATTCTATTTTTTTCATCCTTCGCAAGCGCGCAAAGCTCGCTCTCTGGCGCCGTTGCAGGCGCGGCCCGAGATGCTCATCACGCCGCCCTGGCCGGCGCGCAGATTATCCTGCGGAATGCCGCGACCGGCGAACGCTCCCAGACCACGACCGGCGCCGACGGCAGCTTCCGCATCCTCGAACTCACGCCCGGCGACTACTCGCTCGAGGCGACCAGCAGCGGCTTCGCCGATTTCCAGATGCTGCGCGTCACCGTCGAGGTGGGCCGCACCACCGAGGTCCAGATCGGGTTCGCCGTTGCCGGCAGCCAACAGGTGATCGAGGTGCGCGACGAAGTTCCGGCCGTCAATACCACGCAGCCGGCCTTCGCCAACAACATCAATGGCGCATCCCTCACCAACCTGCCCATCAACACTCGCCGCTGGTCCAACTTCGCCCTGCTCACACCCGGCACCACGCTCGATGGAAACTACGGGTTGATCAGCTTTCGCGGCATCAGCGGACTGATGAACAACAGCACCGTCGATGGAGTCGACAATAACCAGGCGTTCTTCAGCGAAGAGCGCGGCCGCACCCGCATCAGCTACGTCATCCCTCAGGCAGCGGTGCAGGAATTCCAGGTCAACACCTCCAATTTCTCCGCCGAATATGGACGCTCCGCCGGAGCCGTCGTCAACGCGGTCACCCGCAGCGGCGGAAACCACATCCACGGGCAGGCCTTCTACCTCATTCGCGACAACGCCCTGGGCGCGGCCAACCCCTTCACCGTATCGCCCGTGGTGCAGGCCCCCGTACAGGCGCCTGCCGTGGATCCCACGGAGTGGAGCACCATACACATCAAGCCCGCTGATCGCCGTCAGCAGATCGGCGCGGCCATTGGCGGCCCCATCATCAAGGACAAACTCTTTTACTTCCTCACCGCCGATGTGCAGCGCCGCAACTACCCGGCGGTGGCCGTTGCCGCCGATCCTGCCAGCCTGTTTGCCAAGCCGTGCGTCATCCCGTCGCACTATGCCGGCATGAGCGCCGCCAACCAGGCACAGGTGCAGGTCTGCTCCTACGACGAGCTCTACACCCTCACGCGTAATGTGATGCCTCTCTACAGCACCGACACGGCCGCCATTGCAGCCTTCCAGGGCGGCCTTGGTTTCCTCAACAACCTGCTTGGCCCGGTGCCCCGCACGGTCGATCACCAGATATTTTTTTCCAGGATCGACTACCTCATCAACTCGCACAATGCGCTCGCCGTCAGCTACAACCGCATGCGCTGGGGATCTCCGGGCGGCACCGAGACCGATCCGGTCGTCGAGTACGGCATCGACAGCTTCGGCTACGACGGCGTGAAGGTGGATACGCTCACCGGCCGCCTTGTCACACTGCTCGGCAATCGCGCCATCAACGAGCTGCGCTACTCGTGGAGCCGCGACTTCGAATACCAGGTGCCGCATCCGGCCGGCAACGGCGAACCCTCGGGCCCCGGCGGCCTGTCGCCCTCGGTCCGGGTCCTTGCCGACTCCAGCGGCTTTACGTTTGGCACGCCCACCACGCAGCCGCGCGGCGCTCTCCCCGATGAGACGCGCAACCAGTTCGCCGACACCATCAACATGACACGTGGGCGCCACCTGCTCAAGTTCGGATTTGACGCCAACTTCGTGCGCGACGAGATGAACAACCTCTACGCCGCCGCCGGCAGCTACAGCTATTCCTATCGCGAAAACTTCATCGCCGATCTGTACCAATGGCAGAACAACACCGGCACCGAGTACCGCGGTTACAGCAGCTACAGCCAGGGCTTCGGCAACGCTGCGCTGGCCTTCCGTACTCTCGACACAGCGTTCTTCGCCGAGGACGATTGGCACATCCGGCCACGACTCACGCTGAACCTCGGCATGCGCTACGAGTTCGAGCTCATGCCTCACTCCCAGACGCCCAACCCGCTGCTCGCTTCGACCCAGTCGTTTCACAACGACATGAATAACTTTGGTCCGCGTCTGGGCTTCGCCTGGGACCTCACCGGCGACGGCAAGACCGCGTTGCGCGGCGGTTACGGCATCTACTACGGGCGCATCAGCAACTCCACCATCTCCTCGGCCCTCAACAATACCGGCACGCAGGCCGCCCAGCGCAGCTACTTCTTCGAGGCTTGCTATCTCTACGCGACCAACTGCCTGGAAGGTCCACTCTTCCCGGCCCTGGCGGGCGGCGATCCGTACAGCGCGACCTCGGGCGGAAACGTCGCCGTCTTTGCACCTCACATGCAGGTGCCGCAAGTTCAGCAGGCCGACCTCATCCTCGAGCGCCAGGTCGCCCACAATACCGTGGTTTCGATTTCCTACCTTCTCGGCCTCGGCCGTGAGCTGCCTAACTTCGTTGACATCAATCTCGATTCCGCCACCCGGGTCAACGTCAACTACACGTTTACCGCCGACCACACAAACACTGCCGCGCTCGGGCCATACTTCGGCCAGATTCTCACCGTCCCCGTTTACATGAACCGGCTTAACCCGAACTTTGAGACCATCACTGAGATTCGCTCCAACGTGAACTCGTCCTATAACGCGATGGTCCTGCAATTCAAACGCAACGCTCATGCGGGACTCGGCTTCCACATCAACTACACTTGGGCCCACGCCCTGGACAACGGCCAGAATTCCACGACCTTTACTACCTACAACAACACACTCAGCCCCATTCCTTTCACCTACCAGTTGAATGGCGTCAGTCACAATGTGGCTCGTCCCGATTACGGCACCTCCAACTACGACGTCCGTCACCGCGTTGCCGCCAGTGTCCACTGGTCTCCTGGCGTGTTCCGGGAATCGCGCCCATGGCTGCGCGCCGCGCTCGATCATTGGACCATCTCGCCCGTCATTCAAGCCTCGACAGGCAGGCCCTTCAGCGATTACGTCAGCGGCAACGCCAGCGGCAATGTAACGGGTGTCGTTGGAGGCCATCCCCAGGTTCTCTATACCTGCGCCGGATGCGATGGGTTCATGGGCACCGGCGGCATGTATCGCCTGCCGTTCCTCGGGCGCAACACGTTCCGCTACCCCGGCCTGTACAACGTCGATCTGCGCCTCGCCCGGCGCTTCCCCATCGGCGAAGCCAGACACCTTGAATTCCTCGCCGAGGCGTTCAACCTCTTCAATCACCCGATGGTCAGCAATAAAACTGACACCCTCTACCGCGTCTATAATTCCACCCTCGAGTACGACTCCGACTTTGCCACGCCGACCGCCTCTGCCAACAGTATTTACCGCGAGCGTCAGGTTCAGTTGGGGATGCGCTTCTTCTTCTAGCGTTTTTGCAAACTGGAACGGGCGGCGCGACCAGCGCCGAATCTTCCTTCCGGCAGAACTTATGAGTGAAGGACACTCAACTTCGCCAAAATGTCACCGCAACCCGTGATTCGGGTCACTGCACAAACCACGGGACGCGTAGTTAATGCTTAGTTGGAATAAGGTTGTGCGTTGTCAATAGCCACCCCTGGCGGCGGCGCACTCGGCAAGAGCGTGAAGAGCGTGCCGGTCCAGCCAGAATGCACTCAGTGCAGTTGCTGCAACTGTCGTTCAATCGGGAAGGAGGTTCTCGATGAACAAGAAAATGTTTTTTGTCCTAGCCCTGATTCTAACGGTCTCCGTTTCATCCCTCTCTCAAACTGGTTCCAAGAAGAAAAGGCCTCTCCCCTACGAATTCGGCCAAGTCGTCATCAACAACTACTCCGACAAAGCCGACATGGATCCCGTGGTCTTCCAGCACTGGATTCACCGCTCCATGTTCACCTGCCGGGTCTGCCACGTCGATGTTGGTCTTGGTATGAAGGCGGGAGCTACCGGCATCAAGGCCATCGACAACGAGCGCGGCTACTATTGCGGCGCCTGCCATAACGGCAAGATGGTGGTCAACGGGAAAACCGTCTTCCGGGCCTGTTCCAGCAAGGCAAGCTTCGAAGATCAGAAGCGATGCGACCGCTGCCACTCCCTGAACAAGAAGGTCGCGAGCGATTTCGACTTCTTCAAGTTCAGCGCGCCGCTTCCCAAGGAGCGCTTCGGCAACGGCATCGACTGGGAAAAGTCCGAGGAGTTGGGATTCATCTCTCCGTCCAAGTATCTGGACCCCGCTTCCACAATGAACAAGAGCCTTGCCCTGCAGAAGGATTTCTCCCTCAGCCCCAAAGTTGAAGGCATGCCTGACATCATCTTCTCTCACAAGAAACATACAATTTGGAACGGCTGCGAACTCTGCCACCCCGATATCTTCATGGGCGTGAAAAAAGGTAACGCAAAGTACACGATGGTGGACATCTCCGAAGGAAAGTCCTGCGGCGCCTGCCATGTCTCCGTCGCGTTTCCTTTGACCGACTGCCAGCGCTGCCATTCCAAACCGGTACAACCTTAGAGCGGAGGCCTCCATGTCAAAGCTGAGGTTCATCGCGATCCTGCTGTCCCTAGGTCTCGCCGTCCAGTTCGGCGTGTGTGCCAACGGCGCGTCCACTGCCGCGGCTGCGCAAGCAGCCCCGGCGCAGCAATCCTGGCAGAAGGAGTTCGATGACGTCTGTTCCAAGACTCAGGACGCCATGACCTTCTCGCAGCAGGAACTCACAGCACTGATTCAACGCTGCGACGCACTGGCGGGGCGAACTCAAAAGCTCGACGACACGCAGAAAAAGGTCTACCAGGGACGACTACGAATGTGTCGAGGCCTTTATGCTTATGTACTCGAATCGAAAAAGAACGAAAAAAAATGAGCTCGGGCTCCTCCGGCTCGCACTGCTCTGCGGAGTTCTGTTTCTGGCGAACAACTTGTGGGCTCAAATTTATCTGCCCGGTCCTCCACCCGAACAACCCTCCGACTACGGCAAGGTGATCCTCGACAGTTACTCGCCCGCTGCCGGGATGCATGCGGTCGAATTCGACCACTGGCTGCACCGCTCCCGCTATACTTGCCGCCTCTGTCATGTCGATATCGGCTTCGCCATGGAGGCCAAGGCCACCGGAATCCGGGCCGACAGCAACCGACAGGGATTCCATTGCGGCGCCTGCCACGATGGCAAGAAAACCTTCGCGGGCAAGCCTATATTTGCCTCCTGCTCGGATGACAAGAATGGACCGAACTGCACCCGCTGCCATTCCCTGGGAGTGCGCAACGCGAGGAAGGAAGATTACCGGACCTTTACCGCGAAGTTTCCCAAGGCAACCTACGGCGTGAACTGGGAGGCGGCAGAGAAAGCCGGAATCATCAAACCCATCGATTTCATCGAAGGCGTCTCCGTCCACAGGCCGCCGATGCAAAGCAGGGAGGATTTTTCTCTCAAGACAGGCTACAACTGGGTCCGCCCGGTGCTCTTCTCTCACGAGAAGCACTCCATCTGGAACGGCTGCGAACTCTGCCACCCCGAGATTTTCCCAACCGGCAAGCGGGGCACAGGGCGCTACTCGATGTTCGCCAACATCGAAGGCCGCTACTGTGGCGCCTGCCATGGAAGGGTCGCTTTCCCGCTCAACAACTGCAGTCAATGTCACCCACGCGCACCCGAGTGGGCCGCGCAATAGCTTTCCACGGAAGGTCACAACGCCGCGCGGGCAAGGTGTCCGAAGCAGCCGACAACTCGATGCCATCAGAGAACCGAAGCGGGCGCACCGTGGCCCGCTTCCCCTGCAACCAAATTCCTCTTCCCTCAGTCACCCTTGGTGTTCCAATGCACCGCAAGAAGAAATTATTCGCGACTTAATCCTCGGCACCCACGCCTGCGCCGCGCTCCACATGACGCAGCACCGCATCGACCTCGCGCCAGATCTCGCCATCGCCGGTGACCACGATGTCGGCATGCTCGCGCGCTGGATAAACAAACTGCCGCGCCATCGGGACCACCGTGTTCCGGACCTGCTCCAGCACGCTCTCGCGGGTGCGTCCCCGTTCGCGGATGTCGCGCTCGATGCGCCGCTCCAGGCATATCTCCTCACCCAGATCGACATAGACCCTGGTCCCCATCAGCCCACGCAAACTCTCCCAGTAGAGCGCGAACAGGCCCTCGACAACCACAAAGCGACGCGGCGCAAGCGCTAGAGTTTCGCCCGTGCGCGTGTGGGTGGTGAAGTCATAGACCGGGAGCGCGATCGATTCGCCGCCATGCAGTTGGCGCGCCTGCCGCAGCAGCAACTCGGAGTCCAGCGCCTCGGGCGCGTCAAAGTTGTACTGCGTGCGCTCTGCCGGGCGCAGATGATCCAGTTCGCGATAGTACGAGTCCAGATGCAGCAATGCGGCGTCGAGCTTCCCGGCAACGCGTTCGGCAAGATAGCTCTTGCCCGCGCAGGAAGGTCCCGCAATCCCGATGAAATATGGCTTCATGATCCCGCAATTCTACAAGGAAATACGCGGCTGCCACCGGCCTCGCGGTTACTTCCCTTCCGAGGCAATCCCGGGAAGAATGGCCGTAAGCAGGGCGAGCAGAGTTTCCCCCTCGCGCTTCCCTGTTTCTAGCACTTCCTGGTGACTGATCTCGCCCGCGGACAATCCGGCGGCCATGTTCGTGACACACGAAATGGCAAGAACGCGGATTCCCATGTGCCGCGCCACGATGGCTTCCGGCACCGTGGACATGCCGACCAGGTCGGCGCCGATGGTGCGTAGATACCGTATCTCCGCCGGAGTTTCAAAGCTCGGGCCGGCCAGCCCGGCATACACGCCTTCCGGCAAGTCGATGCCGAGTTTGGCCGCCGCCTCCTGCGCCATGCGGCGATAGCTGCGGCAGTACACCTCGCTCATATCCGGAAAGCGCGGCCCAAAGCGCTCATCGTTCGGCCCGTTGAGCGGGTTGGCGCCCTGCAGATTGATATGATCGCTGAGCATCACCAGGGCGCCCTGCCGGTAGGCGGCATTGATGCCCCCCGCGGCATTGGTCAGTACCAGGCTCTTCACTCCAAGCCGGCCCAGCACGCGCACCGGGAACGCCGTCTCACGGCTGCTGTACCCCTCGTACTGATGAGTCCGTCCCTGCATGGCTGCGACCGTCAGATCGCCGAACTTTCCAATCACCAGGCGCCCGGCATGGCCGACGGCCGTGGAGCGGGGAAAGTTTGGAATGTCACCGTAAGGAATCGCCACGGAATCCTGCAGTTCGTCCGCAAACCCGCCCAGGCCGGAGCCCAGCACAATCGCAATTTCAGGCACTCCCAGGTTCGACTTCTGCGAAAGCTGCATGCGAATCACGATGGCAGCGGATTCGGCGCGGGTGAATTCATCCATCGCCAGGTGCTTCACATCTGCGTGCGAACTCATAACAAGACTCCCACAATGCAGGCCGACATAAGATTGGCCATGGTTCCGGCGATCATGGCTTTGAAACCAAGCCGCGCAAGATCGCCGCGGCGCGATGGCGCCAGCGCGCCCAGTCCGCCTATCTGAATGCCGATGGAGCCGAAGTTGGCAAACCCGCAAAGCGCGAAGGTGGCGATGGTGAACGAGCGCGGATCGAGCGCCGCTTTCTGCCCGCCAAGCATGGTATAGGCAACCAGTTCATTCAACACCATGCGCGTGCCCAGCAGGTTTCCGATCGCGGCGCAATCGTGCCATGGCACTCCGATGATAAACGCGACAGGGGCAAAGAGCGTGCCGAAAATCCTCTCCAGGCTCGCTGGAAACCAGGGGAAGCCCCACGCCGCGAGGCCATTGTGCACTCCGCCCAGCAGCGAGTTGACGAGGAAGATGATGGCCAGAAATGAAA
>Ga0302320_10004205_pt1 | contig 32781 bp, 24 predicted proteins | sample Bog_T0_3_FD_202130 | JGI IMG/M metagenome (GOLD analysis project Ga0302320, IMG submission 202130) | Peat permafrost microbial communities from Stordalen Mire near Abisko, Sweden - Bog_T0_3 | ecosystem: Environmental > Terrestrial > Soil > Wetlands > Peat | place: Sweden: Abisko, Stordalen Mire... | reverse complement strand
CTTGCGGTGCTGGTCGATTCCAAGGTATAACATCTCTCGGTCCTCCTGATTGTGGTTTTGATGGGTAGAACCCCTACTACATCGTATATATCACCAGGAGGACCGCTCTTTCATAGAATCAGGCTTGCCCGTGCTTTTCTGGCCCGCTGTTGCGGCACGGATTGGCGCCGGGGCGTTTCCTCACAGGGCGATCCGCAAGGACCACAAGGAGACCGCACGGGCAAGCCCGTGGCACCCGGCGAGGGGAGGTTACGGCAGCGGAACCATGTCCACCAATTGGCCGCCGGCAAGGAGCTTCACGCCCGCCGGCGCAGCGCCGGCCGTGAGATCCTTGCGCTGGATGCGGCGGACAAGCTCCTTGCCCAATGGCCCGCTCCACAGGATTTTGCCGCTGCGGTCGCAAAGGCGCAGTTCCCCACCGGGCTCGGCGCAATTGACACGCACTTCGATCGCGTCGGCGCTCGGCCGCACCGCCAGCCGCTCCGGCAGCGAGGCCAGGCAGGCCACGTTTCCCCGCCGTAGGAAGCCTTCGGCCACTCCGCTCGGTCCATGGGCCCGGCAGACAATCTCCCGGCAGCCGAGCAGATCGACCGTGTGGCGACCGGCCGCACGCGGCACTTCCAAAAACGCCGCGGTGAACGAGCGGCCGGTGGCGTTGTAAAGCATGGTGATCGTCCGCTGGCCGCTGCGGAAGCGGTTGGCGTAAACGTAACGCACGAGCGTGGGCAGCAGCGGCTCGCAGTCGCGGCTGGCCAACACGGCGGCATTCTCGCGCAGAATGGCGTCCATGGCCGGCGGATAGACCGTGCCGAACGAACCGACCGCATTCCAGAACCGTTGGCGATGGTTGTGGTCGACGCCGCGCAGCGCCAACTCGAACGGCTTGCACTCGGGAAAATAGAATCGCTGCAAGTTGCACGGCAGCGGCCGCAGCGGCGACGCCAGCACCGACAAGTCGTAGGTGATGCAGCCCTCCAGGTTCGGCATCAGGAAGTCGTAGCCCGGGTGTTCGGTGGTCAAAACGGATCCCGGCTTCACGTCATCCATCGCCCGGCGAACGAGGCGAACCGCCTCGGCCACTCCCCGCTGCCACTCGGTACAACCCCATTCGGCATAGGTGTGGACGTGGAACTTGCTGAAACAGGCCGAGCCGGCGTGGCCGTACTCGTCGAGTCGAATGCCGTCGGCGCCCGTTTCGCGGATCGCGCGGGCCATGGCCTGCGCCACCCAGCGGCGATAGTCGGCCACGTCGTGGCACATTCGCCAGGCGTCGTAGGCGACCATGTACTTGCCGTCGGGCTGAACCACGCCCCACAGCTTCCCCCATTTCTGTCCGCACTGGCTGGCATAGTCGACGCGGAATGGATCGGTGTAGAGCGTGACCATGTGGCCCGCCTTCTGGTAGCGCTCGATCGCCGCGCGCAGGGCGGGCAACCCGCCGAAGCGCTGATTGTAGCCGTCGTAGTCGCCCGGATTGTTGCTGAACATCGGCACGCCGGTGACGGGATCCTTGACGATGTACGAGAGCCAACTCTTGACCCGTGCGGGATCCTCGACCGAGTTCAAGCGGTCGATCGGCACGCCCTTGGGTCCCAAGGTTGACCACTCCCACCACGACATCAGCTCCAGGCAATCGTTTTGCGGCTTCAGAAAATCATCGCGGTACTTGCCATCGCGAAACAAGGGACTCTGTCCCCAGCCATCGCCGACCATGTTGACGACGCCCGTCAGCCGCGACGGATAGGGCCGGTATTTCCAGAGGCGATGGCAACGCTCGGCATAGGCCCGCATCGCCGCGTGCCAATCGCCGGCATGGGCTCCCATCACGACTTCCTTGACGGCAAACGAATCGCCGGGAGCGCGGCTGCGGCGCAAATATTCCCAAGTCAGGCCGATGCCCGGCACCGCATCGAGCGAATTGGTCCACTTGAATTCGTCGGCCGTGGGCGTCGTGGGGCGATCTTCAAGCGTCTGTTTCATCCCCAGCACATACTTGCGCAGCGCCAGCACTTTATAACGCCCGTCGTCGTCGCCGCACCAGGTCGCCAGTCCGCCGCCGCGGGCGGGGGAAAAAACGTCCATCAATTGATAGAGCGCCTGGTGGTCGCCGTAGCCCTTGCGAATCAGGGCGGGGGTGTCCGAGATCACGGCGCCCAAAGGGAAGAAGTAGTAGTCATCGGCCGGCTGTGCGGAGGTTGCCAGGCCCGCGAGATGCGGAAACGCCACCTTGAAATCGACGCTCCGCGCCGCGCGATTGGTGATGCGGAAATTCCAGTGCAGCGCCTCGTCGATGGAGACCTGCAGCGCGGCCTCCAGCGCGACGGCCGGACAGAACAGCGTGGCCTCGAAGCCCGCACGCCCGGTAAGGCCTTTGACTCCTCGAAATTCGAAATCGCGGGAGAGCGCGTAACGCTTTCCGCCCACTTCCACGAGTCCCAAGGCACAGTCGGCCGCGTGGCGGGCCATTTCCGTGGCCGTGATTTCGTTGTACAGCGACGCCAACTCCAATCGCGGACCGTGACGGCGAAACACGCCCCGTAGCGTGGCATTTTCCAGCACGATGCTCGCGGCGTCGATCCGGCAGGCCGGCTTCCGCGCGGCCGGCTTGCCCGCGGGCTCCACGATGCGAGGCGCCATGTCGACTTGCCTGGGCGGCGACCGCAGCGACCGGCTCGCTTCGAGCGTCACGCTCCGCAACGGCGCGCCTGGGGGAAACTGCACGCCCGCGGGAATGAAGGCCAACGGCGGGTCCAGGCGCACCGTGGCTACGGGTCCGTGGAGCACGACGGGACGACCCTCGGTTTCCCCCTCCGCGTTGAGCCAGGAGAGCCTGGTGGTCTTGCCCGCGTCGAAATTGACCGTAAGGACCAAGGGGGCCTGGGCGTCCAACCGCGACGGATTCCACTCGATGGTGGGCTCTCCGCCGTCGCAGCCGGCGTAATCAATGATCCGGGCCGCGTCGTCCGTTCGCCCGTCGGCGGCCGACCACGTCGCGCGAAACCGCGGCGATCCGCAAAGCAGGTAAAGGCGGACCATGTACTCGCCGCGGACGCCGACGGCGTTGAGCCGGTCTTGACGCCAGGCCTGGCCAGCGCCGAGCTTGACCCAGCTATTGCCGCCGGGGACGTTGGTGTCGATGGCCAGGTAGAGATAGTCGTCCGGCTTCTTGTCCTTGGGTGCCGTCATGCGGAAGGTGATTTCGTTGACCCCGCGCACGAACTCTTCCTTGGGCAAAACGAAATCGTGCCAGGCGACCGACTGGACCATCGATTTCTTCTCGGAGTACGCCGGCAGGCCGGCGGAGTCGGCGATCGAGTGCACGCGGCCGTTGACGGTGATTTCCAAGGTCTCATCCAAGCCGTTGGCGCGCGGCCCATCGTGCCAGGAATAGTCGCGTACGCAGAACATGGCCGAGAGGCGAATTTCCGTGACCTGCGGCCAGAACTCCTGGGGAACACGGCTCAGATCGAGGATTTTCCGGGCGGTGTAGCCCGGGCCGCGCTGGTGCGTCGTGGCGACGCCGTCCCACGCGTCGGCGTCGTCAGCGGCGACGTATGCGTCGCCGGCAAGCGGCTCGACGGCCGAGGGAGCGGCCCGCAGGGCGGAGGCAATCGCCCAGAATAGGACCAAGCCGGAGAGCAGGAGAAATCGTTGCCAAGCCATGGTGCCGGTCCCTAGTTGTTACAGACGTCTCTTTCGAATTGGTGGCACGTCCCTGAGCGCAGCGAAGGGCGTGGTTTGCATGCCACGCCCTTCGTTCCTCAGGGACGTGCCACCCAGATTGCGCAACCTATTTTCCTACGGGCCCTTACTCGCTTACTTCACGCGGATCAGCTCGTACTTCCGCGGCGCCGGCTGGTTGGCCTGGTAGATCTGGTCCTCGTACTCCCGGAGCTGCGCTTGCAGCTTGGCGGCGGCCGGCTGGAACTCGTCGGCCAGCCATTTCTGGAAGGCCTGCTTCTTGGCGGCCAACTGCGGATCGTTCTTGGCGGTCGCCTGCTCGATCTGACGCCGCCCGACCTTGACCTTCAACCACAAGTCGCGCAGCGGATGCATGGCCTTGTCGTTGCGATCTTTGTTCAACAGCGCCACCCGCAGCGCCTGCTGATATTGCGGCGTCTTTTCGTTCGCTTCCAGTTCCACGCGGAAGGCGAGCTGCGAGTCGAGATAGGTGCCGACCGGCTGGCCGTCGATCTTCAACTCGTACTTGCCCGGCTTGAGGCCGCGGGCTGCGATCGACTCGTTGCTGTAGTGATGGCCGGCGTGGGTGAGCACATAGCCGGGCGTCGCGTCCGCGGGCAGCACCCAGGGGAGCGCGGCGGCGGTGAAGGTGAACGAGACGCGATCGCCGTCGGCCTGGAAGTCGCTGATCTTGCCGCCCGCAGCCGTCGCCGCGAGTTGCCCCTTCTTCTCCTGCACGACGATCGCCGACACGATGCTCTGCGGGCAGATATCGCCGAGGATCGCCGTGGCCATGACGACCTGGCCGGGGGCGTCGGGGTGAACGCCGTCCTTCATGAGCGTGAAGCAGGCGTCTTTCTTGCGGCCGTCGAGCGTCTGTTGATTGAGCGGCGCGTACATGTCGACAAAACCCAGGCCACGCACCTGGGCGACTTCGCGGAGCCATGCCCCATAGAGGGCCAGTACGCTGTTGTAGTAGGTGTCGCGGGGTTCGGCCCCCTGGTGACGTAACTGCTTGGCGCGGGCATCGAACATGGTGGGCGTCATGGGAATGGCGGTGGCCCCGATCGCGGCCACGCGCCCGAGCAGCGTGGACATGTCTTTCTGGTAGGTATCGAAGGTGGTCTTGTCGAAGTCGCGATAGCAGCCGTCGTTCATGCCCAAGAGCAGGGTGACGTACTTGGGCTTGTAGGCGGCCACATCGGCATCGAAGCGGGCCAAGGCGTCGGCCGCCCGGTCACCCCCCACGCCGGCGTTGTGAAAGTGGATGCGGAGCTTGGGAAAACGGCTGTAGTAGAAGTCTTCGACGTATTGCGTGTACAAACATTGATGGGTGATGCTGTCGCCGAGGAAGACCAGCGTGTCGCCGTCTTTGAGTTGCATCGAGGGCAAGAGCGTCTTGAAGGCCGTGCACGCCGCGGCGGGCTTCACGGCCGCGGGTTTCGAGCCGGCGCCGATCGCCAGGCCCGTCAAGCTCACCGCGCAAATGCTCACAACGCCGACCATCCAGACTCTCGTTTTCATCGTGGGTTCTCCGGTTGGGGTGGACTCCGCTTTCATCCTCATCACTGATTCCGCATGCGGCTCGCGGGACCTGCCGCTCTGACTATCAATAACGCCCAGCTCGCCGGCCGTCAAGACCCGCCGGATTTAGCCGGGCGAACCCGTCGTGGAACGGAATGAACTCCGTTCGTCGAGCTATCCCGAACCGGACTTCGCCGCGGCGCCGCCAGCGACCGCTACTCATCGGTCCAAGGACTGGAGGATGGCTTCCGCGGCGGCGCTCAGCAGATAAATCGGCGAGTCGCTCAATGCCGCGTCGCGGGGCGGGATTTCGTTGCCCATGATGTCGTAGGCGCGGACCTTCGCTGCCAGGCGGAACGGCCGTTTCCGCTCCGCGCCGCACCAGGCGACGGCGACGGCGCGATCTTTACCGCGGAAGACGTAGGCTTTCAGGTCGTCGCGATTCACCGCCTTCACGCACTGCTCCGGCACGCCGAACAGCGTGGTCAACGCGGCGACGCCCGCATACATTTTCCGCGGCGCGCCGCCGTACTCGAAGAGCACTCCGCCGGCGTCGGGATTGTTGATCGTGCCGCACGTGCCGGCGTGGAAGAAGATCTTCCGCAGGCCGTGGGCGAAACCGACGGCGGTGAACTTCACGATGTTTTCGGTTGCCGCGCGTTCGCTGGGCCACTTGCAGCGATTCATCGTCGCGTCGCCGACCGTCTGCGGCACGCAGGCCGGGTCGTCGTCGGCGTAGCAGCCCCACTCGGTGATCCAGATCGGCTTGGGGCCGCCGTGCGCCCACATCAGCTCCTTAAGCGAGCGAAATTCCTCCTCGAAGGTCTCGGCCGGCACGCAGGGGTTATACATGTGCAGGTCGAACACGTCCACGTAGCGCAGGCCGCCCCGCTCGATGAACTGCCGCGACAGCCCGTTGTTGATGTTGGAGCTGATGCCCATCACGATGCGGCAATGCGGATCGGCGGCCTTCATGGCCCGCGAGGCGGTTTCCAGCAGCCGCAGGTAGTCCGCCAGCGTGTAGCCGAATCGTTGCGGCAGCGCGTAGCTCGTGTAGAGCGCCTCATTGAGGATTTGGTAAGTCGTCACCGGCCGCGGCTGGCTGCCGCGATAGTGACGCACCACCGCCGCGGCATACTCGCCGAAGTCGCGCGGATCTTTCGCCGCGAACGCCACCTGCAACTGCGCGCGGCCATAGTCTCCGCTACGCGCCGCTTGTTCGACCAGTTCCGGCTTCGCCGTGGTGTTCCAGAGCGCCGACGGAAACGGCAGCAGCACCTCGACCTCGCTGTTCAAACGTCGCACGCGATCGATCTGCGCATCGGCCACCGTCCAATCGAAGCGGCCTTTTTCCGGCTCGACGGTCTGCCACTTCGCCGACCAGTCGCGCCACCACACAATGCCCGCCTGGCGCGCCAAGCGGACCAGGAACTGCCACGGATAGGCGTGGTTGAAGCCCAGCGGCGAGTCGGCCACGTCTTCTCCGACCGGTTCGATGATCGCGCAGCGCAGCGATTGCGAAGTGGCCGCGGTCGTCCAGTGGGCGCGGAAAAAGCCGCGGCGGCCCTTGCAGACGCCGTTGAGCGTCGCGCTTCCGCCTGCGTGCGGCGGCAGCTTGAGCGCCGGCCGGCTCTCGAAGGCCGGGGCGTCGAGGAAATCCGTCACCTGAAGCGTGCCGCGGACCGTCTGCTCCGAGTCGGCGTTGTTGAACGCCTGGACGGCCAGCGTCAGGCCGGAGGCGGGCGTGGTGACGATATTGCCCAGCGAGGCGGTCTCGACGAACGACTCGACCGGCGCGCGCGGCTCGTAGTCCGTCGCGCGCGCTCCGCGCTCCAACTGGATGGCGTCGAGCCAGAGCGTTGCCGTAGCGAGTTTCGACTTTTCCAGATCCAGGCCGACGGCGATGAAGATGAAGGGCTCCGCCGGCGCAAAGGTGAACTCATAGCGCTGCCACGCTGTTCCGACGGTGACTTGCTTGCCCCGCATGCGCGTGGGCGCTTCGACGACCGCCAGTTGCGCGGCGACGCCCTCCGCGTCGGCGCGGAGGAATGCCGACAACGTCAGCTTCTCGCCGGGCTTGACGCGGAACCAGCCGCGGTTGGCAACCAGCACCCGCCGCACCGGCTCGCAAACCGGTTCGTAATAGTCGAAGTAGAATTGCGGCAGCGTTTTCGGTCCGAGCGCGATCTTCAGGCTGTGCGCGCCGTGCCGGGCCGCGCCGGCATCCACGACGCCTTCGAGCCGATAGAGGTTTCCGCCCCAGCCTTTGAGGCCGTAGGTGAAGCTGCCCCAATTGGCGCCGCCGCATTCGAAGCTGCTGTTAGGGAGAAAGTTCTTCACTCCTTCGGTGGCGATTTGCGGGAACCACTGCCGGCCGACTGAGGATTCCGTGAGCACCACGCCATCGAGCCACAGCGTGCCGGTGCTCTGGAACCAGAACTGCAAGCGGCTGGCGGCGGCCGGCACGTCCTCTCGGGCTTGAAACAGGAACTCGAACGGCTGCCACCGCGGCGACGGCGTGAAGGCGTCCGACAAGCCCGCGTCGCCCCATGGCCTGGTGTTGCGGAGTCCCAGTTCCACCGCGCCGTGCTTGATGCCCTTGCCCTTGGCCCAGAACGCGATGCGATACCACTGCCCCTTGCGCACGCCGATCTTGCCGCTCTGGGCGATCATGGCATGCGTGTTGGGGCTGTCGCCGCTGAACTCGGTGCACTGCAGTCGGGCCGAGTGCCCGCCCTCGCGGCCGACGTCGAGCGTGAGGCGTTGTTTCACCGTCGCGGCGCCGGTTGCCGACCAATGGTCGGGCGTTCCGGCCGAGTTCTTGCTCGACTCAAACGAACCGTTGGCGACGAGATTGGCGGCGTCGGCAAAACAGCGGTCGACGACGCCCAGCGCGACAATCATTGCGAGGGCCAGCAATCTCATGATGTTCTCTCGTATTCAGGGCTGAAGGTTACGCCACCACGCTGGGTTCTTCCTCGGGCACGGCAAACTCGACCCTTCGCCGGAAGCCGCCCGTCTTCCACGCTCCATAGAGCAAGCCGGCGCAGAGCCAGGCCCCGCCCGCAAGTTTCGCCGGCAAGGCCAGACTCCACCAAAGGTAAGCGCAAACCAGGAAGCCGGCGAGCGGCAGCAGCAGGTTCAGAAACTTCTTGTGGTCGCCGCGGATGTAATAGCGCACGAGGGCGGCCGCGTTTACGCCCATGAAGCCGATGAGCGCGCCGAAGTTCAGCAGTTGGCAGCCCAACTCGAAACTCACGGCGAACGCGCCGGCCAGCGCCAGCACCCCCACCAGAATGATGTTATTTCGCGGGATATGGGTGCGGGGGTCGAGCGCGGCGAAGAAGCGTCGCGGAATAGCGTCGTCGCGACCCATCCCGTATAGCAACCGCCCGCAGGCCAGGTGCGTTCCCGAGCCGGAGCCGGTCTGGGCCACCAGCAGCGCTAGGTTGACCGTGAGCAGCAGGAAGGTGCCGCCGGCGCGGCCGGCAATGTCGACGATCGCAGTGTCCACGTCGTGAAAACCCTGGTTGCTCGGCCAAATCAGCGCCGCGGCGTAGACCTGCACGCCGGCCAGAATGCCGGTGATCACGCAGGTGAGCACGGTGGCCAGGAGGATGTTGCGGCGCGGATTATGCGCTTCTTCCGAGAGCGTGGAGATGCCGTCGAAGCCGATATAGGTGAGCATGGCGATGGAGGCCCCTCCCGAAACGGCGCCCCAGGAAAATGTGGCGGGGTCGTAGAAGGGACGCAACAGCCGCCCCACCGTGGCATGGACGTCGATCCAGATGTAGCGGGCCGCGGCCGCAAGGAACACCGCCACCACCACCGTCAGAACAGCCGCCATCCACTGGTTGGTCCGCGCGCTGGCCTTGATTCCCCGCAAGTTCAAGGCGGTGAACAGCAGGGCAAAGAACACCGCCCAGGCCGGATAGGGCACGCCCGGCACGAACTTCATCGCGGCATGGCTGCACCAGATCACGCTGATGATCGGGTTGAGCACGTAATCGAAGACCATCGCCCAGCCGGTGAGGTAACCCAGCGCGGGGTGCAGCTCCTGGCCGACGTAGGTGTAGGCCGAACCGGCGCTGGGATAGGCGTTGGCCATGCGGCCGTAGCTGATGGCCGTGAACAGCATGGCGACCATGCCGATGACGATGGTGGTGACGACGTGGCCGTGGGCTTTCTCGCAAACCACGCCATACAACGGCATGGCGGCGGTGGGCTGGATCAAGATGATGCCGTAGAGCACCAGCTCGCGCAGTCCCAGCACCCGCTTCAAGCCCGGTTGGCCGCTACACGCGTCGGCAGACATCGTGGGAAAGTTCCCTGGGGTTCAGTGGCGGGCCGGTCACGCGATTGGGAAAGTGGACGGGGGGGAGGCACAAAGGGGCTCCGGGGCATAGGTACAGAGTTCCGCATTCGTCACTTTGTGTCTCTGTGCGTTTACCCCTTTCCCGTCCCACCTACGTTGCGGCGGTCTGTTGGCAGGCTGCGTGGAACTGCCGGGCAACCTGTTGGATTTCCTCGTCGGTTGATTGGATGTTGATGCCGAAACCGGCGCCCAGCCCGGCATCGACCACGCCCACGCTCAGCAGGATCGCGCGGCACAAGATGTCGTGGGATCGCGGATACGCCCGCGGGCCGTGGGGCCGGCCGAGGCAATCCAGGTGGCGATTGAGGTGTTCGATGTTCGAGTGGTAGTGATAGCCGGTGCGTTCGGCGGTGACGGTGCCCAGCGCGGCGGCCACCGCCGCGGCGCGATCGGCGCGGTCGAAGAGCACCGCGCACAGCGTACCGCACTCGCCCTCCGGGTCGTTGAGCCGGCGAAAGCGCATGCCGGGAACGCCGTCCACAAGAGCCTTGAGCTTGCACTTCCGCTGGCGGAGCGCGGCCACGATGCGGTCGAGCTTCCGCAGTTGCGCCAAGGCCACGGCGCCGGTCAGCTCGTTCATGCGGAAATCCATGCCGAGGATACTGTCGGCGGCGATGCGGGGCACCGCGGGGCCCGGCTTGTAGCCCTGGTCGTGCAGGCCGAACGCCCGTTCATAGAGGTTTTCGTCGCCGGTTACCAACGCGCCACCGTCGCCGGCGGTGATGGTCTTGAACACATTGAGCGAGAAGGCGGCCATCTGCCCGAAAGACCCCACCTTGCGGCCGCGGTAACTGGCGCCGACGGCCTGGCAGGCGTCTTCCAGAACGGCCAGACCGTACTTCCGCGCAATGGCCATGATCGCGTTCATGTCGCACGGATTGCCGAGCATGTGTACGGGAATGATGGCCTTGGTGCGGGGGGTGATGCGATGCTCGATGTCGCCGGGATCAAGGCACAGCGAGTCGTCGATCTCGGCCAGCACCGGGACCAGGCCGGCGAAAATCGGCGCATGATAGGTCGCGGCGAAGCCGAAAGTCGGCACGATCACCTCGTCGCCCGGCTGGAACCCCATCGCGTGCAGGGCGATAAACAACGAGGACGTGCCGGAATTCGTGGCCAGCACGCGGCGCACGCCCAGGTAAGCGGCGAACAGCTCCTCGAAACCGAGCACCTTGCGGCGGAACCGCGGATCGTTCACGTCGCCGTAGCGAAACAAGTGGCCGGAACGGACCACGTCGGCCACTTCCTCAAGTTCCTCTTCGCCAATCCAATAAGCACCGGGACCGGGCATGACGTCGTTTCTCCTACGGGATGGGACATGGCGCGCCGCCGCTTTCACTGTACCAAGGGGCAACGCGGCTGCCACTACGTTTTTCGCGCAACATTTGTATCGATTTGCGACATTGGCGGCCGGCAAAGGACTGCCGCTGCGGGGATCTCTTGAAGTTCGCTGAAAACTCCGGGTATCATAGGGGCTCCGACCCGAGTTCGGCGCCCCAAGCGGTCGCCGCACCGGCGCACCCCCCGCCCTCTCAAGACCAAGGAGTTTCCCATGTCCGAGACGAGAGTCACGCGTCGCGAGTTCGTACGTGATGGAGCACTGACCACCGCCGCAACGGCCGTGGGACTGACCGCCACGTACACCGTCCATGCCGCCAACCCCACGAAGGCCGATACCAGCAAGATCCTCAACTACAATCCCGACATGGAGTATCGCCGCTGCGGCAAGACGAACCTGATGATCTCGGCCGTCTGCATGGGCGGACACTGGAAGCGCATCGACAAGGTCGTCTCTCAGTCGCGGCAGGCCGACGGGAAGGTCCGCATCGGCCTGGGCAATCCCGATTTTGAGAAAAACCGCCACGACGTGGTCAGCCGCTGCATCGAGCGCGGCATCAACTACGTCGACGCCTGCGTCAGCGCCGAGGTGATGGCCTACAGCAAGGCCTTGAAGGGCCGCCGCGACAAGATGTACCTCGGCTACTCCTGGTACGAGGCCGAGATGCGCAACGGCGGCTGCCGCAAGTTCGAGAAGCTCAAGGAGAGCTTCGACCACGGCCTGAAGCAAGCGGGGCTGGATCACGTGGACCTGTGGCGGGTGACTTGCCTCGAACAGAGCAGCCGGCACAGCGCGGCGGAAATCGACGAGTTGATCAAGACCCTGGAATGGGTGAAGAAGACGGGCCGGGCGCGATTCACCGGCATCTCCTCGCACGACCGCCCGCACATCAAAAAGCTCATCGAAACCTATCCCCATCAGCTCGAGGTGATCTGCACCCCATACACGGCGAAGACCAAGGTGGTGACCGACGAGAACGGGCTGTGGGCCGCGATGAAGAAGCTCGACGTGGGCTGGTTCGGCATCAAACCGTTCGCCAGCAATTCGCTCTTCAAGGGCGATAGCTCGCCGGACTCGCCGTACGCCGAAGAGGACAGCCGGATGGCCCGGTTGGCGCTCCGCTCGATCCTCTGCAATCAGGCGATTACCGCGCCCATCCCCGGCTTGATTACCCCGCAACAGGTCGACAACGCGGCGCTGGCGGTGCGGCAGCGCCGAGAGTTGGACGTCCACGAGCAAGCGGAGTTGGATCGAGCGATGGAGCGGGCTTGGGCCAACCTCCCCAGCCACTATCAGTGGCTGAAGGAGTGGGAATACGTTTGATCGTGGGGTGGCACGGCGCCACACCCAGCTTAGCCGTGGATCACTTGTGCTGGTTTGCCGCGGAAGCCGGCTACGCCTATGACCGAGTTGTGCCCAAAGAGGTGGCCGGCAAGCGGCATCTCGTGGTTCGCATTCCGGAGGGCGTGGCGGCTGCGATCGCCCCTTGGAATTTCCCCTTGATGCTGGCCCTGCGCAGCGCACTGCCTCGCGGGAACTCAGCCATTATCGCCACCCACCGCGGCGGGGGAACGGCCATTCACGGGTTTCTGGGTAAACTGGGTAATAGGCGCGGCTGCCCCGACATTGACGGTTGCGTCAAGTTTTCCGGTGATTCCGCCGACCTGTAGATAGCGGAGGTTCATCCTGTTCGCAACTCGTGGGGGATGCCATTTTGTCCTAAACCAAATGGGCGAGTCTGAGGGCATGCCATCATGCGGTCGGTTGCCATCGCGTGCGTTAAGAACGAGATCGATATTGTCGAGCCCTTCGTGCGTCACACGGTGGCGATCGTCGACCGTCTGGTGATCCTCGACAATGGCAGCCAAGACGGCACGTTGGATGTGCTACGGGCGTTGCGAAAGGAAGGGCTTCCGCTGGACGTCGTGGAAGATCCGTTGCTGGGCAAGTACCAGTCGCAGCGAATGACTCGCCTGATGCACGAATGGGCCATCGGCCGGCATGATGCCGACTGGGTGGTGGCATTGGACGGCGACGAGTTTCTGGTGATCCCGCAGGACGCGCCTCTGGTTCCCGGCGAGATCGACGGGGATCGGCCGATCGCGGTGCCGTGGCGCACGTACGTTGCCGGCCCCAGTGACGACGTGGGGCAGCTCAATCCGGTGTTGCGGATTCGCTCGCGGCGCGTGGCCAACGGGTGGGAGGCGTCGAAGGTGATGGTGCCTCGCACGCTGGCGGCGTTACCCAATGCGACCATCGCGCAAGGCAGCCACGAGATCTTCGTCGACGGCCGGTGTTGCGAACCGCGGCGGCACGAGTCGGGGTATCTCGCGCATTTTCCCCTCCGCAGCGCGGGACAATACGCGGCGAAGATCGCGCTCAATTCGCTTCAATATCAGACGATGGCCGAGCGCAACTGGCAATGGGCCTTTCATTACAAGGAGCCCTTCGAGTTGCTGAAGCGCGACCTGCGCGCCTTCACCGCGAGTTTTACCACGGTGGCCATGCATTATGCGGCGCCGCGGGAAGCGCGAATCGAGGCGGCCACGGTGATCGACCCCATCTGCTACCGGGGCGGCCCGCTTCGATACACCCCCCCAGTCGACGACATATCGCGCCCCTGGCAAACGCTTCTGTCCTATGCGGAGGATCTTGCCCGCCGCTACGCGGTGTTGGCCGGCGGCCTCACCGGCGGTCAGCAGCTTGCAATGGAGCAACAGGCGGCCATTGTGGCCGGTTTGCACGACCAATTGGAGCAACAACGGAAACACCTGGCTTGCTTCGTCGACCAGGCGGCCGCCGCGCGCGAGGAGCAACAGAAACAGGCGGCCGCCGCGCGCGCGGAGCAACAGAAACAGGTGGCGGCCGCGCGTGAGGAGCAACAGAAACAGGTGGCGGCGCTGGCAGCCAACCTGGATGCACAACTTGCAGAAGCTAAAAGGCAGCGGCTTGAAATGGAAGAGCAACTGCGGGTGGCCGGATCGCAACTCGCACGGGTGTCACGGAGCTGGACGTGGCGAATCGGCCGCCTGGTGGTGGGCCCCGCGGCTTGGGCCAACCGCTCGCAACGGCGGTGTTTGCAGGCCCTGACATCCCTGCACCTCCGCACCAGCCCCAAGCGGCTGCCGATTCCGAATCTGCAAATCCACGTCGCTCACAGTTGCAATCTGCACTGCGAAAGTTGCTCGCATTACGCGAACCAGGGACACCGAGGAATCGTCGCCCTCGAGGAAGCCGAGCGGTGGATGCGGTTGTGGAATCGAAGGCTCAGCCCGCAGATTTTCGCGCTCCTGGGCGGCGAACCGGCCATGCATCCGCAACTGACGGAGTTCGTGCGCATGGCCCGAAAGTACTGGCCGGAGGCAGAGTTGCAGTTGATCACCAACGGGCTGCTCTTGAAGCGGCACCACGACTTGCCCGCCGCGCTGCGGGAAACGGACACGTGCGTCTGCCTGTCGATTCATCATGGTTCGCGGTCGTACCAGGAAAAACTCCGGCCGGTGCTGGAGCTTGTGGAAACGTGGGAGCGGAGCCAGGGAATTCGCGTGCAGTATCTGCATTCTCACCGTGTTTGGACGAGAAGGTACAAGGGGTTCGGTTCGGCGATGGAGCCCTTCGACGACGGGCAGCCGAGACTCAGTTGGGAGAACTGCGTCGCCAAGGGTTGCTACCAACTCTTCGAGGGCAAGATCTGGCGCTGCGCGCCGCTGGCCTACCTGAAGCTGCAATCCGCGAAGTACGAGCTTTCGGAGCGATGGCAGCCGTACTTGAATTATCAGCCGTTGCCGCCCGAGTGCACGCCGGAGGAGCTTGCCGCGTTCCTGGCCAAAGAGGAGGAGCCCTGCTGCGGCATGTGCGCCAGAGAGCCCCAGGCGTTGGAATTGCCGCTGCCCATGACGGTACCCTTTTCGGCCGAGCCCCGCCGCAAGGCTGCCTAGCTTTCCGCAGCCCCCGACTCCCGCCGCCCGAACACGATCCCGCGACGCTCGCGGCCCAGCGCGGTCGCGGCGATTGCCAGGACGAAGATCGCCGCCGCGCTGGCGGCCATGACGCGGGGGTAGGCGAATCGCTCGGCCAGTCCCGCCTGGGCCCAGGCGATGGAGGCCGCGATGAGGTTGCCGCACTGATAGGAAAAGCCCGGCAGGAAGCCGCGCACCTGGTCGGGCGACAGTTCGCTGATGTGGGCGGGGATGATGCCCCAGGCCCCCTGCACCATGAACTGCATGAGAAACGCGCCCGCCACGATCAGCCCCAGGCTCGACGAGAAGGCCCACAAGGGCGCCACGGCCAGTGCGCCCAGCAGGGCCAGAATCATCATCCTCTTTCGGCCGAAGCGGTCGGAGGCCAGGCCGAAGGCGATCCCGCCCACGATCGCGCCGCTCATCATCACGATCACGACTTGCGAGTAGACCTTCGCGGAGAGTCCGCGGAATTGCTTCATGAACGTGGGGTAGATATCCTGCGTGCCGTGCGAGGAGAAGTTCATCATCGCCATCAACAGCGTCAGATAGATCCAGAGTTTCCAGTGCGAGACGATGCCGCGGCCGAGGTGCGACCAGCTCTCGGCCTTGGTCTTCCGCCAGACGTCGGATTCCTTGACGGCCACGCGGATGAACAGCGCCAACAGGGCCGGCGCGCCGCCGAGGAAGAACATCGGCCGCCAGCCCCAGCGGTCGAGCATGAAGAACGCGGCCACCGCGGCCAACAGGTATCCCGCGGCGTAGCCCTCCTGGAGTAATCCGCTGAGCACGCCCCGCCACCTGGCGGGCACTTTCTCCATCACCAGCGAAGTGCCCACACCCCATTCGCCCCCCATGCCGATGCCGAACAGGGCCCGCAGGATCAGGAAGGTGGTCAGGTTCGGCGCGAATCCGGTGGCCACCTCCACCACGGAGAAAAAGACCAGGTCGATCATCATCGGCAAGCGGCGTCCATAACGGTCGGCCAGCAGTCCGAAGAGGAAGGCCCCCACCGGCCGGAACATCAGCGTCAGTGTCAGCGAGAAAGCGATGGCCGGCGTTTTCACGTGGAATTCGGCGGCGATTCGCGGCAGGGCGATCACCACCAGGAAGAAGTCGAAAGCGTCCAAGGCCCAGCCGAGGAAGCCGGCGGTAACGGCCAGAACCGCTTCCCGATTGGTGACGGGCGCCGGGCCGTCCCCAAGGTCCCCGTCGGCCGGGATGGAAGTGGTGTTTTGCCGCATGATGTCAGCCATGATGCCCCGCCGATCGCGATGGTTTTCGTTGCTGCCCAGACTATTTGTGGAGAAACTCAGCATCCTGTCATTCTGAGCGCAGCGAAGAATCTGGGCCGCCTGGCCGGCAACGGAGATCCTTCGCTGCGCTCAGGATGACGCTCGCGAATAATTCGCGATAGACGCATTCATGGTCCCGATTCAAACAGGGTCGCTCTCGCGGCGCACGGGCCGCACGGTTTCATCGGCCTGGTAGAGCTTCCGGATCCGCGTATTCTCACGGAAAAGCCGCTGGAGATACACCACCAGGAATACGATCACGCCCCAGAACAAGAGCAGCGACACGCTGCCCCCGCAAAGGCCGTAGGTTTCGGCGGTGAGCGCTTCGCGGCGGTGGTGCATGCCGGGGGCGAGCCATGCCCACAGCTCGAAGATCAGCACGTAGGCCAGCATCGCGAAAAACACCGCCGTGACGCGCCCATCCCGCTTCTCCCGCGCCGCGTTGCGATCCACAAACGGCAATAACAGCAGAAAGCCCGTCCCCAGCGCCAAGAGGGCGACGCCCAACGCCTCGGGCATTCGCTTCAGCGTCTGGAACATGAAGAGGAAATACCATTCAGGCTGGATCCCCTGCGGGGCCGGCTTCAGCGGGTCGGCCTTGATCCCCATTTCCGCTGGCAAGAACAGTGAAAGGGTGGCGATCAGGCCCAGCAGCAGCAGCCACACGCATACGTCGATGAGCAGGAATTCGCTGAAAAAGGGGCGTTGATCTTTGACCTGCCGCTGCGTCAGCCCCAAGGGAAGGCTCATTCCTTGCAGTTGAATCAAGAGCAAATGGCCCAGTAGCAACAGCCCGAAGCAGGCCGGCAAGATCATCACGTGGGCGGCGAAGAAGCGGGTGATCGTATCGCCGCTCAATTGGTCGCCGCCGCGGAGAAAGTGCACCACCGCCTCGCCGATCCCGGGCACGATTGCGGGGATCTCCGTGCCGACCAGGGTGGCATAGTAGGACAACTCATTCCAGGGAAGCAGATAGCCGCTAAAGCCGAATGCCAAGGCCAGCAGGAGCATCGCCATGCCCGAGATCCAGGTCAATTCCCGCGGCCGGCGATAGGCCCGGGTGAAGAGCACGCTGAGAAAGTGCAGCCCGGCCACGGCGATGAACAAGTTGGCGCCCCAGACGTGCATCGAGCGGACGAGCCACCCGTAGGGCACGTCGAGCATGATTCTCCGCACGCTCTCGTGGGCACAGGACGGGGCCGGCTGATAGTAGAGCATCAGCAGGCATCCGCTGGCCAATTGCAGCGCGAAGAGGAACATCGCCGCGCCGCCCAGCAGGTAGTTCCAACTGTGCCGGTGGCTGGGCACGGTCTTCTTGCCCATCCATCGCAGCACCGGCCCCAGGTCGATCCGCTCACCGAGCCAGGCCGCCGCGCGGGCGCGAATGGCTGTGGGGGTCAGGTTTTCAAGAAGCCTTTTCAAGGTTTTCTTTCTCCAGGGCGATGATCAACTTATCGTCCTTCCGCTTGCTGAAGAATGGTCGCAGCGGCTGCGGCGGCGGACCGGAAACAACCCGCCCGGCCGTATCGTAGTATCCCTCGTGACAGGCGCAGAAGATGCAATTCTGCTGTTCGCGATAGCCGACCGTGCAGTTCAGATGGGTGCAGGTGGCGACGAAGATCCGCAATTCGTTTTCGGGCCGCGGAGTTCTCAGCAACAGCACCGGGATCGGCCCGTACATCAGCATCCGCGACTTACCCGGCGGCAATTCGTAATCGGCGGGTTGGAGCACGAGAAATTCCGGCGGCGGCAGCCGGCGGAAGTTGCCCGCATACTGCAGCAAGGGGAGCGCGGCGCCGACCCCCAGCGCCGCGGCTCCGCCGCCGAGCATGCTGCCGAGGAAACGGCGGCGTTCCAAATGCGACTGTTCAAGTTTCACGAGAGCTTCTCCCGAGAACCTGTTTGAATTTCTGTGAGAGCAGTTTCCGCCGCAGGCCGCGAATGCCGTCGGTAGGGCGGACGTCCTTGGGACACACTTCGGAACACTTCATGATCGTGTGACAACCCCACATCCCGGCCTGCGCGTTTTCCTGTTCCAGCGTCGTCGCATCGCGTTTTTCCCGGGAGTCGGCCAGGAAGCGGTAGAGCTTGGCCAGGGCCGCGGGGCCGGTGAAACGTTCGTCGGACTTGGTAACCGGGCAGGCCGCATGGCACAGTCCACAAAGGATGCAATTGACGAACTGATCGATTTGCTGCCGCTGCGGTTCGGACATGCGATTGGCGTCGGCGGCGGTGATTTCGGCGTGCAGCCAAGGCTGAACCTGCCGGTACTTTTCCCAGAAGGGGTCCATGTCGACGACCAGGTCCTTGACCACGTCGAGGCCCGGCAGCGGCTCCAGCACCACGCGGCGGTCGACAAGCTGGTGCAGTTGCACGCGGCAGGCCAGGTTGAGCCGGCCGTTGATCGACATGCCGCACGAGCCGCACACCGCGCCGCGGCAACTGTAGCGGAAGGCCAGCGACGGGTCCTGCTCGTCCTGGATCCGCAGCAGTCCTTCCAGCACCGAGGTCTGCCGGCTGACGTCCAATTCGTACGTTTGAAAGCGGGGCGGCCCGCCGGCCGCCGCATCGTAGCGAAAGACCTCGAAGCGAAAGCTCGCGTTCTCAGTAGGTTCGTGCTTGGGGCGCATGCTGGCTGGTATCCACCTCCGCGTAGGAAAAGCTGATTTCGCCGCCGTCGAGCCGGGCCAGGGTGTGCTTGAGCCATTGGGCATCGTCGCGGGCCGGGTAGTCGCTGCGGAAATGCGAGCCCCGGCTCTCCCGCCGTCGCAGCGCCCCCTGGGCGATAACCTCCGCGACGTACAGCAGCCCCTCCAACTCCAGGGCCTGGAGAATCTCGAAATTGAACGGTCCCGGCGGCGTGCGGCAGCCCACCGTGGCATATTGCTCGCGCAACCGGCGAATCCGTTCCGCCGCGTCGGCGATCGCGCTTTCGTGGCGGAAGATGCCGACTTGCTCGGTGAGCAGCGTTCGCAGCGATTCGCGAATGTGACGCTGCGCGACGCCGCCCGCCCGGCCGAGCATCGCCTCGAGCTGCGCGGTCTGCAGCGCCAGATGCCGGCCGAGCACGGCCTCCTGGGGCTGGAACGAGAAGTCGCCCTGTCGGGCGATGATGTCTTCGGCCACCAGGCGGCCGAAGACCAGCGTGTCGAGCAGCGAATTCCCGCCCAGCCGGTTGGCGCCGTGCACGCTCACGCAAGCACACTCGCCGGCGGCATAGAAATTGTCGATCGTGGTACGGCCGCGGACGTCGGTGTCGATGCCGCCCATCGAGTAGTGTTGGCCGGGCTGGATGGGGATCGGCTCCTCGACCGGATCGAGTCCGGCGAAGTCCAGGCAAATCTGCCGAATGCCGGGCAGCCGCTCGAGGATCCGCGCCTTGCCCAGCGGGCGGAGATCCAGGTGCACGTAGCCCCCGGCGTAGCCCCGGCCTTCGTTGATCTCGGTCTGGATCGAGCGGGCGACGATGTCGCGCGGCGCGAGCTCCATCATCCGCGGCGCGTAGCGGGCCATGAACCGCTCCGCTTCGCGATTGATCAGGTGGCCGCCCTCTCCCCGGGCCCCTTCGGTAATGAGGATATTGGTGCCCAGCAGGGTGGTGGGATGGAACTGCACGAACTCCAGGTCCTTGACCGCGATGCCGGCCACGAGCGCCATGGCGATGCCGCTGCCGGTGTTGATCAGGGCGTTGGTCGAATCGCGATAGACCCGGCCGTAACCGCCCGTGGCGAACACGCAAAACTTGGCGGCGAAACTTTCGAATCGTCCCTGCTTGAGGTTGTAAGCCACCAGCCCGTGGCAGCGGCCGTCGGCCACGGCGAGCCGCGTCACCGCCCGCTCGTCGTAGACCTTGACGCCGCGGCGCACGAGTTGCTCGTAGAGGGTGTGCAACAGCACGTGCCCGGTGCGGTCGGCGGCGTAGCAGGTCCGCGGGAAGCCGGCGCCGCCGAAGGGGCGCTGGGCGACGGTGCCTTCCGCGAAGCGGCTGAACGGCGCGCCCCAGCGCTCGAACTCGTTGATCGCTTCCGGCGCCAGACGGCACATTTCCAGCACGGCCGCCTGATCGGCCAGGTAATCGCTTCCCTTGATGGTGTCGAAGGCGTGTTTTTCCGGCGAGTCGGCGGCGGCCCCCGGGGCGTTGCCCATCGCGGCGTTGATTCCGCCCTGGGCGGCGCCGGAATGGGAACGAAGGGGATGGACTTTGGAAATCACGGCTACGTCGCGTTGGCCGGCCAGGCCCACGGCCGCCCGCAACCCCGCCAGGCCCCCGCCCACCACCAGGACGTCGTGTTTGATCATCGGGCGATCTGCATGCTGTAAAAGACGAGAAACGCCGCGAACCCGGCCGTCCCCAATGCCGTGAATCCCCAGAAGAGGAGTCGTTCCTGCCGCAGCCCCAGGTCCAGCAGGATCGTACGCACGCCGTACAAACCATGAAAGATCGTCAGGAACACCAGCAAGAACAGCACCGGGACGTGCCGGTGCAAGAACGCGGCGGTTTTCAGCGATTCGGCCGGGCCCGAAGCGGTCTGGAGAAAGCCCGTGGTAAACTGAAACGCCAACAGGAAGATCAGCAGCACGCCGCTGATCCGGTGAAAGATCCAGACAAACACCGCGATAAACCTCCCGGAGACCCCAAGAAGGGTGATGGAACCCGTGTTTTCGACGCTGCCGGGATATGTTCCCCGCGGCGAATCCTCCATGCTAGCCGAGAGCTGCGGGGAGTTCCAGTTGACGGCTGGATTTCCTGGGAGGACCGCAACGGGTGTTTCGTAGAACGGGGTTTATTCCGCGGCTTTACCTTTTTCAGCAAAACGCGATAAATTCCGCACTTAGAGCGTGCTGAGTTTGGCGAAGCTGAGATTAATCCCCTGCATCGGGATCACGCCGTAGATCCCCCGCGTGAACACCAGGTTGATGAAGTCGTCGGCGATGAGGATCTTGCTCTTCGGCACGATCACGATGTCGGAGTCGGAGAGCCAGATCTCGCCCGACGGGCAAAGGTCGTTACCCAGCAGCGCGGCTTGCAGGTTGACCATGGTGCCCAACAGCCGCCAGTCGTCGCCGCGGCGGAAGATGACCACCTGGCGCAAGTTGGCGCCCACGTTCCAACTGCCGGCCAGGCTGATCGCCTGAAGCACGGTGGTCGGTCCGACCATCTCGAAGCGTCCCGGGCCGTGGACTTCCCCCAGCACGTAGACGTATCGCGGCGCCCGTCCGGCCAACACCGGGGTGATTTCCATTCCTTCGACGATGGAGCGGAAGCGTTCGTTGAGTTCCACCTGCAACTCGCGAAGCGTAAGCCCTTGGGCATTGACCGAGCCGATGGCCGGCAGCGCGATCGAGCCCTCCGGCGTGATTCGCACCGACTGCAACTGCCCGCCGAAACCCTTGCTGCGGTCCACGGTCGCCAGCAAGTCCAGCAGCTTCGTGTTGACCTTCAGGGGAATGATGGTAATCGAGGGAACCTTGTAATATTTCTGGTACAGCTCCTCGATCTGCTCGCGCAACTGCGTTACGGTGCGGCCCGCGGCGGGCACGGACCCCAAAAGCCGCAGGGTCACGGTGCCGTCGGGCAAAATCACCAGGTCGCGGTTCAGATCGGCGTCGACAAACGACTCCACGCGGACTTCGTCGCCGACCTCGAAAGTGTAGGGCCGGGTGTTGACATCCCGCGTGATGCGGTAAATCAGGTCCAGTTGATCGTCCACGCGGAGCCGATACTCGGCCACGTGCGCGGTGCGCTCGTGGCCCACGTATTCTCCTTGCGCGTAGGCCTGCCAACTGGCAAAACGGCAGGCTTCTCGGCCGTCGATTCCCTCGGCCGCGCCGTGTGGAACCGGACCCAATGCCTCACAGAGCCGAATCGGCTGCTCGCCCGAGAGCGCCTGGCGCGGGCCCGCGGAAAGCACGCCGCAGAACAGCGCCGCGGCGACGACCATCGCCGCGCCCGCCCGCGTCGATTGAGTACGATTGGCAGAGAACCGCATCGGCAATACTCCCGCAACGTGACTACCTGGTTTGACTCGCGCCGTTCTGAGGGGCTTGGCCGGTGGCCGTTCCCCGCGCGGCGTCGCCGCGGGCCATTTCCGGCGCAGCCCGCAGCGGAAGCGGTTCCACCGCGCCCGGAGTCTTGACGAACGATTCGGCAAAAGAGCGTGAATCGAGCCAGTCCACCATCCGCGCGGCCGGGTTGCCCATCGATTCCGCCTTCCTCGCCGCAGCGCTGAGCAGTTCGGCGCGGACGGCGCGATCGGCGCTGCCCAATTGCCGGTAAACCACGGCGAGGTTGTGCCAACTGGCCGCCTGGCGCCACACCGACACGCTATGTTCCAGCGCGATGCGGGCCTCCGCGTAATGGCCGCCGCGGCCCAAGATCACCCCCAGGTCGTTCGACGACAGATAGTTCTGCGGACAGACCAGCAGCGCGGCCTGATAGCAGACCACGGCCTTCGATTCCGCGCCCCGTACCGCCGCGCTATTCTGGGCGGCCAGGGCCGCGTAGAGCTTGCCCAGACCGTGCAGGGCCATCGAGCCGGCCACTTCCGTGGCCGCCGTTGCGGCCAACTGTTCCTGGGCGAAGGTCAAATAGCACTTCAACGCCTCCGTGGCCGCCAGCTTGGCGCAATTGGCGCCCTTGAGCACCGGAGTGAGGTGGGAGCGAACCGCGTCACCCACGCTCATCTCCGCCTCCACCCGCGCGTTGCCGGGAAGAAAATCGTCGGCCTCGCGGAGGGCCGTCAAGCCAGCCGACAACGCCTGGCTATGAAAGCCGGTCTCGTATTCCGCGTCCAGCCCCTGCGCGATCACCCCCAGCGCGCCCACGAATTCGGTCCGCGCGGCGAAGTAGGCGCCACGATCGGCCAATTCGAAGCCGCGGCGGGAGTGCCGGTCGGCTTCCTGGGCGACCTGTTCCAACTGTTGCGAGCGTCGATGACCGCGATAGACGGGCGCGGCAATCGCGCCGGCCGGCGGTTTTGCCTTCCCGGTGTCGGCAAGCTGTTCTCGATTTGCTGGAGGCGGCGATTTTTCGTCGGCCGAGGGCGCCTGTGCCGGGTGGCCCAACTCCGGCATCGCCGCCTCGGTCAGCGAATCCACGTTGTGATCGGAACCCAGCGGCCGGTTGGCGATCGACACCGCCCAGGTCTGATCTTTCGTCGGCGGCAGTCCGACCGGCTGCTTCCCGCTGTCGGACGCCAGCGCGGCCGGCGCCGGGGCAAAACCGATCGCGTCACGGCAGTCGTTTCGATCGTGGCAGAACAGCGGACTGGCATGGGCCGCCCATAGCAACGCCACGCCACACACGGCGGCCAGCAGCGACCAGAGCAGACGCCGGAGCAGATTTCGTTCGAGCGGAACCATTACCTTCTTCCGTGACGGTTTTATACTCTGCGCGGTTCGAAATGACACGAACCGTGCCAATAGGGAACGGTTCGTGTCATTATTAACCGTTCGCAGTATAGTGCCGATCCGCAAACCGTTGACCGCTTCATAGTCCCCGGAGAGCTCCTTGGCGACGGCTGCGGCGGCAACATCCATTGCCATCCGCACGGCCCAATCCCCCTGCGTCAGCGTTTGCTCCGCAGGCTGAGGATCAGCTCGACTTCACCAATGGGGCTTCCCAGGCGCTGCGCTATTTCCGCAGCGCTATGACCATAATCGGCAAGAAGGTAGATTTCATCATAGCGATGGTCGGAAGATGGGCCATCCGCCGCGGGGGCCCGCGCCGATTCCAACGAAGACACCGAAGATGACGGGCTGCCGCCGCCAAGTTTCAGCCCGTCGGCTTGACTGGCGGGGGGGGCGTCAAAATCGTTACCGCCGCGCAAAACCTCACGCGCTGCGCTGGCCGCCTTGGAGAAAGTCGACCGCGACGTTGCCGCGGGCTGCGTCGCGGCCAACGCCGCTTCCAGGCGAGCCGCCGCGCGATCGGCCTCACGCGTCAATTGTTCCAAGGCCCTCATCTTGCTGTCCAGCCGGGCCGACAGTTCCCGGGCCAGTTCGTGCATTTGCACCTCCCATGCGCCGGTTTCGACGGGCGGAGCCGCCGTGGCCCCCGGCGGCGTTTCCGCCGTACGCCGCCCGAAGCCCTCCGGCGCCGGCACGGGACGCGAATTCTGCCTCAAATAACGATGCGTTTTCGAGAGCAGGATCCAGGTGACCAGCAGCGCCGCGCCCATGAACACCAACTGCGCGGCGCCCAGCTCAGCAATCAGCGTCATGGTGCACCTCGCGCGGATCAAAAGCCTGCTGCGCCGCTTCGTAGACCGCGTGCAGCGACACGCCATGTTCCACGGCAATGCGGCGGCAGGCCTCATACTCGGGCGAAAACCGTGGCGTTCCGCCGGGCAGCCAGCCCACCTTGCCCTCGACCGGTCCCCAGGCGGTGGCGACGCGATGCGTTTGCCGCGCCAACACCCGCCGATCGGCCGCCCAGCGACGCACGCCCAGCGTGCCGGTCTCGCGGAAGAGAATGGCCTCGATCGACTCCAGTTCGGCGGCTCGGCAAAGGACGGTGATCTTCACGCCCGGCCGGTTCTTCTTCATCTGGATGGATGTCAGGTAGACGTCCAGGGCGTTAGCCTCCCAGAGCAGCGTGGTGCAATAGCCGATCAGCTCGCCGCTGCTGTCGTCGAGATTGGTTTCCACGACCCACACCTGGTCGTCGGGCACGCTCTGGGCCGACACGCCCAGCAGCAGCCGCAACAGGTTTGGCTGCTCCGCCAGGTCGCGCTGACCGGCGCCGCAGCCGATCCGTTGGATCGTCATCGCCGGCGGCGGCCCGAACTCGTCGGCCAGGGCCGCTAAGATGGCCGCGCCCGTCGGAGTGGTCAATTCGGATTCGATGTGGGACGCCGCCAGGGGAATCCCCCGCAGCAATTCGGCGGTGGCCGGCGCAGGGATGCTGCACTCGCCGTGGGCGATGCGGATTTTCCCCGTCCCGGTCGGCACGGGCGAGGCCACGATCCGCTCGACCCCGAGAAGGTCCAGCCCCACCGCCGCACCCACGATGTCGGCAATCGAGTCTGCTGCGCCGACCTCGTGGAAGTGCACCTTTTCCAGGGGTACGCCGTGGACTTTGGCCTCGGCTTCGCCCAGCCGCGTGAAAATCCGGCCGGCCAAATCCTTCTGCCGCGGCGTGAGGTTGCTGCCGCGGATCATCTCCAGAATCTGCTGGAGATGGCGGTGTTTGTGTTCGGGGGCGTATTGCACCGTGACCTGTACGGCTCGGAAACCGTTCTTCCGTACTTCCGTCGCGACCAGGCGGCAGTCGGGCAGCCCCAAGGAACCAATGGCCGCGTTGAGCTGCTCCAGTTCGACACCCAGGTCCACCAGCGCGCCCAAAGTCATGTCGCCGCTGATGCCGCTGGAACAATCGAAATACGCCAATTTCATCGAGTATCACCCCCAATAGTGTGGTTCCGTGGCCGGGATTACCGTTATTGTGCCATTCTTGGGCCCGCCGGGCGATAGCTGTTACAGGGTAGTGCGTCGAAGTTGAGGGATCCTATTCGGGACTAATTTCGTGTGCCACTGGATCTGCCAGTGCCTTTTGTCGCGCGGCGTTGCGGCACTGGCGGAGCCAGTGGCACACGCATAATAACGTCCCATCTGAGTGACGCACCCTCGCGCCGTCCGGTCTGTTCCACTCGCCGTTGACCTGGATGGTGGGGATCGTTACAGTACCGCGGCGCGAAATTGGCCCCTCAAGGGATGCTGTCATGGGTTCTGCACTGAAAACGAAAAAATCGCGAAACCAGGCAGCTACCGTTCCCTGGGGCATGATCCCCCCGACGCTGCGAGTTCTCTATATTACCAGCCGCCAACGGACCGGCGGATGGTTGGCCGAGGCCTTCGCGGCCGACAGCGCCTCGGAGATCCTCTTGGACCAGGTCATCGGCAGCGCGGCCGGACTAGCCCGGCTCCGCGACGAAACCTTCGATGCGGTGCTGGTGAGCCACGCGCCCGGCGAACTGGACGCCATGGATCTGATCGAGGGCTACCGGGCCGGTGGCGCCGAAGAGCCGATCATCGTGCTGGGCACGCAAAGCGAGCAGGAAATGTCGGTCCTCTGCTACGAGGTCGGCGCCGACTCCTACGTCTGCGTGAATACCACCACCACGCGGAACCTGATCTGGGTCGTAGTCCGCGGCGTGCAGCGGCATCAACTGGCACGCGAGAACCGCCGGCTGCAACAGGCCGAACGATCGCGGCTGCAGCGCGAGCATGAAGAGGCCGAAAGGCTCTTGGATCAGCAGCGGGCTTTGATCGTCGACCTGGAATCGTTGCGGCAAGATCCTGCCGCGGAGCCGCTCGACCCGCCGCACAACGGTACGGCCGGCCGTCGCGGAAAACCGCTTCCCGAAGATCCGCTGGCGGCCGCGCCGGAGCGCGTCGCGCCGGAGTTGCCGCCCGAGCTGATTACCCATTATCGCGAATTATTGCGGACCTACGTGATCATGGGTTCGGGCAATCTCTCCAGCGACCTGAGCCGATTGGCGGCGTTGATGGTCTCGGCTGGCTTGACCGCCCGGCAGGCGATGCAATTGCACCTTCACGTGCTCGAAGAATTGGTGCATGGCCTGGGCACGCGAAGCACGCGACACGTGATGACCCGGGCGGATTTGCTGGCCCTGGAGATCATGGTCCATCTGGCGGAAGGCTATCGGGAGAACCTGGAACTACTGCTGCACCCGCCCGTCCAGCGGCTGCTTCCCGGCTTTGGATAATGCAGTGGGGAAGACCTGCCAAACACGGCTGTTAGCAAGTCTCCCCCACTCCCCCATTTCATTCAATTGCCGCTCAGCGTCCACCCGCCCGCTTCGGCCAGTTCAGGTGCTTGTGCAGGAAGTCATAGGTTCCTTGGCCGTGGATCATGTGCGGGCCGTTGAACCATTCCAACTCACAACGGTCGCCGATCTCCAGCTTCGCCTCGTAGAGAAATCGCACCTTGGCGAATTCGTAGGCCACCTGTTCGTCGGGCGCTACGCCGTCGAAATGCCCGCGCTCGACCATGAATGGCCGCGGGGCGATGAGCGCAGCCATCTCGGCGTAGTTGAAGGTGCTGCCCAGGTCGAACTCGTAGATCTCGTATTCGCCGGTGCCCATGTAAGAGTAGTTGTTGCCGATCGAGGCGTTTTTCCAGATCCATTCGTTGAAATCGCCGGAACAGATCGAGAGGCAATAGTTCTTCACTAGCGGAGGAATCCGCATCGCCGACTTGCCGCCATACGACAAGCCATAGAAGGCGATGCGGCGCGAGTCGACGAAGGGGAGCGTGGAAAGCCAATCCACGATCTGCTGGTGCTGCGGCACGATGAGCGAGAACAGGCTCTTCTTGATGGGGTTGGCCTTCCGCTGCAAGCTGCGGAAACGATCGCCGAACAGGTACAAGTTCTCGGGCGCGAAGGTGATAAAGCCCTGCTCGGCCAACTTCGAGGCGAACTCGCTATACAGCCGATTGCCGCCGGCGATCACGTCCTGCGGCCGCCCTTCCAGGCCGTGCTGGCAGACCACCACCGGCCGCCGCTCGCCCGCCTTGAGGTCCTTCGGCAGCACCAGGATGCCATAAGCGATCAGCTCGGGGAAGACATCCATCACCACTTCGTAGCCGGTCCATTTCGGCTCGTCGTAGGTCTTCCGCGTGCGGACGTGGGGCGGCAAGAGCGGCAGATCGAACCGCCCAATCACTTCGTCGTAATAGTATGTGCGGTAGGGCTCGATGGTCTGCTGGAATTTCTCCAGCGAGCTGACGTCGAGCTTGGCGAAGAAATCCTTCCGCACGTTGGCGCTTTGGTCCAACAGCCAGAGATTGTGACGCTCCAACTCGTGGACCTGCGCGGCCTGGCGGCCCTGGGGGTCGCTATGGAATGAAGGTGTCGCTTCCGGGGCCTTGCCCAGCGGTGCAAGCTTCGCCTGGGGCGCTAGCGCGGTAAGCAACTTGTGCCGGGAAGGTAGCGAGAGGAACGGACCGTTGAAAACGTCAGGGGTGGACTCCACCTCGAACCATGATTTGTTTTTCGGTTTCATTGCGAACGCCAACGAGACCGCACGGTGCGCCTCCGCATGCACGTCATCCAGTGCCGGCGTGGTGACCCTTCCCGGCCCGCCGCCCAGGCCCGGCGGGATCACCACCTCGGGCGAACGGGCATCGTCAACGATCAGCTTCCGCGGGGCAATCATGCCGGCCAATTCCGCATCACCAAATTGCTCCAAAAGGCCAAACACATTGTGGTCCAGCGGCTCTTGCCAGACGTTCTCCCGGGGACCGAAATAACCGCTGACGCACACCGCGTCGATTCGCGGGTCGAGCGCGCCGGCATAGAGGGCCAGCATCCCACCGTCGCCGTAGCCGATCACGCCGATCTTCGTCGGTGATTTGCCGGCGTCGTGGACGAAGAAATCCACCGCGGCCAGCACCTTCTGCACTTCGTAGCCGATCAGATGGCGACCCAACTCGAAGGCCGCGCGGTAGATGTATTCGCGGTTGCTGTACCGGGCGTTTCGATGTTTGTGGATGCTGCGATCCACCAGCACCGGCACCAGCACCCGGCATCCACTCTCGGCCAGCCGCCGGGCGAATTGCGACTCCTCCCGGATGCCCGGCGCGAGCCCGACGAGCATCTCGGACGTTTGGTCGGAGTCGGGGATGGCGATCACGTCGGCGACCTTTGCTCGGCCGGTCGGCACCAGCAACAGGCCCTCGCCATGCACGTCGGCGAAGGCCGGCCATCGCACGGCAAAGACCTGGAAGGCCGGGCTTTGGCCGACCAACGCCGGCTGGGCCGTCGTTCCCAGGAGTTCCAAGGCGTCGGGTGCGATGCGCGGGTCGCGCAGGCCGAGGATGTGGGCCAAGCGGCGGCGGTTGGCGTCCATGGCAGAGGGGTACTTCTCGGGCGAAGAAAAATCCGCCTTCCACGAGGCCGTGCGGCGGTCGGCCGACTTGGCAATCTGGTCCAGCAGGAAGCGATCGGCGCCGTCGACCAGCGCCGAGGGGATATCGCCCTGCATTTCCAGCCGCGCAGTGCCTTCCAGCGGCGGCCCATTGGTAATGATTTTCGGCGGTGCGGCGATCGCTGCGTGGGCCGCCAGCAAAAGTCCCAGCACAACCGAGAGGAGATGCCGATTCATGGATCGCTCCTTTTTTCGAAGCTCCCCTCTCCCGCTGACCATGCTTCCCATGGCGCCCGGAGAGAGGCCGGGGGTGAGGGCGAGCAGCATTTGAAGCCGGCTTTGCACTACTGCCTGCCACTGTACACGTCGCCGCGATGACTCGCAACCTGCAAGGAGAAATAGCCCTTGCCGATACGGCTCGCGCGCAGATAATGGGAGGCACCCCACCGTGGATCGCCGAGGACATATATGCCCATGGAACAAACCGAACTCAAAGTATAATCGCATTACATATACTGTTATTCTGTATACATCTCCCCAGCGGTCCCGTCCCGAGGGCCAGGGATCGTGTAAAGCGGGATGAATAGAGTCCCTACCCCAGCCGATCACAGCAATAGTTGCAACCCAAGCCCGCTTTCTGACTCTGGCTGGCTGCGTTCGAATTGATCCCCTTCCTCTGCCTCGCCCGCTCATCATCCACGGCCATCGGCGGCGTCCCGAAGATCACGAACTCCACTTCTTCCCCCGCTGAGGCTTCCAGCGAGTGGAGCACCCCGGCCGGGATCACGGTCACGCTGCCGGGCCGCAGAGGATGATCCTTCTGGCCCAGGGTGATCGTTCCGGTGCCGGAAAGGATGAATCGTATTTCGGGGCCCCTCGTACAGGTGTGGTTTCTCCCTTTGGTGACCCGGGACCACATGGACGTTCGCCACGCCGCCTTCGCCGCCCGTGATGATCTGTTGGGATGGAGGCCGTCAAAAGGCATCCCGAAACCCAAGAACATCCGGGGTTTAGAGCATGTTCCCCCACGTACTTGCCGACACTTTGGGAAAAGGAGTACACTACCCAGAGTGGCAAACAGTCTTACCTAAGGAAGGGGTCACGATGCCCAGCAGCCCAAAACAGCCAAGGTGGCAAACTCCGTTGGCAATCGCCACGATTGCCTCGGCCGGTTTCAATGTGGTTCTGACCGGAGCCCTCGTATATCTGGGTTACCAAACAGGGAAAACCGCTGAGGAACAGGTGCGGCTATTTCATGATTATAGGGACTTGGCTGCCAAACAAGTAAAGCTATTTGATGACTGTGCGACGTTGGTTGATAAAGAGACTAAGTTTACAGACCGTGCCGCCTTCGACCAAGCGTTGAAGGAGGCAGAATCGTACTGTCCTGCCTGTTCCCTTTCCCCTTCATACCTCATTGAAATCCCGCTCAATAAGGCTTTGGGTTTCGAGCCTCGGGCATCGGAAGTTTTGACTGCTGCCGAATACATCCGATTGACCGCACTAGGTTCGTCGGTCTGGGAATTTGAGGTAAGCGAACAGTATGCCAAGAAGGCCCTTGCAAAAAGCAAAACCCCTTTGGACCGTTTCATGTCCAATTTCCTGCTCGGGCATGTCACGTTCCTGAATTGCGGGAAAGACCAGACCAAGCTCGACCTTGGCAGAGGATATTTCAAGACCTCTATCGCATGCCTTCAACCAAAACTCGGGACGGATATTGGCGAATTTTACCTGGGCTGGGGCTATGCCATTTGGGCTCAACATGAGGCATTCTTGAAAAATGACGATGACTGCAAACAACAAAGGAGTTTCGCAGAGTCGGCATGGTCGAAATTGCCAGAGGGGAAAGATTTTGTTAGAGATTTGGATGTCAGAATTGAACTTGCGAAACACGGTGTTAGACCGGATATGTCTTGTTTCTTCGGAGCTAAACCTGGACCGTGTGTCGCCCCGCACGCTCCTTATGATGTCCCGGCACCCAAAGCCAAAGCAGCCGACAACGTTCCAACTCTGGCACCCCAAGCCCCAGCAGCCGCCTTGCCAATCCCGGCCGTATACGTCCCGAAAACACTCACTGAAAGTAAAGACGAACGGCTGAAAGAGTATGAAACACTCCTGAGGTTAGTAGGAGACGCTAACTTTGCACTCAACATCCTTCTCATCGGCGGAATGCCGCCTGCACGGATCATTGACAGTTTCCGCAAAGCCACTTCGATGGACGAGTTATACACTACGCTTGACCCCGATGGGAGTTTCGAAAGAAAAGGTTTGACAATTATAATACAACCGCACCTAGCAAATTGGATTGCTGGCGTGACTGAAATCAGACAAGCTCTTGAATTGTCCCCGCTGAAGTGAATTAGGGCCCTAGTAGGCCGTTCTGTGGGATTCTAACGGGATTCTCTTCTCATAGGCTCACAATGGAAACTGCACCGCAGCCACGCACGTACCTCTGGCTCACGCCGGGCGAATGGATCAAGTCCCTTCTGCCCTTCATATTCGGCATTATCGCAGGGCTAATGCTGTCATGGTGGAACGCAAAGGCTCCTCACCTCGCATATACGGTCTCTGACCCTATTCCATTTCATGGCGACAAGACGCAGTTTGGCATCCTTAATGTGACAATCATCAACGACGGGTCGAAAGAAGCGGAGGAAGTTGATTGCTTGCTCCCGCTCAAGGGCTGTAAGGTTCAAGAGGTAAAGGCCAGTCCCGATAATCTGAGTCCGGTTGTCTCTTTCGATCAAGACAAGGCATCGGTGAAGGTCAGGCTTCTGAATGCAGGCGAATCCCTCCAAATATCAGCACTGGCAAACAGCCCAGATACCATGCCCCCTAATCTGACTCCACAAGTGCGGGGAAAGGGAGTCGTTGGCGAGAGGGCGGCAAAGAGCGATACTCTAAATGGGATTATGATACCCATACTAAGCGTTCTTTCGGTAATATTGTGTGCGATTGGTGTATTCGCTGGGCAACAGTTTAGCAAATACAACCTCCACAAGGTGCGACTGGAAATGATGGAGATAATGGCAAAGGAGGCGGATGCCTATTCGAAGGTAAGGGAAGCTAAGGATCGGGGAAACAAACCATAACCATCAGGGGATCGTACCATGACGCTTGACGACATTCTAGACGCTGTGGAACAGTCCGAGCCGGAACAATGGCAGAGAGTTCACATTCCTATTCCATACGATTGGGATGATAACGGAGCCCCCAATGCCCATAGAATACTCGCAGTCTACAAGCCAGATGTAGACATTTCGATTGCCTTGGGAGCCACAATCGAGGAGAACTTAAGCGAGGATTGGCACCACAAATTCCCGGACAAACATGCACGTTCTCTTGCGGTCGTGGTCCGATACCGGGGGAGCCCCGTCTACGATGAGACGTTCGCATCTGTTGATGGTGGGCGTTATGTGATGCCACTTCCGAAACGGATTGAAAACGGCTCCTATGTGCTCGAACAAGCGGAACTGCCATTTGCCAGACTGATTTATCGCCTTGCTGGTTCGCAGGGTGACTCGCTTGATGAGTGTCTTAGGCGGGCGGAAATCACGATTGTGTAGAAGCTATAGAACTGGCAGTTGAGAGGTATTGTCAATAGTTGTGTATGGGAGTTCTTTCAGGCGGCGACTTGGGGGACTAGGGTTCCGTCGGTAAAGAGGGTTCCTTTTAGGACTTCTACGAGGAAGTGGGATCCGTTGAGGAGCCGCC
>Ga0302320_10004203_pt1 | contig 32791 bp, 29 predicted proteins | sample Bog_T0_3_FD_202130 | JGI IMG/M metagenome (GOLD analysis project Ga0302320, IMG submission 202130) | Peat permafrost microbial communities from Stordalen Mire near Abisko, Sweden - Bog_T0_3 | ecosystem: Environmental > Terrestrial > Soil > Wetlands > Peat | place: Sweden: Abisko, Stordalen Mire... | reverse complement strand
ATGCGGTCGCTCTCGCGCACCGTTTCAAGCATCTGCGCAAGTTCGGCGGCCATCGTCAGCACCTCGGCGCGTTCCCGGGCGTCCGCCGCCTCGCTTCGCCCTTTGGCCGCCGCGATATTCGCGGCGATCTTCTCGCGCCATATCGGGAGGGTGACGCTCGCGACCGGCCGGATCATCCGGGGGTCGGGCTGGGAGTTGACGAGATTGGCCATTGCCCCAAGGGAAAAATCCGGCGCCGCCGCCTTGCGAGCCACCTCGACGCCCGCCACTGCCATTTCGACCATGGCGCGCATACGGCCCAGTTCCGGATTCGAGGCCTGCGCGCGCCGCCACAGTTCGTCCCCGCTTGGGATGGCTGTCGCCGCGAGGGCCGCCTTCGGCCACGCAGGATCCGGATCAGCCGGCGCCAGGCCCAGCGCAGACTTGAGAAGGGTCCGCGCGGCGGCGCGCCGGTCCACCAGTGTTTCGAGGTCTGTGCGCGCCTTCGCGATCTCATTGGCCAGCCGCACCTGCGCCTCAAATGTGGCCATGCCGCGGCCGGTCGCGTAGTCGGCATCGGCCAGGGCTGACGATTGCCCGAGCGAGGCGAGCGAGGCTTCGCGCAACCGGATCGATTCGTCGACAACCACAAGTTCGATCCATGCCTTCCGCGCCTCCGCAGCGGTCGTGAGGACCGAGGCGACGAAGGTCCGGTATTGAACCGTGCTCTCCGATGCCGCCTCACGGGCCATGGCGCCTCGCTTTTCCGCGGCCATGAAATCGAACATCAGTCCGGGCATGAAGCTCATGAGGGTGTCCCACACGTCGGCCTGAAAGGTGAATTGCGGATCCGGCAGCGCCCGGGCCGGCGCAATCGCCGCGACCGAGGCGCGCCAGTCGTCGTAGGCCGCTTCGACCGAGGGGTGATTGAGCACGGCGAATCGCACGTAATCCGCCGGCGCCGAATCGGGCGTCAGCACCGGCAGGACCGGTTTCGCCCCGGCCGGGCGGTATGTCCCGCCAAGGCGCGCAAGCCGGGCGTCAGCCACCCCCTCCCCGTCGGACGGCGCGACCGTGCAGCCCCCGAGCGCCAGCGCGAGAAGGAGCCAGGCAGAGCGGCCCGCCGTTGAAATGGAATGGATCTTGTTCGTGGGACTTCGGGAGAATGGCTGCCTGTTGTTGTCTCCTTATTATACGCTGTCCCGGGCGATTTCCCTCGGGCAATTCTTGCCAAACCCTGTGCGGATCTTGTTAGGGAGGCAGGAATTACGTCCAACGGCGGTCGCCGGATTCGAGTTCCTTTTCGAGGAATTCGCGCATCTTTTCCTTCGCGTGGTAGATGCGCAGCTCGATGGTCTTCGGCGTTGTCTCAAGAATCTCCGCAGCCTCCTGGTGCGACATCCCTTCGAGCGAGCAGAGAATGATGGCGGATTTCAGCTTGTGGGGCAGCCGGTCAATGGCGGATTGAAGCCGGCCAAAACGGTCGGATTCGACTGCCTGCTCGGATGGACCCGGCCGGGGCTCGGCGGGTTCAAATCCGGGCTGCATCTCCGCCGCAGGGGCGTCGAGCGACACCTCGCCCCGGCGCCGCGCCAGTCCCCGCACGTGATCGCGGCAAAGGTTGAGCGCGATCGCATAGAACCAGGTCTTTGCCGTGGAGCGCGGCAGGAACTTCCCCACCTTGAAATAGACCCGCACGAAGGTCTCCTGCACGACGTCGCGCGCGGCGGTCTCCTCGCGCAGGAACCGGAAGACGAATCGGAAAAGCGGCTCGCGGTGGCGCTCGATGAGCGTGTTCAGCGCCGAGTCATCGCCGGCCTGAAGCGCCTGGACCAGCGGCAGGTCGGGATCCACGGCTTCTTTAGGGAACCTGCTCCAGGGTGCGCTGGGCCAGCTCCAGCAATTTGTCACTCTGTTCCTTCGTGAGCATCGAGCGCATCGCAAACACGTGCTCAATGGACGCCTTCTGAAGGTCTCCCATGCGATGGTGCACCATCTCCACGGCGGCGGCAACGCGCGGCGTGTAGGCCCTGTCCTCGCCCATGGCGCGAGCCAGGTCGCGATTGGCCGCGTGAAGCTGGTCGACCAGGCTGCGTTCCTTCGCAGCGAACTGCGCCTCGACCGGCTCGAGCGCCTTGTGCTGATCCTCGGTGAGGTGCAACTGGGTGTGGAGCCATTCGTGCGCGGTCAAGGTCGGCTCGACGGATCGGCCGGCCACCCACCGTGTGGCGCAAACTGCGGACAGCGCTGCTGTCGCAATTACCACGAGGAAGAAAAGTGGTATGTTCTTCATGGTTGAATGTTTGCGGAGTTCAAGGTGGACCTTTCCAGCACCGCCAATGGGGCTTTTGAGGAAAACACATCGAAATGAAACGACTCGCTGGCCAGGCGTTGGTCGGAACCCCGCGTTGCGAACAGCAATCCGGGAAGAATCCCGATGGCCAAGGCAAGCGCTACGGCCGGCAATGCCATGCGCGGATTCCGAAATAGCGAGCGCCATTCGGCCAACGGGAACAGGCGCGCCCACATGGACCGGCGCCTGAGGCCGATTTCACGCCATATGTCGGATTGCAATCGATCGGGGCACGCCGGGGGGTGTTCCCGCGCATAGTCGGCAAGCGCCTGTTCAAGGGGATCGGGTTCCATGATCTAATCTGTAACGTAACGGAGTGGCCCAATCCCTCAACCCCCGAAGGCGCAGTCTGTCAATTAATGCGCCGCGAACGGCAAGCGATGCGGAGCAAGTTCGCCCCGCGGGGACTACCGTCGGGGCATGGCAACAATCAAACTTCACGTCGAGAACGAGGAACTCGTCGCGGTGAAGCGCCTGGGCGACGCTCTGAAGGTCAGCCCGGACGACGTCGCCTACACCGCCCTGCACAGGCTCATGCTCCAGTCCAACGACCCCGAAGTTCGCGCCGAAATCCTTCAGGTGCGCGACTGGCGCCGCAACACCCTTCCCCAGTGGAGCGACACCGCTCATTCTGTTCACGTCTACGAATCCCTGCCGGACGAGCAGCAGCATCCCCGCGCCCCGGCACAAGGCAAGCCGTCCAGCTGAGGGAACCGGAAGACCTCAGCCTCCGCGTTTGCCGCCACTGCGGGCGCGTCAGAGAGGCGACGCGACAAACGCTTGCGCATCCGCCATCCTACATCTGGGAGATGATGTTGTCCCCGAATTCGCTGCACTTGATTTCGGTGGCGCCCTCCATCTGGCGGGCGAAGTCGTAGGTGACGCGCCGCGACGCGATGGCCCCGTTCAGGCCCTTTAGGATGAGCTCGGCGGCCTCGGTCCAGCCCAGGTAGCGAAGCATCATCTCACCCGAAAGGACGACCGAGCCGGGATTGACCACGTCCTTGTTCGCATACTTGGGCGCCGTGCCGTGCGTCGCCTCGAAGATAGCGTGGCCCGTGATGTAGTTGATGTTGCCGCCCGGTGCGATGCCTATCCCGCCGACCTGCGCGGCGAGGGCGTCCGAGAGATAGTCGCCGTTCAGGTTCAGGGTGGCGATAACGTCAAAGTCCAAAGGCCTGGTCAGAACCTGCTGAAGGGTTATGTCCGCAATGCTGTCCTTGATCACGAGGCCCGCGCCGGGCCTGCCGTCCGGAATCCTGCACCAGGGACCGCCGTCGATCTCGACGGCGCCAAAAAACTGCTTTGCCGTCTGGTAGCCCCAGTCGCGGAAGGCGCCTTCCGTGAACTTCATGATGTTGCCCTTGTGGACGATCGTGACGCTCTTTCGCTTGAACTTGATGGCGTATGAAATCGCGCTATGGATCAGGCGCACCGTGCCGGAGTAGCTGACCGGCTTGATTCCCACACCCACCTGGACATCGGTCGGGAAATTCGGCGCGCCGACCTCCCGCCAGAACGATTCCGCCTTGGCCTTCGTGCCGAAGCGCACCTTCTCGTAGCTCTTGGGAAACTCCTTGGCGATGAAATCGAGGATCTTGCCGGCCTCCGGTGTTCCGGCTGCGAATTCGATTCCGGCATAGATGTCCTCCGTATTCTCGCGGAATATCACCATGTCCACCTTCTCGGGGTGCTTGACCGGGCTGGGCACGCCCTTGAACCACTGGACCGGTCTCAGGCAGACATAGAGGTCGAGCATCTGGCGGAGGGCCACATTGAGCGACCGGATGCCTCCGCCGACGGGCGTTGTCAGGGGCCCCTTGATTCCAACCAGGTAATCCTTGAATGCCCCGACGGTGTCGTCGGGCAGCCAGTTTTGGAACCGCTTGAACGACTCCTCGCCGGCAAAGACCTCGAACCAGGATACCTGGCGCTCGCCGCCATACGCCTTCTTCACGGCGGCGTCGAAAACGCGCACGGAAGCCGCCCAGATGTCGGGGCCGGTGCCGTCACCTCGGATGAACGGGATAACGGGCCGGTTGGGAACGCAGAGTCTGCCCTGCGCAATGGTGATCCTCTCGCCGGGCGGTGGTGTCACATCCTTGTATGCCATAAATGATCGGGATCGTCAGTTTTTCGGCCGCATCGGGAGGCGCCGTACTAAAGTGCCTTGCAGAATTGCGCTAGCCGCTCGACGCCCTTGGCGATGACGGCGTCGCTTGTGGCGTAGCTCAGACGCAGGTACCCTTCGGCCCCGAATGCGCTGCCCGGAACCGCCGCGACCCTCTTCGTATCAAGCAGCCGCGCGCAGAAGTCCTGCGAGGGCACCCCGAGCTTCGAGATGTTCGGGAAAAGGTAGAAGGCCCCCTTCGCAAGCTGGCAGGTGATTCCGGGAATCTTGTTCAGTTCGCCGTGCAGGAACTTCCGCCGGCGGTCGAAGCTCTCGAGCATCAGCGCCAGGGACGCCTGTGTCTTTTCCCTCTCCTGCAAGGCGGCGAGGGCCCCGTACTGCGCGAAGGTTGTCGCATTCGAGGTCATCTGGCTTTGAAGCTCGGCGACCGCCTTGGCGATAGGCGCCGGAGCGACCAGGGTTCCCAGCCGCCAGCCCGTCATCGAATAGGTCTTTGAGAATCCCGACACGATGATCGTGGCCGCGGCTGCTTCCGGGCCGAGGGTCGCGGGAGCGACCATCTTGACGCCGTCGTAAACCAGATACTCGTAGATCTCGTCCGACAGGATCGTGATCCGGTGGCGCAGGGCGACCTCCACGATGGCCTCAAGCTCCTGGCGCGAGTATACCGCCCCGGTCGGGTTTGAGGGGGAATTGATCACAAGGAGCTTTGTCTTCGGCGTCACCGCCGCCTCGAATTGGGCCGCCGTCACGCGAAAGCCGGTCGTGTCGTCGGCGAGGACGTACCGGGGCACAGCGCCGGCGAGCTTCACCATCTCGGGGTAGCTCACCCAATACGGGGCCGGTATGATCACTTCGTCGCCCGGCGAGCACACCGCAAGAATCCCCAGGTAGCAGGAAAACTTGCCTCCAGGGCTGACGACGACCTGCGAGGGGGCGACCTTCAGGCCGTAGTCGGCGGCGTACTTGGCCGCGATCGCCTGCCGCAAAGGCTCGATTCCCGGGGTTGGCGCGTACTTCGTCTTGCCCGCCTTCAGGGCGGCGATCGCCGCGTCCTTGATGTGGTCCGGGGTGTCGAAGTCGGGTTCGCCCGCCGCGAACCCGCAAACGTCTTCGCCGGCAGCCTGGAGCGCCTTCGCTTTTGAATCGATCGCCAGGGTCGGCGAAGGGGAGACATTCAACGCCCAGTTCGATAACAGCGGCATGGAGGACATAAGTTCGATCTTATCGAATGGAATGCGACATGCACTGGGGAAGGCAAGCCCCGAGCCTGCCGACACCATGGAATGCCAAGCGGGAGCCATGCGACCTCCACGCCGAACACCAACCCAAAACCCCGGAAAAAACCTAGCCCCGGCCCTTTTTCGATGCGGGCTTTGCGGGGAGCTTTTCGAGAGCGAGCCTCAGCAGCTCGCCGACGCTGGCGTGCTTGGTGCGCGCATGCCTCTTCAGCGAGGAGCGCTGGCGCGCGCTGATGCGCACCGAAATCTGCCGGTGCGGATCGTGATTGGGGTGGTAGGCCTCGAAATCGTACTGGTCTAGGGCGAGGCGGATCACCTCGCTTGCGGTCTTCAGACCGCGACCTTTACGGCAAGTCTCGATCTTGGAAATGAGAGACAGGGGGAGATCAAACGTCAGTGGAGCAGAGACACTTGAGGTACGCGTAGCCATGAACGGGTTGGGTTGGAATGCGGACGACGTTAAATGTCACAGCCGGATTCGCCCCGCAACACAAATAATACAGCCATAACCACATAGTTAAGCGGGCCGCTTCGCATCCTACGGCGCGAAACGCTCGATTCTGCCGGGGGCGGGAACGCCGGCCGGACCGGCCAGTTGATCAGGCTCAAAGATGGACGGCGCCAGTGCGACGCCCATCGCGGCGGCGGTCAGCTCGAAGCGCGTCTTGTCCCGCGTGGCGTCATTGCGCACGTCGATCTCCTTGGCCATTTCCTGGCCCTGGACCTTCTTAAGGTCGACAAGCGTCATCGTCTTCAGGATACGGCCGTTCGAGCCTATCGTCTCGGTTTGGACCGGGGCATTGTACTGCGTGTCGATGTAAGCGCGCACCCCGCCGATTCCCGGGGCCGCGGCCTCGAAATCGACGGGCGGACGAAACAGAAAGACATACGCCGGCCGCTGCAGTCCGGGGGCGCGGGCGATGCTCAGGAGACTCTCATCCTTCCAGTACAGGAAGGGCATCTGAACGTCGAAAGGGGTCGTCTCTATTCCCGGAACGAGCGGCGTCAACGGGCCGACCTTCCGGGGCCTGGCCGCAATCTCATTCGGATCGAAGAACCATACGGCGGCGGATTCGCCGCCAAGGATCAGGAAGCGCCGTTCGCCCGCTCCGCCGGGGTCCAACTCTATTCGCAGGATGTTTCCCTCCTGGTTTCGCCCGGCCCACATGCGGCCTTGGAAAGTCGTCTCCTGGCCGCGGCGGGGCAATTGCCTCAATTCGAACTCGGCGTAGTAGGCCTGCGCCGGTCCGGATTCCCGAAGCCTCTCGATGATGGCCCGCCCTTGCGCCTGGTCGGGCACGCCCACCTGGGCGAGATCGGGGGCCTGGGTTGCGGCCGGCGGGCCGGCCTCTAGCCGGGATGCCAGGAGAAGCAACGCGAGGATTCGCCCTCCCAACCGGCTGCCCGCGCCAATCCGTGGTCCAGTCATCTGTCGGCGCGCGGGCGGGCCTGATTCTAACCGCTACTTCTTGTCGGCCGCCGGAGGCGTGGTCGGCACGGGCGTGACCGGCTTGGGCGCAGCGAGCGGAGAATTCGGGGAAATCGGCGAAACGGGTTTGGGGAGCGGCGCGGAAATGTTGGGCAGGGCGGCCCCGGGGGCCGTCGCGTGCTTGTGTTCGTAGATCCGGCCCAAATACAGGGCGCAGCTCAGCACGAAAAAGATGATTGCGGCGTTGATCGTCGCCTTGCTCAGCACGTTGCCAGTATCCGCGCCAAAGGTCGCCTCCGCCATCCCTCCGCCCATGGCGGCGCCCATGCCTCCGTCAGAGCGGGCCTTCTGCATGAGGACAACGAGGATCAAAAAGACCGAGACAAGGACGAGGAGCAGGGTGAAAATCCCGAGCAGGATGCTGATCATGGTTGTAAGGGTCTAACGGAACAGACCGGCCCCGATTGTCAATTCCATTACAACCCGGGCTTGGGGTGTCAGGCCTCGATGCCGAGCTTCCCGAGGATGCGCTGCAAGTCGTCATTTCCCCTGTATTCGATCACAATGCGACCCTTCTTGGGCGAATGAAGGACGGCCACCCGCGCGCCGAGGTGCGAAGTGAGCTTCTTCTCAATGCCTTCCACGGTGGCCGCATCCGCGGGCGAGGTGCCCTTGCGGCGGGATGCGCGCGGCTTTGAGGCCCCCGATCCACGCGAGGATTGCACCAGTTTTTCGGTTCTCCTCACGCTGAGCCCCTCGGCTATCACGCGCCGGGCGAGAACCAGCCGGTGCCCCGCGTCCTCGATCCCCAAAAGGACCTTGGCGTGGCCCGTGCTCAAAAGGTTCTTCGCCAGATACCCCTGGATTTCCGGATCCAGGGACAGCAGCCTCAGGGAATTCGCCACCGAAGCCCTCCCCTTGCCCACCCGCTCCGCGGCCGTTTCCTGGGTGAGATCGAAGTCGCGGACAAGGCTCGCGTAACCGTGTGCCTCCTCGATCGGGTTGAGGCCCTCGCGCTGCAGGTTCTCGATCAGGCCCAGGGCCGCGGCCGACGCGTCGCTCGCCTCCGCTATCCGCGCGGGTATCACCTTCAGGCTGAGCTGCTGGAACGCGCGCCACCGGCGCTCGCCAGCAATCAGCTGGAATCTCTCGCCGTGGCGGCGGACGACAATCGGCTGGAGCAGCCCCTCGCTGCGGATGCTTTCAGCAAGCTCGTTCAACTGCTCTGCAGGAATCTCGCGGCGCACCTGGTACGGACTCGGCTCGATCAGATGGACGGCGATTTCCTGGTAGCCCGCGATCCCGGGAAGCGGAGCGACAGCGGCGGCCGGATGGGCCGTCGGGGCGGCGGCCGCCGCCCCGACGGGTGGTTTTGCGGCGGCAATCAATTCGCCAAGGCCGCGACCGAGCCGGGATTTTGAATGAGAAGTCATATCACTTGCCCCCTGGAATGAAGAGTGTCTGGCCCGCGAGAATTTTCGAAGCGTCGCTGATCTTATTGGCGTTGATGATGTCCTGCACTTTGGAACCTGTCTTTTTTGCGATTTGGGCGAGCGTTTCGCCTTTTTGAACGGTGTATTTCACCCCTTCCTTGGGAAAATCGTCGGAGAAGCCGTTCGCGCCGGCCTGGCGGCTGGTTTGACTCCTCGGTGCGGCATCCACCGCGGCGTTTGTCTGCCGCGTGAGCTTGTCCAGCTGCGATGCGACCTGCTGCAATATTTGTTCCTTCGACGCCGCCTGCGACGACTGGATCGTGCGATTGAGTTCGGCGACCGCATCCGCCAATTGCGCCAGGGTCGCGTAGGCCTGCCCGGAGGACCTGTCCCTGGCCCTCAGCTCGGCGTTCTCCGACTCCAGTTTTTCGACGCGGAGTCCGAGGTCCGCGACCCGCTGCGACAGTTCGAGCATGTCCTCCCGCAAATTGGCCGACTCCACGCCCGGCGCGGCGGTTTGGGCGATCGCGCCCGGCCCCAGCGCCAGAACCGGCAGAAGCAGGAACCGTTTCCACATGAGGGCGATCCTTGATGAAAGGTGCGATGAAAACAAGAGGATCGTTTGGTCAGCAGGGCGGGCCTGCCTTCAGCAGGGCTGGCATCGCCCTTGATGGAAGCCTCGCGCCCCGCTCCACGGGGAAGCCGCGGAGAAAGTCGGCGGCCGGCAGCATCCTTCCCCCCGGGCGCTGGAGCCTCCGGAGCCGGAGAATTCCTGACGAGGTGGCCACCTGCAGGCCCTCCGCGTCGGGGCCGAGCACGGTTCCCGGCTCCATGACGCCGGGTCCGCCCTGCACGAGGGCGTCAGCGAGGCCGATCCTCACGGGAAGCCCGTTGAAGTCCACCGAGCAGCCCGGCCATGGCCAAAGGCCGTTAATGCGGGCGGCCAGGGCCGGCGCGGCAGCGCGAAAATCGACCGCCCCGTCGTCCTTCGACAGCCTGCGGCAGTAGCTCGCCAGGGCGGTATCCTGCTCCTCGAAAATGAGCCGTCCGCCGGCAAGAAGCGGCAGCGTCCGCGCAAGGAGGGGCCGGCAGGCGGCGCCAATCTTCGCCTCGACATCGGCGGCGGTATCAAGCTCCCCAACCGCGATCCGCTCGCAGTCAGCCACCGGTCCGGCGTCCAGTTCGCGAACGATGCGCATGAGGGACACTCCTGTCTCCCTCTCGCGGCAGGCGATCGCCGTCTGTATCGGGGAGGCGCCGCGATAGCGGGGAAGGAGGGACGCGTGCAGGTTCAGCGTGCCGAGCCTGGGCGTCTCGATGAACTTGACGCCGAGAATGTGCCCGTAAGCCATGACCAGGCTCAGATCGGCGCCGATTCGGGCGAGTTCCTCCCGTTCGACCTGCGTGAGCTTCTCCGGCTGGCGCACCGGAATTCCGCGCTCGAGAGCCCAGGACTTGACCGCGTTGGCCCCGACCCGCTGGCCGCGGCCGGCCGGGCGGTCCGGCTGTGTGAACACGGCGGCGATCTCCGCCGTCCCCCTGCCCTCCGTCGCCAGCCAGTTCAAGAGGGGAAGCGCAACCGGGTCCGAGCCCAGAAAGACCAACCTGAGGGGAGAGGCCATCGGCATCGCGGACAGGACAACAAGGGACCCTTCAGGGAATGGAGTTCACCCACCGAATGACCCTGGGAACGAGAAACCGCGAGAAAGCCGCGGGCGTGGATGGCTTGGGAATGCCGCTGAGGACGGTCCAGTACTCGACATGGATCGTCCTTCTTCCGGGCTCGAGCTTCTTGAGAGCCCCGAGGGTCTCCAGTTCGATGTTCTTTCCGTTCGTGAAAATCTCGAGGCGTGAACCGAGGTCGGGATACGTGGCGCCCCGCACCTGGCGCGTGTACTTGACGAATGCCGCGCCCGCCCGCCAGTACGCGACCCAGCCGGGAAAATTGCTTATGCCGAGCTTCTGCGCCGAGACAGCCCGGGTCGGGTCTACGCCAATGAAATCGCGCCGGAAATTCCAGACCGGCAGCGCCAGGTCAGTGAACAGCCACGGAATGAGCGTGTAGGCCGGCAGGAGATCGCCCGCCTCGTGGCTGCCCTTTGGCAGAAGCGGCAGCACACCATAGCCGCCGGTGGGCATCACGGTCAAAGCCCAGGGGGCGCATTCCACGGGCCGCTCCCCCCGGTTCCTGAGCTTATGGGTGACCTTGACCGTACTCTCCCCAATCAGTTCCACCTGGATCGTCTTCTGGAGGCCGGTCTTCCCCTCCAAGGGCTGCTCGAGCGAAACACCCTCCGGAAGCGCCGTCACCGCGAGCGGCGAATCATCCGGCTGGTAGGTTCGCACGATGTGCTCAGGGGCGCTCCACAGGCGATGCCCGCCGCGAAGATAATAGCCGTGGTATCGCTTCTCGCCTCGGGGAAACTCGAAAAAAAGATTTCCCGCCTTGGGGGAATCCTTCGCCCTCAGGCTGATGATGCGCGGCCCGAATTCCGTCGTGGCCACGAGTTCCAGGGCGCGCGTCGAGAGCGCAAGGGCCGGTGCGCCCCGATATTCAGTCTTCGCTAGCTTCATGGGATCTTGGGGTAAAAGTGCCCGGTTGCGGCTGGGGCTTGCCGACGAGCTCGAAATAAACGGGGCAGCCGTTCAATCTGAACTCCTCGACTATTCCGCCCTCGAGATAGCGCCGGTAGGCCTCGGTGAGTTTCTCCTCCCGGTTGCAAAACAGCCGGATCCGGAATGGCCGATGGCCGGTTTGAGTCGCATAGTAGATGCGGAACCTTCGCGCCCCGATGGACGGCGGCGGAGTCCGTTCGGTCAGGTGCGACAGCAGCTGGTTGAGTTTCGCCGTGGGCAGCTTCTTGTCGAGTGTGCGATTGAGCTGCACGGCGGCATTCAGCATCCGGTCCACCTCGTAGCCGCTCGTCGCCGAAACAAAGACCAGGGGGGCTCCGGGGGTAAAGAAGAGCCGGTCAAAAAGCGCCTTCTCGTAGATCTCGCGGTATTCGCGCTCCGTCTGGTACGGGGGCACACCGCCACCCCCTGAAAAGGCCTTCCGGACAAGGTCCCACTTGTTGACGACGACGACGATCGGCCTGCGCTCCTTCAGGGCCTCGCCTGCGATCGCCTTGTCCTGCTGCGTCACCCCCTCCAGGGCGTCCAGGACAAGAAATACGACATCCGCCCGCTGGATCGCGTCGAATGACCTGAGCCGCGAGAAATACTCGACCGGCGACGACAGCTTCGCGGCCGATTTGATGCCCGCCGTGTCGATCAGCCGGAATGGGTACAGCTTCCCGTCGCGCCCCCTGAACTCAAAGGGCAGTTCAACGGCGTCCCGCGTCGTGCCCGGCACGGAGCTAACGATCAGCCGGTCGCTTTGCAGCAGCCGGTTTGCAAGCGAGGACTTGCCCACGTTCGGGCGACCCACAAAGCAGAAGCAGAGGGGGTCCTTGGCCGTCTTTGCGGCCGGTTCCGCTTCGGCGGGCCCCAGGCGCTCGAGTATGGCCGCCCGCAGTTCCTCCTCGCCCCTCCCGTGCTCGGCGGAAACCGGAAAAGGTTCCCCGAGCCCCAGCCTGTAGCCGGCCGCCAAGTCGATCTTGTCCTCGCCAAAATCCGCCTTGTTGACGACCAGGATGACGGGCTTGCCGCTCTTTCTCAGCCGCGCCGCAATCTTCTCGTCGAGGGAGGTGAATCCGGAAAGCCCGTCGACGATGAATAGGATCAGGCCCGCCGCCTCGATTGCGAAGCCAGCCTGGTCCTCCGAAAGCGCGGAAACCTGGGACGGGGTCTCATCGCCCTTGAACCCGAGGCCTCCGGTGTCGAGAAGGACGTAGTCCCCGTCCTCGACCTCGGCCGACAGCACATCGCGGGTGACCCCCGGCTGGTCGTGGACAATCGAGATTCGTCGGCGGGCCAGCCGGTTGAAAAGCCGGCTCTTGCCGACGTTGGGCCGCCCGACGATTGCAACGACTCGGTTCACAATTGGGGGGATTCCTTCGCGCGGCCTTTGCCAAGACCCTGCACATACCGGTCGATCCGGTCACAGGCCTCGATGATCTGGTCATACCCCGTTGCGAAGCTCGCCCGCACAAAGCCGCGGCCGCTCGCGCCAAAGGCGGATCCGGGGACCACGGCCACGCGCTCGGCGTCGAGAAGGCCGTACGCGAAGTCGCGATCGGCGAGCCCCGTCGAAGCGACGCTCGGAAACGCATAAAATGCGCCCCGGGGCAGGTGGCATTTCAGGCCCGATTCGTTGAACCGCCGCACGATCAGGTCCCTCCGGCGGTGATACTGTTCGCGCATCGCCTTCACCGAGTCGGCCCCGCGGAGCAGCGCCTCGACAGCGGCTTCCTGTGAGAGGATCGGGGCGCACAGCATCGTGTACTGGTGCACCTTCATCATCGCGTCGATGAGGACTGCCGGCCCGCACGCATAGCCAATCCGAAACCCGGTCATCGCAAAGGCCTTCGAAAAGCCGTGGAGGAATATCGTCCGCTCCCTCATCCCGGGAAAGACCGCGATGCTCGTGTGGGTTCCTTCGTAGGTTAGCTCGGAATAGATCTCGTCACTGAGGACGATCAGGTCCTTTTCAACGGCGAAGCGGGCGATCTTCTCCAGGCGCGCGCGGTCGCAGGTCCCGCCCGTGGGATTGCAGGGCAGATTCATCATCAGCACCTTGCATCCCGGCCGCCAGGCCCGGGCAATGTCCTCGGCATTGAGCGAAAAGCCGTCCTCGGCGCGGGTCGTCACGGGCACCGCAATGCCGTGCGCCAAGGCGACGCCAGGGTGATAGGAGACGTAGCAGGGTTCGTGGTACAGCACGGCCTCGCCCGGATTGAGAAGCGCCCGCAGCGCCAGGTCGATCGATTCGGAAACGCCGACCGTGACGATGATCTCGTTGTCGGGACTGTACGCGAGGGCGAAGTTCTCCTGCACGTAATGGCTTATCGCGCGGCGCAGCTCCACGAGTCCGAGATTGGAGGTGTAGTGCGTCCTCCCCTTTTCCAATGCGTAGATCGCGGCCTCGCGGATGTGCCAGGGCGTGTCGAAGTCCGGCTCCCCTATGCCGAGCGAGATCACGTCATTCATTCTGGAGACGATCTCGAAGAAGTCGCGGATGCCCGACTTGGGGAGCGCAGCGACGTGGCGTGCTATGAAACTTTGGTTGTCCATTGTGCTCTGGTCGGGCGCCCGTCCGTCACGGACCCTGATCGCCGGTCGCCTGGACCGGCCGGCCGCGTGCCGAGGGCGCGCCTCGCTTGGATTTTCAGGGCGACACCTTCAGCCGCCCGGAGGCCTCCGGCGGCACGTCGATCAGATACCCGCCCTCCTTGTAGGAGCGCAGCATGAAGTGGGTGCTTGTCGAAAGGACTCCCTCGAGGGTCGAAAGCTTTTCCGACACGAAACTCGCCACCTTCTGCAGGCTGGGTCCCGTGATGAAGATAAGCAGGTCGTAGGCCCCGGACATGAGATAGCAGGACTCCACCTCGTCGAAGCGGCTGAGCCGCTCGGCCAGCCTGTTGAATCCCCCGCCCCTTTCGGGCGTGATCTTGACTTCGATCACCGCGCGGACGGCGGCGTCGGCGGCGGCCTCGCGGGAGAGATCGAGCACCGGGCGCCAGCCGAGGAAGATCTTGTCCTTCTTCAGCTGCTCCAGGTGCCTGTTAATCTCGGCCTCGGTCAGCCCGGCCACCTGCGCCATTTGCGCGGTGGAGAGTTGTCCGCCTTCGATCAGGAGCTTGAGAACAGGGTTCATGTAAAGTTTACTCTGGGGGACTGACGACATTGGCACGCCGGTGCCATTAGGAGCAGCATGGCACCATGGCCCTATGTCTATCAGTCGAGAGGTTTTTGGTGGTGTGACACGGGGACGAAACTGGGAAAAAAGAGTCGGAAAAGGAAGCGGTACGGTGCCGAGGCGCAGGCCCAAGAGCAAGCACGCAAGTGGCGCAAGGAACTGGGCGAGGGCGGCAAAACCGGGTTCATGGCGGGCCCGCAGCGCCTGGACGCGTTCAACGCGATCCAACACTCTCGGTCGCGGAACATCGCGGACAACCTGCCGGACGCGGTTTCCTTTTTGCGGAGGCCAATCTGCCCAGCAGCCTTTTACGAGGATTGGCGGATCATCAACTCGGGTATCAGGATGCGGTGTTCGGGACGCGCCCCTGGAGAATTTAGGCGCCTAAGGAGAAGTTCCACGGCCATGCGGCCCATTTCCCGGGCGGGTTGCCTGATTGCCGTCAATGCCGGCCTGAGGGCCTGGGCCCAAGGTGGGTCGTCATACCCCACCACCGCAACGTCGCCCGGGACCGACAGTCCCATGCGGTTGACAACCTCAAGAACGCCCAGGGCCATCATGCAGTTGCAGACAAAAACCGCGGTGGGCCTCTTTCGGAGCGACAGCAGGGCCTCTGCGCCGGCCACACCGCCATCCCTCAGGTTGTTGCCCTGCCACAGAAGAGAAGCCGGACAATCAACGCGATGGGCCGCGAGGGATTCCCTCCATGCCTCGAGACGCTCCATGGAAGTTGGGTTCTGCCGAGGGCCGGCGATGTGCGCAATTGCCCGGTGTCCCCTGGCCAGAAGGTGTTCCATCGCCAGCCGCGCCCCGAGCCGGTTGTCGACACGGACGCTGTCAAAAGAGGAGCCCCTCAGGCGCCTGTCGATCGCCACAACAGGCAGCCCAGTCAATCCAAGGACGGACGGATCGCGATCGTGTATTGGAGGGATTATGATGCCGTCGACGGACTCGGCCCTGAGCAGGTCCAGGTAGAATTGCTGCTTTGCGTCGTTGTTGTCGGAATTGCAAAGCATCACCGCGTACGCCTGCTCATAGGCGGCGTCCTCCACGCCCCTGACGATCTCCGCGAAATGGGGGTTCTCGATCTCCGGGACCATCAGCCCAATCAGGTGCCGGGGCCCGGTGCGCTGGCGAAGCCGGCGCGCCACCCGGTTCGGCGTGTAATCGAGCTTTTCCATTGCCCGTTTCACCCGCTGCATCGTGTCCTTGTCGAGGAGGTCCGGGGAATTCGTCGCGCGAGAGACCGTCGCGATCGAGACCCGCGCTGCGCGCGCGACATCGGTAAGGCCTGCCCTTGGTGCGGGGCCTGCAGGTTTTCTGTAGCGGGGCATTAGAGGAGATTCTGCGGTGATCATCGACGATGACAATCCGGCGCGCCGCAAGCGGGAAAGTAATAATGTAAACGTTTACATAATCGTAACCCAGGCCGGTTGACTAGCGCTTTTCGTATCCGCCGAATCACCGCGTCCTCCGCCCAACACAGCCGGTATTCCAGCAAATACAATGAACTCCTCACGCTTTCATCGCATCTCAGCCTGCGTCCTGCGCGGGTTCCTCACAGGAGTGGCATGCGTCACCCTCTCCCTTTCGCACGCATTCGCCCAATCCAGTGGAGGCACCGGTTCCGTCGCCGGAAACGTTGTCGACACAAGCTCGAAGCTCGCCCTTTCGGGCGCGCGGGTATCGGTGATCGGGACGGCGCTTGAGACCTCCACCGACCAGCAGGGCAACTACAGGCTCGATCGGGTCCCGGCCGGGGCGGTCACTGTGGTTTTCAGTTACGTCGGCTATGAGTCCAAGACACTGGCTGCGACGGTGGAGGTGGATAAGACGACCCGACTGAATGCGATCTTCGGCGATGAAGTGGTCAAAATGGGTGAGTTGAAAGTCGAAGGCGAGGCCGTCGGTACCGCCCGCGCCATCAACCAGGAGCGGGCCGCCCCGGCTCTGATCAGCATTGTGGCGGCCGACGCGGTGGGCCAGCTGCCCGACAAGAATATCGCCGAAGCACTTGAGCGCGTGCCCGGTGTGGATCTGTACCGCGACAAGGGAGAAGGGAGGTTCGTCGAGATCGAGGGCCTGGATCCTGTCTACCAGGCTGTTTCCATAAACGGCATGCCGGCCTCCACCACCGAAAAAGGGTCGCGGGAGACCACGCTCGACGTGATCTCGTCGGACATGATCTCCAGCCTTGAGGTCAACAAGGTCTCAACGCCCGATATGGACGGAGACGGCATGGGCGGCCACGTCAACATCACGACACGAAGCGGGTTCGACCAGCAGGGGCTCCAGGAGATGCTTGCCGCGGGAACCAATTTTTCGACCCAGGAGGACCGCCACGGCGGGTACAACACGGCGGCCTACGTCGGAGACCAGTACCTGGGCGGAAAGCTTGGAATATTCATCGGTGCGACGGGCGAATTTCGCCCCTTCACCGTCTACAACAATGAGGCCGACAACCCCTGGGCGACTCCGGCGGGACAAACGCAGGAGCTGTTGGGCGGCCAGGATTTCCGGCATTACGATGTGCAGCGCTGGCGGCACGGGCTCGACGGATCGGTCGACTATAAACTGAGCGACACGGACAAGGTGTGGGTGCGCTATAGCATGTCCTATTACACCGAGCGCGACAATTACTGGCTGACGGAACTCAACTACCTGAGCTATTCCTCGCTCCTTTCCCTGACAGCTACCTCGGCGACCGTTGTCCTCCCGGCCAAGGACATCCTCAAGGAGAGCGTCGGGGTGGTGAATTCCAAGATCAGCAGTTCGATTGTTGGCGGTTATGACAAGAGCTCCGGCCAGTGGACGAATAACCTGAAGGTGGCGTACACGAATGCGAAGTACACCCGGCCGACCGAGACGCTGGCATTCGCCAACACGTCGGCCATGACGGTGAGCTACGCCTTCTCCGATCCGTGGAATGACACGGTGACCCAGTCGGCCGGCCAGAACTTCAACGACCCGAGCCAGTACGCCTTCAGTACCAAGAGCAAATTCACCAACACGATCGCCGGGGAACACGAGCAATCGGTGCGCGACGACTTGCGCAACGACTACACCCTGGACGGCGTGCCGGCGTTCACGCAAGTGGGCGTCGAGTACCGCAACAAGAACAACTTCGAGGCGGCCAACAGCAACACGATCTCCTCGATTCCCTTCACCTTTGCGAGCGTGGCTGTCCCCGACACACAGTACCAATACGGCGGATTCATCAGCCCCCGGATTCCGGCGAGCGTCATCAGCGAGTTCTACACCGAGCCCTCGCTCTTCCCGACGGCGAACACCGCCTCCGGCATCCTGGGCTCGTTCCAGGCATACGAGGAGATCATGGCCCCGTACGCGGAAGAGGGCGTGACACTCGGAAAGCTGAAGATCCTTGCCGGAGTCCGCCTTGAGGATACGCATTTCTGGATCGGGGGCTGGCAATCCGAAGCTGTCTCTTCCTCCGTGACGAAATACTCCACGGTCGGGTATGTGAAAGACTACGACAACGTGCTTCCAGATGTCATCTTTACCTACGCCCTTGATCCCAAGACGGTGGTCCGGGCCTCGGTGACGAGCACGATCGCCCGCCCGGACTATGGCGACACGATCCCCGGGCGCCAGGTGGATGACGTCAACCACCTCGTGACCCAGGGCAATCCGGAGCTCGATGCGCTGCATTCAACCAACTACGACCTGTCCTTTGAGCACTACTATTCGTCCCTCGGGGCCGTGGAGGCGCACTTCTTCTACAAGGACATCTACAACTTCGCCTATCAGGCGCAGTCCGGCATCGATCCATCGACCGGGTATCTCCTGACAACCTACCACACGGCGCCGAGCGCCTGGATCTACGGCTTGGATCTGTCGGCGCGGCAGCGGTTCGGGTTCCTTCCGGCTCCGCTCGACGGCCTTGGAATGAATCTCAATGCCATGTTCGGGGACAGCCAGGCCACATATCCCACGCGGCTTGGGGAGAACCTTCCGTTTATTGGATATGCCAAGTTTGTGGGCAACGCAGCGCTTACGTACGACAAGAACGGCCTAGTGCTCAACCTGGCGGTCAACCATCACTCGCCCCGGGTGCAGGTGGACTCCGCCCTGGGTGCGAATTCGACCCAGGATTTGTATGAGGATGCCTTCACGGAGATCGACTTCGGGAGCAGTTACTCGTTTAACCAACATTGGCAGGTGTACATCAATATCGCCAACCTCAACAACGCACCGCTGCGCGAGTACTACGGGGGGACGGCGTGGAAGCGTCTCAGTCAATATGAGAAATACGGGCCGGGATTCGAAGCGGGCCTGCGCTTGACGAAATAGTACAGGCAGGTCCAAGTCCAAGCGCCGATAGGCCTTCCCGCACCCAGCAAGAATACAAACTAGCTGTCATGAAGAAGTACCTATTCGTTCTCCTCGCCGCGCTTCCGCTTCCGGTCCTGGCTGGGCTTGAAATAAAGGCTCCGCCGGTCCGGTCGGCTGATGCGCCCCTTCTGGTATGGGACCTGGCTCCGGAGGTCCTTCCCACGGGATTTCGAAACTTCAGGACGACTAACGATCCGCTGAAGGCTGAGGCGCCCGGGCCCCTCCCGGATGCAACCGGGCTCCGTTCCCTCCATGCCTCCGGCAGCTCGGCATTCTCCGCAGCGGGTCTTGGGACAATGCTCCTGAAGGCCACAGGCCCGGTCACGGTGTTCGATCTCCGCCAGGAGGACCACGGTTTCATCAACGGAGAGCCTGTGTCCTGGTACGCGACGAACAACTGGGCAAATGCCGGCAAGACTCAGTCTGAGATTGTGGCGGAGGAGACAGCCCGCCTCGCCGGAATTAAGGCGGGCGATTCTGTTACGCTCTCCGGCGATTCGGCAAAAAAGTCCCAGACTGGAAAGGCTCCGACAAGAACCGAGGTGGTTGCCTCGGCCTCCATCGAGGCGGAGATTGTGCGGGCGGCCGGCGCATCGTATGTGAGGATTGCCGTGAACGACCATGCCCGGCCGACGGACGAGGCGGTGGACCGATTCATATTGGCGGTGAGGGCGCTGCCGCCTGGCGAATGGGTTCATTTTCACTGCCGGGCGGGCCGCGGGCGCACGACCACGTTCATGGCGCTTTACGACATGGTCCGCAATGCCCGGAACGTGTCCCTTCGGGCGATTGTCGACCGCCAGTCGCTCCTTGCCGGGGACTATGACCTCCTGGGCAAGGAAAAGGAGCCCGGGACCAATGCCGGTGCTGCGGCCGACCGTGCCAATTTTGTCAGGGCGTTTTACGAATACGCGCAACAGAATCCCGGCGGCAGCCCCCGAACCTGGACCCAATGGCTTGCGTCCCAACCATAGCTGCGGTGCAGGTTGGCTGCTGACATCTCCGAAGGGGCGCGCATCGTCATGGGCCGCATGGGCACGGCTATAACCGAATATGCCGACTACCGGGGATAACGAGGCCATCCCTGTGGATGGAAGCCGCCCTGACAGGAGCGCGGCCATTATGGCCGCAACCATCGTGGCGACCGCAATCGCCGCCTATTGGCGCAGCTTGTCGGTGCCATTCCTTTTGGACGACCAATCCTCGATCCCGGACAATCCAACGATCCGGCATTTGGGGCAGCTGTGGTCCACCCTCTCACCGCCCCGAGGAGAGGGACTCACTGTTGAGGGCAGGCCGCTGCTCAACTTTTCGTTTGCGGTCAACCACGCTATCAGCGGGGCACAAGTATGGAGCTATCATTGGCTCAACCTGCTCATCCACATTTTTGCTGGCCTCACGCTTTTCGGAATCGTGCGCAGGACCCTGCGCTCAAGACCCGTCGCGTTCGCCGTGGCCCTCCTCTGGACGCTCCATCCCCTTCAAACCGAATCGGTCACTTACATCGCCCAACGGGCGGAGTCGTTGATGGGCCTGTTATATCTGCTGACGCTTTACTGCTTCATTCGATTCGCCAGATGTCGCAGGCCGCCAGACCTGGACCGCGGTCCGGCAACGCAGGCCTTGTCGCGGGAGTCCGATCCGGGTTCCGGAATTTGGGCTGTGCTCTCGGTTTCTTGCTGCTTCCTCGGGATGGCCACGAAGGAGGTGATGGTTTCCGCGCCGCTGTTGGTGTTTCTGTATGACAGGAGTTTCATTGCGGGCAGTATCCGCGCCGCTTGGGAAAAGCGTCGCGGATACTACCTGGCTCTGGCATCAACGTGGATACTCCTCATTTTTCTTGTGATAGGGTCAGGCAACCGCGGAGGAACCTCGGGAATTGGAAGCGGTGTCTCAGTCTGGAGCTACTGGCCGACACAATTCCCGGCTTTGTTGCGTTACCTTAAGTTGAGTGTTTGGCCGCATCCCCTGGTATTTGATTACGGTGTGGAAGGAATACCGTCTGGGTGGATCGTCCTGGGCGAGGCGATGGTTGTGCTCGCTTTGGCGGGTTTCACGCTTGCCGCGCTTTGGCGAAAGCAGCCAATCGGGTTTCTCGGAGCCTGGTTCTTCGCAACACTTGCGCCGACCAGCCTTGTTCCAGGAAACCGGCAGACCTTGGCCGAGCACCGGATGTATCTCGGTCTGGCGGCGCCTGTCGTATTGGTTGTTTGCGGAATTCATGGATTTTCCGGACGCCGGAGGTCCGATCCCACCCACTGCAGTTCGGCCTGTCTCTTGACGGTTGCCGCGATTGCGGCCGGTTTCGGGGCACTTACCATTCGCCGCAACGGCGATTACCGGAGCGAACTGACCCTTTACAAGGACACGGCGGAGAAGCGACCGGCCAACGCATTCGCCCAATGCAATTACGGCACGGTCCTGCTCGCCAATGGGCGTTTTGGCGATGCGATTAAACACTTTGGGAAGGCTTTGCTGCTCAAGACCGATTATCCGATCGCACACGACAACCTAGGAAATGCCCTGCAGCAGCAGGGCCGGCTGACGGAGGCTGTGGATCATTACGAAACGGCGATCCGGCTCGATCCCAGGTTTACCGCCGCTCACGACAATCTGGGCGGCGTGCTGCTCCGTTTGAATCGCAATGACGAAGCGGCACGTGAATTTAGGGAAGTTCTTCGCCTCCGGCCGGCCGATGCGGAAGCGCACAATGGCTTGGGTATCCTGGGAGCCGCGGCGGGCCGCCTCGACGAGGCCATAGGCCAGTTTCAAAAAGCCTTGCAATCCGACCCGAAATACACAGCGGCGCGCTACAACCTTGCCAATGCCTTGCTGAATTCAAGGCGCCTGGCCGAGGCGATTGCCCAATACGAAGATGTGCTTCGCGCTGAGCCGGACAACGCGGGTGCGCACGACAATCTTGGCAATGCCTTGTTCAGGCAGGGACATTTCCCAGAAGCGGCCGCCCAGTATCAGGCGGTCTTACGCCTTGTCCCTGATCACGCCGTTGCCCACTACAATCTCGGCAACACGCTCCTGAAGCTCGGGCGGGTGTCAGAAGCAATTGGGCAGTATCGGGAGGCCCTTCGCATCCAACCTGGGTTTTCCGCGGCAAGACAGAGGTTGCTCCAATTGGAAGCCCAGTGAATCAGTGACGCCCTGAGCGCGGCGCGGATTCCTGATCCTTTCGGGTAAGAATAAAAACAAGAATTATGCCGGAACTTGGTGGCATAAAATCGCCATATTTATTGTCCGATAACGCCGACTGTGACACTTGTAAGCCATTGATGTCCCGCATCTGACCCAGAACTGGGTTCATGGGAGCCGCGCATCATCGGCAATCCCGGCGGATTTGGCCAGACACAATTTTGGCCGGTGCGAGTCTTGAGGCTATCCGCAAACTGACAACGGTCAGTTTTCGGATACCCTCTGGACAAATGGCCCGCGGCCGGTACCAATGACCCAAAGCCATGTTCGAATCGCTTACCGACAAGCTGGGCGCCGCCCTGCGGAATCTCCGAGGGGTCGGCAAACTGTCGCCAGAAAACATGGCGGCGGCCCTCCAGGAGGTGCGCACGGCCCTTCTCGCCGCCGATGTGCACTTCAAGGTCGCCCGCGAATTCGTCGAGCGGGTCCAGGCCCAGTGCGCCGGCCAGGATGTCCTCAAGGGCGTCACGCCCGGCCAGCAGATCATCAAGATCATCCATGACGAACTTGTGCGGCTTCTGGGCGAGGGCGCGAACGAACTGAGCCCGGCGCGCCCGCTCAAGATCATGCTGGTCGGCCTCCACGGGTCGGGAAAGACGACGAGCGCGGCAAAGCTCGGGCGCGTGCTCAAGAAGCGCGGCTACCGTCCGGCGCTCGTCGCGGTCGACGTCCAGCGCCCTGCGGCCATCGACCAATTGGAAATCCTCTCGAAGCAGGAGGAGCTCGGCTTCTACGCAGACCGCCTCTCCAAGGATGTTCCGGCGATTGGCGCCGCCGCGTTGACGGCGGCCCAGGCCGCCGGCGCCGATGCAATCATCTTCGACACCGCGGGAAGGCTCCAGATCGACCAGGACCTGATCGAGGAGGTGAAGCGCCTCCGCGCGTGCGTCCAGCCCGACGAGGTCCTGCTCGTCGCGGACGGCGCGCTCGGCCAGGAAGCGGTCAATGTCGCCAAAGCCTTCAACGAGGCACTCCAGCTGACCGGCTTCATCCTGACCAAGCTCGACGGCGACGCGCGCGGAGGAGCCGCCCTGTCCATCCGGTCGATAACCGGGGTCGGCATCAAGTTCGTCGGCACCGGCGAGAAATCCGCCGACTTCGAGCCGTTCTATCCGGACCGGCTCGCCTCGCGCATCCTGGGGATGGGCGACGTCGTTTCGTTGGTCGAAAAGGCCCAGGAGGCCATTGATGAAAAGGAGGCCGGCGCGATGGCTGAGAAGCTCCGCAAGGCCGACTTCAACCTTGAGGATTTCCTGGCGCAGATGCAGCAGGTCAAGAAGCTGGGCTCGATGGAGAGCATCCTCGGGATGATGCCCGGCATGAGCGGCGTGAAGATCGGCGACGGGGCCGAGCGCCAGATGCTCCGCGCGGAGGCGATCATCAAGTCGATGACCGTTCAGGAGCGCCGGAAGCCAGAGATTCTCAACGGAAGCCGGCGGCAGCGCATCGCCTCGGGCTCCGGGGTGAAGATCGCCGAGGTGAACCAGCTCATAAAGCAGTTCCAGCAGATGCAGAAGATGATGAAGATGTTCAAGGGGGGCGGGGCCCGGAAGATGATGCGCCAGATGGAGGCGATGAAGGGCAAGGGCGGGTTTCCGGGGATGTGAGCCGACTCGGCCAATTCAAGAGAATGCGTCGTCGGCCGGATTCACAATCCACGCCCCTGGTGGAGGAATGAACCTCAACGGTTTGGTCCTGAGTGCCGCAGTGTTGTTCGTTCCCGCCGCAGTCCACGGTCGGCGGTTTCGCTCCAAAAGATATATGCCCAACTGTCGCAGTTCGGAGGGGACTCAGGACGGCAGCACCGACAGGTCGGAACTTGGAATGCCGGCGAACCAGTCCCTACCTGCCGCCAGCAGGCAACGACAGTACAGCGCCGGTTAGAAGGACCGCCAGGCGCTTCACCTCGCTCTGATCGCACTCGATCCGCCAACTTCCGTCGGCCTGTCGCAAAACGAGGCTCGCCCCTATGGTCCGGCCGTCTTCCGTTTGCACCAGGATTTTCGCGGCGCAGCTCGCAGGATCGCCGTCGATCGGGTACGCAGCCTGCACCTGGTAACCGACGGCATTGTACCAGTACGCGACGAGCAGCGCTGTCATATACGCGGGGGATTGAAGCTGGGCTCGGGTTTCAGCCGGCAGGTTCGCAAAGAGCGCCGCGGCCGCAACTTCTCCGTCGGGAGTCAGGACGATCAGCTTGGACAGCTGGTCGATATCGCCATGATAACCGGCCCAAAGTGCGGAATCGATTGTACCGAGCGGCGTGCCATTGCCAGCGTAGATCAGGGCCTTGAGCGACTCCATCCCCGGACGCAGTTCATGGGGCGAACCGGTTGAGCCTTCTATCCTGGCCTTCCACGCTGCCGTTTCCCTGGCACCGCCTGTTGCATTTGCGCCCTCTTTCTCGCTAACAGGACGAGCCGAGCCCCGTTGCACGAAAGCAGAAAGGCGCTGATTCTGGGCCTGAAGGGTCTGAGCGGTCCGCTGTAGATCGCGCAGTCGGGCATCCTCGCGCCCTTTCTCAAAAAACAAGGCCACGGCGATCGCGGCCGCAAGGATCATGAACAAACTGATTCTCAGCCTTAAGATGCGCATGGCTGAGCCAGCCGAGCAGGAGCCTCGATTACCCGGACGCGGGGTTGGTCCCAGCTCCAGCGAGATTTGCCCAAATCTCCGTCTCCAACGACGCGGAGGGGGTGTCGAGACCCGCATTGGTCGCGGCGCTGGCAGCCTTCATCCCCGGTCTCAGGCCGAGCAGGGAACTGGGTTGGGCATCCGCCACGCGGGCCTGCCGTTCCGCCAATTTGGAATGGAGAAGGGTCAATTGCGCTCCGGCACTCGTCGGGGTCGTGTTGGGCTGCACCTTGGAGGCGAGTTGCTCATGCTGGTCCCGCAGACCGCGAACCTCCTGCTGCAGTCCGCGGATCCGGTGTTCCGTCCGCAGATCCTGAACCAGCAGGGTTCCGATGCCGGCGGCTGCAAGAACAATGAACAGGCCGGCTTTCATTTTGAAGGTGGTCATGAGGATTTGGGGCAAAAGAAAGCCGGAGGCCGCCGGAATCTGGGCCGCGAGTGCCGCTCCGGCGATCGTCGCAGCCACGTCCAAGGGTGCCGCGACCAGCCCCTGGCTCGCCAGGGCCGATGCCAGAACGGCTGAAGTCGATTCAATCCCCCGCCGGGCGAGGGTGGTCCGCATCCGTCCAAGGGCCCGGTCCAGCCGGAAACGGGCGGCGTCAGCAGAGAGGCCCAGTTTGGCGCTGATTTCTACAAATGAGTTCTCCTGGTAGTAGCGAAGAAGGACCAGTTCGCGGTCCCGCTCACTTAAACCGTGCAGCGCCTCGTCGATGATCGGCGACAGCCGGTCATAGTCTAATCGGCCAGAGGGATCTGCGTTGGTCTCCATCAGCGTATTGGCCTGCGCGTGCCGGGCCTGCCTGCGGCGTTCGCTGCGGATTTCACGGGTGGCGATGAATCGGGTGCAGTTGTGGAGCCAGCCGGCGATCGAGACCCGGCGGGAGAGGGTTGGAGCCTTGACGGCCAGGCAGGTGAAGACCGCTTGGGACACATCTCGGGCCCGGTGGGTGTCGCCACCGAGCTGCCGCAGGGCCGCAAAATAGACCAGGTTGAAGTGGCGCCCCACAAGTTCAGTGAACGCCGATTCGGAACGGTCCTGGCAGTACCGGACGAGGAGGTCGGAGTCATCGGTCATCGTGGTCCCACCTTATAATCCCCGCCGGAGCGGAAACCGATCAAAGAATTGCGCCACGCCCCGACCGGCTCCAGAAAGAGCGGCCGGTACTTTAGCCCCGACGGCACCCTTGACTTGCACGCGTTATCGCCTTTATTCAGGCTTTATGACGACGCTTTCTGCCACCAAGGCCCGAACCAATCTTACGCATTGGCTTAAGCTTGCCGCAAAGGGCGAGGATGTCGGCATCCTCTGCGGGGACCAGGTCATCGCTCTCCGGCCGGTGAAGGTGTTTTCCGAAGATTTGGATTATGCTAGGCGAGAATACGGGGTTACCGAAAAGGAGTTGGAAGCGTTTGTGAAACGGACGGACCGGGAAATTGCGCTGGATCGCAAGGCGGGGCGCATCCGCAGGTTCTCGGGCGATTTCGATGCCTCCCTGCGCCATTGACTTTATTGGTCGATTCCGGGCGGACGCCAGTCGGTTGCCCGACGGGAAGCGACGGGAGGTCGAAGCAGTATTGCAGCAACTTCCGGCAGTGTTCGGACGTCCCCATCAGCACAGCGGATTGGGAATTCGCCGCCTGAAAGGCAGTTACTTCGAGTGTCGCGTGGGGCGCGATCTTCGGATTGTTTTCAAGCTCGATGGCGCCGTCCTCGTCATGACACGAATCGGCAATCACGAGGACATCCGCAGTTTTCTGAAGTCCATCTGACTCGCTTGCCACCCTCACGCCTCGGGCACAGCGCGTGAAAAGCATAACTACAGGACTCTTTCCGGGAAGCCAGCATGGCCCGCGAACCCCTGCTCAAGCGACCGGACGACTCGGACGCGGCGCCGCCCAAACAATTCAGGCCTTGCCGCCGAAGGTCACGTAGTCGTCGAGCTCGAGCCAGTCGAACCAGGTGGAGATGTCGTCCCGCTTCGGCGCGTTCTTCTTGTGGACCTCGTTGAAGAACCCGCGGCCCTCGACGGCCGAGGGGACACGCTGTTCGTACCAGGAAGACCAGGCGACGATCTCGGACTCGGTGCGGCGCGGCCGCAGGTGCGCCATAACCCAGCTCAGCAGCGCGCCGTCTCCCTTGCCCGCCTTCACCTGGCGCATGAATTCGGAGGCTTTGATGCCGGTAAAAGCGAAGAAACGCTGGTCCATCGGGCAGTCATAGTGAAAATCGCCGTTCTTGCCGGACAACGTGGCCCGCGCCTTGTCAATAAGGCGGGGAAGATGGACGAACCCGCCGAGGCGGGTCCGCGGGCTGCGGGGCGGATGCCGGGTGAGATCCGGAGCGGCGTAATTGAGTCCACCGGAAGGTGAACTCGGCTTTAGGTAGGCCGTCTTGAGAGGTTTGGCGCACATTGTACATCAAAGGCATCTGGAAAAGACGATTATGCAACCTTTCCGGCAGAGCGCGCGGCCGGCCGATTGCCCGGCGACGGGCCCGGTTTTGGTTTCCCCTTGATTATCAGGTCGCCGAGCCGATTAACTCAGCAGGTCCAGACAGACAGCCCGGTCCATGCATATATTACTAGTCGAAGACGACAGGACTTCACGCACCCTGTTGAAAGTAGTGCTGCAGTCGGAGGGCCATACCGTGGAACTCGCCTGCGACGGCGAGCAGGCCTGGGACATCCTCGCAAAGGACTCGGGACAGATCGACGTGTGCATGCTCGACCTGAGCCTGCCCGGGATGAGCGGCTTCGATCTGCTGGAACGCATGCGCGGCGACGAGGCCCACAAGCGGACGCCGGTCATCATGTGCACGGCCCTCAAGGACCGTGAATCCGTGACCCGGGCCGCGAGGCTGGGCGTCGCGCATTTCATCGGAAAACCCTACAGCCGCCTCGTCATGCGCGAGAAGCTGCTGCAGGTGGCGGCGGGCCTGAAGAAGGCCACTCCAAAGGAAGACTCGGCAAGGGTCTGCGAGAGGCTTGGAATCGGCCCGGAAATCTACGCCCAGATGGTCGAATCCCTGCTCGCGGACGCTGGGGAGGTCCTTGCCAGTGTGCGCAACCCAACGGATGACGCCGGTGCAAAAGCGGTGTCGAGCCGGATTCCGGGACTCGTCGGGTCCTTCCTTAATTTTGAGCTGTCCGCACTTTCCGGGAAATTTCAGGCGCTGAAAAAGATCCTGGACGAGAGGGGCGCGGGGGCGGCATCGCCCGAGGCGGGCGCCGACGCCGAGCTGATCTCATGCCTCGACGACATAGGGGCCCTGATCAAGCAGGCCGCCGAACGACTGAAGCCAGCCGCCGATTCGCCGCCACCCGTTTCGCCCGCACCCGCCCCTGAAGGCGGCGGTTGACCGCCGGGCCGGCCTGTCTTAGGCTGTCCATGTTTGGTTTGGGTCAACCTTTCTTAACCCCGTGAAAAACTCCCTACGACTCCTCATCGCCATCAGTTTCGGGCTGGGCCTCGCAAGCTTCGCCCAAGCAGCCGACATCTCAGGAAAATGGCAGTCAGAATTCGACTCGCAAATCGGCGTCCAGAAATATGTCTATGTATTCAAGGTCGACGGCGAGAAGCTGACCGGCACCGCCGCCAGCGAACGCAACGGGGAGAAGGGCACGGTCGCCATCCAGAAGGGAACGGTCACCAAGGACGGGATCTTTTTCGTCGAGCCCCTGAATTTTGACGGCCAGGAGGTCTCGATCGAGTACACCGGCAAGATGACCGGCGACAACGAGATCAAGTTCACCCGCAAAGTCGGCGACTTCGCCACTGAGGAGGTCGTGGCGAAGCGGGTGGTCGAGAAGTAGCCGCTCGGCCCCCCCATGAAACGACCATTTGCCGTCATTCTGGCCGGCGCCGGAATCTTGCTGGGCCTTGTCCCGACCGCCCGGGGCGCCGATCAGCTCCGCCAGCAGCTCTCCATGGACGCCGGCTGGCAGTTCAAGCTTGGCGATTTCGCCGGCGCCGACAAGGCGGGCTTCGACGATTCCGCATGGCGCAGCCTGGATGTCCCGCACGACTGGGGAGTCGAGGGATCATTCGATGCCCTGAATCCGGCCGGCGGCGCGGGGGCCTTTCTGCCGGCGGGGACCGGCTGGTATCGCAAGCATTTTGGGCTGCCCGCCGATTTCGCCGGGCGCCGCGTCTTCGTTGAATTCGATGGGGTCATGGCCAACAGCGACGTTTGGATAAACGACGCGCACCTCGGCCGGCGGCCGTTCGGATACGTCAGCTTCCGCTATGAAATTACAGCCCACCTCAAGCTGGGCGACAAGGGCCCCAACGTCCTGGCGGTTCGGGTCAACAATGCCGACCAGCCTGCGTCGCGATGGTACACGGGGTCGGGCATCTACCGCCATGTGCGCCTGATCGTGGTCAACCCCGTCCATTTCGACCAGGGCGGCGTCTTTGTGTCCACACCCAGGGCGTCGGCAGACCAGGCCGTCGTTCGGATCCAAAACTCCGTGGTAAACCAATCGGACGCGGAGTCCGAGGCCACGGTGCAGGTTGAACTATTCGACGACCAGGGCGCGAGCGTCGGGACGGCCGAAAGCGCGCCGCAGAAGATCGCCGCCCGGCAGACGGCCGCCTTTCAGCAGGAACTCACCGTGGCAAGCCCAAAGCTTTGGGGCCTCGACAATCCGAAGATGTACTCTGCAGTCTGCCGCGTGAGGGCCGCCGGAACGACGCTCGACGACTGCCGGACCCCCTTTGGCATTCGAGACGCGCACTTCGAGGCGGCCACGGGATTCTGGCTCAACGGGAAAAACATCAAGTTGAAGGGAGTCTGCCTGCATGCCGACGGAAGCGCCTTTGGCGCGGCGGTGCCCCTCGACATCTGGGAGCGGCGGCTGCGAATCCTCAGGGGGCTCGGGGCCAACTCGATCCGGACGGCGCACAACCCTCCCGATCCCGAATTCCTGGACCTGTGCGACCGCATGGGCTTCCTGGTGATGGACGAGATGTTCGACTGCTGGACCGTGGCCAAGAACATCGCCGACTATCACCTCTACTTCGAGGACTGGTCGAAGACCGACGCCCGCGACACGGTGCGGCGCGACCGCAACCATCCGAGCATCATCCTCTACAGCGCAGGAAACGAGATTCACGACACGCCGAATGCGGAGCTGTCAAAGCGGATACTCGCCGGACTTGTCGCGGTATTCCACGAGAACGATTCCACGCGGCCGGTAACCCAGGCTCTCCTGCGGCCGAACGCGACCCACGATTACGACGACGGCCTGGCCGATCTGCTCGATGTCATCGGCACGAACTACCGCGACACCGAACTGCTGGCAGCCCACGCGGCCAGGCCTTCGCGGATAATCGTCGGCACCGAAAACCATCACGACCGGGCCGCTTGGCTCGCGGTGCGGGACAACGCGCCCTATTCCGGCCAGTTCCTGTGGGCCGGCATAGACTATCTCGGCGAGGCACCCCTGTGGCCCCTGGTGTCCTCCAACTCCGGGCTCATCGACCGGACGGGAAGCCCGCACCCCCAGGCGCTCGAAAGGCAGAGCTGGTGGGCCGCCGGGCCCGTCGTCCACATCGCCCGCCGCGTTCGCCCTGCGACCTCGCGTGGGACCGATGGCGCCGCACCCGCCGCGGCGGCCAATTACCGGCTGCGGCCGCCCGAGGTTTTCGCCGATTGGACGCCGTCTAACGCGCAGCCCCACGACGAGAACGTCGAGGTCTACAGCAACGCAGAGCAGGTCGAACTGTTCCTCAACGGCCAGTCCCTCGGGTCCAAGCCGCTGCCAGCCGACGCCTCGCCCCGGGTCTGGACCGTGCCCTATGCCGCAGGAACCCTCAGGGCCGCGGCCTCAAACCAGGGCGCGGTCGTCGCCTCCGAGGAGCTGCGAACAGCCGGTCGGCCGGCCGCGATCGTCCTCGCCTGCGACCACGCCACCATTGCCCCCTCGTATGACTCCGTCGCGACGGTGGAGGCAACGATAGTCGATGCCAATGGCGTCGTCGTTCCGGACGCCGCCGACCTCCTGAGTTTCACGGTCGCCGGCCCCGGCATCATCGCCGCGGTCGACAGCGGCGACCACCGAAGCCACGAACCGTTCCGTTCAACCCAACGTGCAGCCTATCAGGGACGCTGCGTAGCCTTCGTCAGGGCATCGGCATCCTCCGGTCAGATCACGCTCAGCGCGACGGCGCCCGGTCTCGCCGCGGCAAGGGTCGACATCGCAACCTCCGCGCCCTGACAAACGACTCGCCAGGTGAGGCGCGCCATCTGTCTTTTCATCCTCGTCGCCTCCGCGGCCCTTCGTGCCTCGGACGCGCCTGCGGCGGAGCTTGCGAACCTGGCATCGGGTGCCGAAAAGGAACTGAGGGGCGATATCCTGCCCTTCTGGCTCAAATACACGCGCAATCCGGAAAACGGCGGGTTCTACGGGCAAATCGATGCGGACATGACGGTCAGGAAGGATTCGGCGAGGGGGGCGCTGCTGACTTGCCGCATTCTCTGGACATATTCGGCGGCATACCGGGCCTACCACGACCCGGCCTACCTGGAGATGGCGCGATGGGCGTACCGGGATCTCCTGGATCATTTCTGGGACACTGAGTCAGGCGGCATCCTCTGGACGATCACAGCGGACGGCAGGCCCCTGGACACCCAAAAACTCGTCTACCTGCAGGTGTTCGGAATCTACGCGCTGGCCGAATTCCACCGGGCGACGGGCGATACCGTCGCATTGGAGAGGGCGGTCGCAATCTACAATCTGATCGAGCGGCACGCGCGCGACAGGCGGTTCGGCGGGTACTTCGACTCGCTCGACAGGGCCTGGGCCAGGCCCGCGGGCGGGCGGCGCAACCCGCTGGGCAGCGCCCCGAAGTCCCAGAATTCGCACATTCACATCCTGGAGGGCTATACCAATCTCCTGCGCGTGTGGCCGGACGCGGGCCTGCGGGCCAACCAGCGCGAACTCGTCGACATCGTGATCAGGCGCATCATCGATCCGCGCACCCACCACCTGATCCTCTTCATGAGGGAGGACTGGACGCCCGTCTCGGACGCAGTTTCCTACGGCCATGACATCGAGCTGAGCTGGCTCCTGGTCGAGGCCGCGAAGGTGCTGGGCGATCCCGCCCTGATCGCCCGGGTCCGGCCGATATCGCTCGAAATGGCGAGAGCGACCCTGGCCGAAGGCGTCGATTCCGACGGCGGGGTGATGAACGAGGGCGGACCGCGTGGCTACACCGACACGGGCAAGGACTGGTGGCCGCAGGCGGAAGCCGCCGTGGGATTCATGAACGCCTACCAACTCTCGGGAGACACGCGCTTCCTCGTGGCATCGCGCCGGAGCTGGGACCTCATCGAGGCGAAATTCGTCGATCGCGCACACGGCGATTGGATCGAGAAGATCAGGCGCGACGGAACGCCGATCCCGCGGCCCAAGGTGACCCTGTGGAAATGCCCGTACCACAGCGGGCGCTCGTGCCTTGAGCTGATCGAGCGGGCGCGCGAGCTCACCGGCGCCGGCGCTCCCCCATCAGCCGTCAAGCAATAGCTCAAGCATCCGCCGGTCCAGCTTGTGGCCCCGGTAGTCCTCATAGCGGACGTCATCCCGGTTGCTGTCGAGAATGCCGAATTCGCCGCGCAGATTCCACATTGACCAGCCCCAGCCGGCCTCCTTCCAGAGCGCCAGCTGGTCGCCCATCCAGGCGAGGCAGACATCATGGGGCGTCCGGGTGTAGCAGCCCCATTCGCCGACGTGCACCGGGGCGCCCCGGTCGGTCAGCACCTTCCATTTTGCGATCTCCTCGGCCCTGAGCTTCTCGCGGTTCCAGAGGACGCCGCGCTTGTCGACCATCGGCCACGCCGGCCTCTCAAGCGATTCGAATTCGCCCGCCGGCACCCAGTTCGCCTTGTAGTGGCTCACCATCTTCGGCTGGTAGTCATGGGAGCTCTGGACGATGCCCTCATCGATGAGTCCGGGCACCGGCGTCTGTCCGATGTCGGCGCCATCGACAAAGACAAGGCGGTCCGGACTGATCTCCCGGATTGCCGCGATCAGGCTCTTCGCGATCTCCACGTAACGCGATTGGTCGCGCATGAACGGCGGCTCATTGAGCAAATCGAAACTGAGGCGCGACCCCGGAATGCCCTTGTAGCGCTCGGCAAAGAAACGCCAGTGATGCACCGCGGCCTCAAGCGCCCTTCGCATGGAATCGCCCGGGCTTTCGAAGAGCTGGAACGGCTCGCGGTCCCTGCC